>JAABUV010002859.1_pt1 | contig 22721 bp, 15 predicted proteins | sample 5559971 | NCBI WGS metagenome assembly JAABUV01 (sample SAMN10711881, study PRJNA513362) | rock metagenome | isolation source: Antarctica rocks | place: Antarctica: Victoria Land, Knobhead nord | collected 2015-12-19
GCGATAGCGCTGCTTGTTGCTTTGGTGCCCGAACAGGCGCGTGTTCAGGCTGGCACAGGCAGGACAAAGAGGCAGGCTAAGTTCCATGTCTCACAGTATACCGCAACTGATGAAAGACCACTACCGTGCAGTGTAATGTGGTCGCTGATTTCGGCGTAAGTCGTGACTTTTTTCAGCGCCTTCAAAAAGCGCCCTTCGTCTAGCCGCCCGCCAAACTCGCTGACAAACAGCCAGCCCTCATCTTCCTGCCCGGCCATGATTTTCCCCCGCTGACGCAGCCAGACATCCAGCGCCGCGACCCACTCGGCGCTGACCGGCAGAGTGCGCGGCTCACGGCCTTTGCTTTCACGGATCACGATCTGCCGCTCTTTAGCTCGGTAGTCATCTACCTTGAGCGAGAGCATCTCGCCGATGCGAGCGGCAGAGTCAAGCAGGCCGAGGGTGACGGCGTAGTTGCGGTCCCGGTGGAAGACGCGCTTGGGGACAGGGATAAAACGAATGGGAGCGTTCTTGCTAGGGTTCCAGAAGTCAGGAACCGCGCGGAGCAGAGCCTGCATGTCGGCATCTGTCGGCATGTACTGGGCCGGACGGGGCGCGTGGCGGACCTGATAATCCGCCAGAAGGCTGCGCTCGAGGATGTCGTTTTTCTGGCACCAGAAGAAAAAGGCTTTGGCGCACACGGCGTCATGGTGCAGGGTCAAGGGGGCTTTGCCGGCTTCAGCTCGGCTGATGAGGTAGCGGTCCATGTGGCGCTTGCCAAACCCTGGAAATGGGATTTGCTGGTCTATCGCCCAGCGGGACAAGCCGCCGATCTGAACTGCGTAGTAGCGCTGAGTTTTTTTCGCACGGGTGGCCTGGAGGTGGAGGAAGAACTCGTGGAGTGCTTCCTCCCAGGTAAAGGAAGGGATAGCTGAGGACATCTGTGCCCGTTTCGCCTCTCTGTTAATGACGTGGTGTCAATAGCAGCAGGACGAACGAATTACTGATAAGGTGTGTTGTTAAGCCGACACGCGGATTCGAACCGCGGACCTGCTGTTTACGAAACAGCTGCTCTACCACTGAGCCATGTCGGCATTTCGCTTGCGATTGTTCGCAGGCGGATTATACTGCGAAAGCGGGGCGGCTGTCAAGGGCGTCAGCCGCGGATGTTTTTGAGCAGGTCCGGGCTGTTCGTGATGATCCCGTCCACGCCGCAGACGTGCAGCATGCGGCGTATGTCTTCGGACAGGTCCACGGTCCAGGCGTAGACCAGCTTGTCGCGCCGGTGGAGGATTTCGACGATCTGCGGCGTCAGCAGCCGGTGGTGCCAGGTCACGGCCTCGGTGTCCAGTTCGAGCAGCAAAGCCGGCGTGATCGCAGCGCCTTCGTCCAGGTCCAGGGTCAGGCTCAGGGGGATGCGCGGGTCCAGGCCGCGCAGTATCCGCCGGCTGATCTCGGGTGCCCCTGCCACGAGCAATGCGTCCAGGGGGAAGCCGGAGCGGCGGACGGCGCGGGCGACCATGACCTCGGTACCCGGCTCCTTGAAGTCCAGCATCAGCCCGACGCCGGCTTCGGCGGCGAACGCCAGCGCCTGATCCAGAGTCGCCAGCGTCGCGCCCCATTCGCCCCCGTGCTGCCGCCACTGGGGGAAACTGCGGTCCCGCAGCGGCACTTCCTCGCCGTCAAGCAGGTGGACGTTCTCGTGGTCCAGGATCAGCACGTCGTCGCGCGTCCGCCGCACGTCCACTTCGAGCATCTGCGCGCCCGCCTCGACGGCCCGGCGCAGCGATTCAAGCGTGTTGCCCGGCGGGGCAAGGAACGGGGCACCCCGGTGGCCGATGATGGAAAAGGCGCGCAGCTCAGAGGCCATGACGGACGCTCCCGAGACATCTACAAGAAAGGGCCACAAACAGCCAAAGGGAGGGCATCGCCCTCCCCCCACTCTCGGCGCGTTCCTGACTTATCTGCAAGTGGGAAAGATGCCGCCTACCGGACTTGAACCAGTGACACCTCAATTTTCAGTCGAGTGCTCTACCAGGCTGAGCTAAGGCGGCGTATTTGTGAACGAACAAGGCTATTATACCCACGGTTTACGAGGAACGCAAGAGGCAAATTAGTGAATGCTCCCTGACAGAGTTGAACTGCCACTCACAGCGTGTAAAGCTGTCTTGCTACCGCTACAACAAGGGAGCTTGACGGCGCGGGCATTATACCCGTGTGGCTGTTGTTCCGTCAATCGACCCGCCGAAAAGCCCTATTGACTACTTTGGTAGTATTATGGTAGAGTGGGCGCATGAAGAAGCGTTTGGCGTGTCTTGTTGCTTTCTCCGCCCTGCTGTCGGCGTCGCTGTCGGCGGGCGAGACGGCGCAGAAGTGGTCCGATCCGGCGACCTGGGGCGGGCGGCTGCCGCCGGCCGGGGCGGACGTGACGGTTCCCGCCGGCAAGCGCATCCTGCTGGACGTCAGCCCGCCGCCGCTGCGCCATCTCCGAGTTGACGGCACTCTGGCGTTCGCCGACGCCGATCTCTCGTTACGCGCCTCGGACATAGATGTTGCGGGACGGCTTGAAGTCGGGACGGAAGCCGCACCTTTCCGGCACCAGGCCGCCCTGACGCTGACGGCGGGCGGGGACGGCCTGAAGTGCCTGGGCGTGACCGGGGCACTGGAGCTGCACGGGCAGAGCCGAGGCCTGTCCTGGACGCGCCTGGCGCGGACCGCCCCGGCGGGAAGCCGGGAGATCACGCTGGCCGCGCCGCCGGGCTGGGCGACGGGCGATACGCTGGTGGTCGCCTCCACCGACTTCGACCCGGCCCACGCCGAGACGGGCACGGTCGCACGGGTAGATGGGCCGCTGGTGACGCTGGCCGGGCCGCTGCGCTGGGGGCACTGGGGGGCGGGTGCGGACGGCGTGGACGAGCGCGCCGAGGTCGGCCTGCTGTCCCACAGCATCGTGGTGCAGGGTGACGCGGGTTCCGAAGCGCACGGCATGGGCGGGCAGGTCATGGTCATGCGCGGCGGGACCGCACACGTCGAGGGCGTCGAGTTCACCCGCATGGGCCAGAAGGGAGAGATGGGCCGCTACCCGCTCCACTTCCACCGTGCGGGCGACCAGCGGGGGGCCTACGTGCGCGAATGCAGCCTGCACCACTGCTTCAACCGCTGCCTGACCCTGCACGGCACCGACGGCGTCCGAGTCTCCTCGAACGTCGCCTACGACACCATTGGGCACTGCTACTTTTTGGAAGACGGCGTTGAGACCGGCAACGTCCTGGAAAACAACCTGGGCCTGCTCACCCGCCGCGCCCAACCCGGCGAGGCCGTTTTGCCCTCCGACCTGACCCCGGCGACGTTCTGGGTGACGAACCCCGCCAACGTCCTGCGCGGCAACGCCGCCGCCGGATCGGACGGTGACGGCTTCTGGTATAGCCTGCCGCAACACCCGACCGGCCTATCCCGGACCCCCGAGACTGACCACGACGTCTGGCCGCGACGCCTGCCCCTGGGCGGCTTCCAGGGCAACACGGCTCACTCGAACGACAACGACGGCCTGTTCGTGGACAACGGCCCCAACCCGCCCGGCGTTTCGGGTGCCCCGAACTACGACCCGCCGGCCCTGGCCGTGTTCGACGGACTGACGGCTTACAAGAACCGACGCCGGGGGGTCTGGCTGCGCGGCAGCCGTTTGGAACTCTCACACGCCGCCCTGGCCGACAACTCGGTCGGCGCGACCTTTGCGGCGTCCGAGACGACGCTGCGCGACTCGCTGGTCGTGGGCCAAACGGGTAACAGCGCCGACGGGCCACCCAAGCCCGACGCGCCGCACACGCCCATCATCGGCTTCGAGTTCTACGACGGACTGGTCAGCGCGCAGGACGTGACGTTCCGCGACTTCCTCCCCGACGGTCAGCGCCCGGCGGGGGCGCTGGGCTACGTCCGGTTTACGCCGTTCTTCGTGGACCCGCGCAACTTCGTCTCGGGCCTGCGCTTCGAGCGGGCGGACCCCGTCTGCTTCGCCCCCGTCCGAGACCCCGGTCCGTACAGCCTGGGCGCAGACGGCTACCGCTCCGCCGCCTTCGTGGACCGCGACGGCTGCGTGACGGGGACGCCCGGTGCGTCCGTGTCGGTGTCCAACCCGTTCCTCCTGACGCCGGGTGCGCGGGCGGTCCCGGCCTGGAACGCCCAGGTCAGCCCCGCCCCCTTCGGGCGGCTCTTTGTAGACAATCGGGACGCTTTCCCCGCAGCGACGGCCCCCGTCCGCATCGTCCGCGCCGACGCTCCGGGCGGCGTCTCGTACAACATGTGGGGCAGCCCGCCCGATGGCGGCAAGCCGCCGACGGCCTTCCAGACCAACCTCATGCCGGGCCGCCGCTATGCGCTGGCGTTCGGCGGCTCCGCCCCGTCGCATCTGCGCCTGGCTCTGCGCTTTTGCCCCGCCGGGGACTGGGTGCAGATCACCCTCCCCTGCCCCGCCGGGGCGCTGACCGTGCGGCGCGACTACCTGCCCGCGCCGCTGCCCCGTGCCGCCAGCCGGGCGGTGTTCGAGGCCGGTCATGGCGACAGCTACTTTCAAGCGGGCCAAACGCTGCTCGTCACCCTGCGCGTCCGGGCCGAGAGTCGGGACGGCGCGGCGACCTTGGAAATCAGCACGCCAAAGATCAGCGGGCAGAAGCCGTCGCCTCGGCGTCCGAAACGGTGACGTGCCAGCCGTCCGACAGGGCGCGGACTTCGGGCGCGTACATGGCGTAGCCGTTGGTCGGCAGGGCGTGGAACGCGCCGGGCACCTCGGCGCGCATGCGGTAGCGCAAAACGCGCGTCCCCTGCGGCAGGTGATCCACGAAGAAGGCCGTTTTGGTGTCGCGCAGCTCCATGTCTGAGCACAGACCGTCGCCGTAGGATTCGCCCGAGCGCAGGGCCAGCGGCTCGCACCCGGCGGGCTTCATGTCCTCGAAGCAGCAGTAGTCGTACTCGTTCTTGCTGTCTAGGACAAGCTCGACCTCGATCAAGTCGCCGCTCTTCAGTGATGCCCCATCGGCTAGCTCGGCGCGCGTGTAGTCCAGGACGTTGAACGCGCCGCCCGCGTAGTCGGCCACGCTCTTGCTCTTGGGCGTCAGCCTGTAGTAGCGGCGCTGGACTTTCATCTCGGTCCCGACATGGGCGATGTTCTCCTCGGTCGTGATGTACTGGACCGCCGTGGAGTAGTACAGCCGCCCCGCGCCGGTCTTGGTGACGCTGACGGTCTGCGGGCCGTCGGCGAGCAGGGCGTCGGGCACCAGAAACTGGTTGTCGAAGAGCAGGGCGTTGTCGCGGTTGACCGTAAACGTCCGGCTGACCTTGTCGCCCAGGGACACTTTGACGGTGTAGTCCGGGGCCAGCTCGTTGCTTACCTTGATGTAGTCCGTCAGCGCGTAGACGGCCATCGCCGTGGCCTTGGTCGAGTGCCAGATCGAGCCGTGCTGGTTCTGCACCAGCCACTTGACCAGCATCGGCGTCAGCGCGTCGTGGGGCAGAATGGCCGTGTAGGCTTTGAGCGCCCAGGCGTCGGTCTCGACGTCGTCGTTGTACCAGTACCACCAGCCTTGCGGGGAGGGTGCCCAGGAGGCCGTGCCGTTCTCGGCGTCGATGCGGGCCGTGTTCCGCAGGTTGCGGCAGACAGTTTCGGCCTCGGACGCGCGCCCCAGGTCGTGCAGGGTCAGGGCCAGCAGCGCCTGCCCATAGGGCGACAGCCGCTCGCGCTCCTTGTAAACGACGGCGACGACCGCTCGGCCCGAGGCGGGGAACGTCTGGGGCGTCTGGGACAGGGCGAACGCCTCCCAGACGGCCAGGTCACGCTCGTCGTCGCGGTTCTTCAAATCCCCGGCGAGATAGGCATTGCCGCGCCCCAGGACGCCTTCGGGTACGGCGACGCCCGCCGCCCGCGCCGTCGCCAGGCCGTAAACGACGTAGGCGGACATGTACGGGTCGGACTGCGCGCTGCCGCCCCACCAGCCCCAGCCGCCGTCCGCCCGCTGCATCGAGACCAGGCGGCTCAGGCCGTCGTCCACCATGCTTTGCAGCTCGGCGGGGTTGAAGACGGGGCCGCGCCAGCGGTCCGTGTGCCCCAGTTCGGCGGCCAGCTCGGGCGTCTCCAGGACGCCCGGCGTCCCATTCGGGTAGGAGTAGCCCGCCGGGTCGTCCGTCAAGGCCGCCGCGTGGGCCTGCCCGAACGGCGTCCCGGCCTTCTCGCGCGCGGCCAGGGCCAGGGCGCGCGCGTGCAGCGTGTCCAGGTTGACGCCCGCGTCTTTGAGCGCGTGGGCGACGACGACCGAGGGCAGGAAGCGGCTCAGCGTCTGCTCGACGCAGCCGTAGGGGTAGTCGGCCAGGTACGGCAGGGCGTCCAGCGTCGTGGCGGCGAGCGACGGGTTGATCTGCACCAGCAGGGCCGCGCTGCCCGCGCGGCGGTCGTGCGGCAGCGTCACGGTCAGATCGGCGTGGTTCTGATCGCTTTGCAGGACGCCCGCCGCCGTGACGAACTTCTGGACGCCGTAGGCCAGCGCGGGGAACGTCTGCTCCACGGCATCGCTTTCTTCATCCGTTTGCGCCACCATGCGGACCGTCGCCTGCCCGTCGCCGACGACCTGGGTGTCCCAGTCCACGCGTTTCTCGCCGTGGGCGGGCACGGTGACGGTTTGCGTCGGCATGGGGGCGGCGTCGGAGCCGCCGGGCCGCAGGATGTCGGCGTCGGTTTGCAGCGAGACGCGCACGGCTTTGGCCGTCGCCAGGTCGTTGCGGACGATGGCGCTCAGGGTCACGCGGTCGCGCTGGACGAAGAAGCGCGGCGATTCGAGCCGCACCAGCAGGTGCTTGTTCGTCGTCGCCTCGCTTTCGCCCGCGCCGACCCGGACGTCCGGGGTCAGCCCGCGCGCGGTCGCCTTCCAGGTGGTCAGCGTGTCCGGGAAGTGGACCGTGACCGTTGCCGTGCCGTCCACGGCGCTGGTGACGACGGCGGGCGTCCAGAAGGCCGTCTCGCGGAAGTCGCGCCGCACACGCGCCGGCGCAGGCCGTCGCCCGCCGGGCGCAATCTGGATGCCGTCGAAGGTATAGAGGGAAACGTCTGCCGACGCGGCGGGCTGCCCGAACACCAGCCCGGCAGACTGGTACAGGTTGTTCGGCTGGGACTTGGTCCGCTGCTCGACCGTTGCGCTGATGCCGTAGGCTCTGGAGACATCACCGTTGCTCCTGAAAATACCCCCGATAACACCACCGACCCCGCCGCCGAACCCACTGTCACCAAAGCTTAATCTTCTGCGCCCGCCGTAGACACCGTAGTAGGGGTAGTAGGGAAACGGCCACTCATCCGGCAGGCGGCCCATCTCGACGATGTGGATGCCGTGGACGGTGAAGGGCGTCACGGGCAGGTCCGACTCGGAAGCGCCCTGGAGCTGGCCCGAGTCGGACGTGTCCACGTTGACGTTGACCGCCCGGCGCTGGCCGTAGTAGAACAATCGGATGTCCGGGGCGTACTCTTTCTGGATGTAGTAGACCGACGAGTCCACCACGGCCAGGGACACCTCGGAGGCCACGGGGCGGCCCAGGGCATCGGTGGCGCGGACGTGGAACGTGCCCACGTCGCCGGGCTTGTACTCGGCCTTGTCGCTCGACACGGCCAGGTTCAAAAACTGGCGCGCGGGCGGCACGAAGACCTCCTGCTGCCACCGGAAGAACTGGTAGTCGCGCACCGCAACCGCCCCGAAGGCGAAGTTCGGGGCGTCCGCCCGCGTGATCGGCACGTCAACCGTCCGCGCCCGGCCAGGGACGTGGACGACGGCGCGCGAGAGCGTCTCGCTGCCCGCCTCGGACGTCAGCAGCACCCAGTTGTCGGGCTGGTCGGAGACGATCAAGAGGTGCGCCGTCTCGCCCTCCCCATACGTGGTCTTGTCGGTCAAGATCGTGATGCCGCCGACGTGGAACTGGCGCAAGCCTAAATCGCCGCCGGTGATCCAGACATTGGCCCCGGCGAGGACGACCTGCTCAAACTTGTCCGTGGCCTTGAACTCCAAGCGGTACTGGCCGCTCTCGGACGCCTGCCAGGTGGTCAGCGCCTTGCCGTCGGCGTCCGTGGTCAGGTCTTGGGTGTGGACAGCGGTTTCGATCAGCTTGGGGCCGTCGTAGGTCTGAAGATAGGCCGTCAGCGTCCCCGATACGGACACGGGCTGCGCGTCCGGGTTCAGCGTCCGCAGCTCGATCTGCGCCTTGTCGCCCATTTGGTAGAAGCCCTGGGGGACATTAAGATAAGCGTAAAACGCCTGGCGCGTGACGTGCAGGATGCCCTCGCCGCCCACCTGGCGGCGGCTCGAATCCACTACGTCGGCCTTGACCGTGTAGGCATAGTCGCCCGCATAGTCGCGCGTCCCTTTGAGGGCCGTGAACGACACGGCCAGCGCCCCGTGGGCGTCGGTCACGCCCTCGCCCGACGTGACGAGTTCGCCCCCGTCGGCATTTTGATTGGCGTAGCCGCCCTCGTCGGCGTGATACAGCCAGTCGTAAGCCTGCGGGAACCGATACTGGGGATAGTACGGGCTGCGGAAGACGTGGTAGGACACTTTCGCGCCCGCCACGGGCGGCCCGGCGTAGTACGTCGCCTTGACCGTCGCCGTGACCCGGTCTCCGAACCGCGCCTGCGTCGCCGAGGGCGTGACCGCGACCAGATACTCGGGCCGCTTGTATTCCTCGACGCGGAACCGGCTGCCGCCGTCCGTCACCTCGTTGTGGCCGGGCACGTCGATGCTGACGCTGTACTCGCCCAGCGCGGCCCCGACGGGCAGGTCGAACGACCCGTTGATCGAGCCGAACCGCGAGGCCGTCAGCGTCTGGTCATAGATCGACCCGCCGCGCGGGCCGGACACCCACACGTGAACCGGGGTGCCGACGGCCAGGGGCTTGAAATCCGTGCCGGCCTCGCGCCGGGCCAGCAGGGCGCGCAGCGAGACGGTCTGGCCGGGCCGGTAGACGGGCCGGTCGGTGTAGGCGTAGGTCTTGATCTCCGCCCGCGTGTCCCCATCGCCGCCCCCGTACCAGTAGCCCTGCCCGGTCAGCGCGTAGCGGCCTTGCGGCGCGCTCGCAAACGCTTCGGTCTGGACGTTGGAAGCATTCTCTTTCACCGTCGGCACCAGCAGCGTCCCATCCGGCCCCGTCACGCCGCGCGTGTTCTGGACGGTGTTCGTCTGCCTCTGGCTGTCATAATAAAACTGCCGCACGACGACATCCGCGCCGGGCACGGGGCGGCCCGAGGAGGCATCGGCAACGAAGCACAGCACGTTGTCCCGGTCGGTCTTCTTCATCACGGCCAGGTCCGAGATCAGCACCAACGCGCCCGCGCGGACCTTGCCGCCGTCGCCGTCCGCGACGACTAAATACGCGCCCGGCTGGGACAGCGGCGTCGTCGCGGACACGCCATAGGGCCGGTGCTTGCCCGTGTCGCCTGTTTGATCGGTCCACTGGGCCGCCAGCGGCCCCAGCCTAGCGGCATCCGCAAGATTGCCGAAGTCGGTGCCTAACCGCGTCAGCGTGTCGGTGTTCGCCAGCCGCTCGGGCCTGGTCAGGACGGTCTCCAACGGCACCTTGTAGGCGCGCAACGTAACCGCCTGGAGGTTCCGGCTGCTGACCGTCAGCGTGGCCGGGCGGCCTGCGGGCTGCGGCCCGCCGGTATTCAGGCCCACGGTCGGGCGCAAAATCTCCGCAATGGCCTGCCCGGCGTCGGGTACCCATTTGGAGGCCGGGTAGCGGGACGCCAGCAGCCGATACAGCTTCAGGGCGGCGACCGAGTCGCCGCCCTGCTCCGCCCACTGGGCGAGAATCAGCACGATCTGCGGGGCCTGCGGGTCGTGCGGGTACGTGTCCGCCGCCCGCGCCAGGATCGCCGCCGGGTCCAGCGTGACATAGGGCACGGTCTGCGTGACGCGCCACTCGCCGGGCTTGCCGGGGCGCTGCACCCACTCGCGCCGCGTCCACCCCTCGGCGTTCCGGGCGACATACAGCGCGCGGGCGATTTCGGCCAGGACGCGCGGGTGCGAGGCGTTAAGGTTCAGCGTCTCGGCGCGGGCCAGCAAAAACAGCACTTTTTTGGGCTGCGGCCAGGCCGGGTCGTAGGCCTGGGACGGATGGATCGCCCAGTCGGTCTTCTTCGCCGCCTTCCAGTCGTCGTCGCTCCCCCACCCCTGCCCGTACCACCCGTTCCTCCAGCCTTCCCCGCCGGGCAGGAACTTGGCGAGGTCGAAGCACAAATCGGTCTGCTCCGCCGCCGACGCCCCCGTGGCCCGCTCGTAGGCCGAAACGGCCGCCTCGAAGTCGGCCAGGGCGGCCTGCCGGTCGTCCGACTGAAGCCAGACCTGCTCCGGCTTCTCCGCCCCCGTCACGTGGGGGTAGTCGCTGCCTCGGTACAGCCGCGCGCCGACCTTGTACCCCTGGTGGGGGGCGAGGTTCAGCAGCAGGGCGCGCTGGTAGTGCGCGCGCCCCGCCCACAGCGGCGTATGCTCGTGGGCGGCCAGGAACGTGTCCCAGGCGGCGAACGCCGCGTCCCACTGCTGCGCCGCGCCCAGCGCGACGGCGATGCGGTACTCGATCAGTGTCCGGTCCGGCGCGTTCGGCGGCGTCCGCTTCAGCAGGCTTTGGTACTCCGGGAGGGCCAGCGCGTAGGACTTCTCGGCGAAATGCCGGTCGGCCTGCGCCCGCGAGGCGGGCGGCGCGGTGATGACAGGGCTGTGGGGAGTCACGGCTTCGATCTGCGCCAGCAGCGGGCGCAGGCCCAGTGCGAGAGCGGCGAGGGGCAGCAACAGCAGGGCGCGGACAGGCAGAGCACGGGGAGCGGGCATGGGCGTAAGTCTCCAAGGGTGGATGTCAGCGACATTCTACTCGGTTGGAGACAGCAATCGTCCGGGGGCTTCAATGGGGGTTTGGGGGCAGGGGGATAGAAGAACAAAGGCAGCCCGGTCCGGCGCTTTAACGGCAGGAGCCTGCGGCGCGCTTCTTGCCCGTCGAGGGGTAGCGGCCGGGCGCACGGCCCGTCCCGATGGCAGCCTTTTCGGCCTTCTCCTCCGCCCGGCTCGGCGCGCGACCGGCCCAGAGCGCCAGGCCGAAGGACAGAAGCGGCCACAGCCACCAGCCGGGAAAAGCACGGCGCGAGGCGGAGGCGATATGGAGGACGTGGGGGGAGGCGGGGGGAGACGGGAACAGCAGTGCATCCCCGGCGGGCGCGGAGGCATCGGCCTCCCACGCCCCGAGGTCCCGCTTCCGCGTCATGGGGGACGCCGCCCAGTCGCGGGCCAGGGCGTGGATCAGGGCCACGTACATGCCCTGACGCCGCTCGAAATCGGCCCGGTTCGTGGGCAGGCCGGCGTGGGTCTCGACCAGGGCGCTCAGGACGCCGCGGCGGGCGAACCAGCGGTGGGCCAGGCGCGGGTCCGAGTCCGCGCCCCAGGCGGTCGGGTGGACCGGGTAGCCGTCGGCGGCCAGGGCGCGAACAGCCTCCTGCTGCAAGGCGTGGCCCGCACGGCCCTCGGGCGTGGCCGACTCGCGCGGCACCTCCAGGCAGTCGGCGTCGTACTCGTCGTTGCCGTCCCAGTTGTGGGCGTCGATAACCAGATGGGGAGACAGCCGCCGGGCCGCGTCCGCGACCGCCCGCGTTTCGGGCTGGCGGAACACGCCCCAGTCGCGGTTCAGGTCCGCCCCCAGGCCATTGGCGCGTGTGCCCGCCTCGGCCCCATCCGGGTTGACCATGGGCATCACGTAAAGCGTAACGCGGGCGAGCGACGCCCGCAGGGACGGGTCGCCGCCGACGGCCAGCCGGTGGACCAGGTCGAGCACGGCCTCGGTCGAGGCCGGCTCGTCCCCGTGCTGCCGGCACAGGACCAGGATGCGGAGCGTCTTCGCCTGGTCGGCGGCGGGATCGGCGGCCCGGACCAGCCACAGGTCCCTCCCCCCCCGCGCCGACTTGCCGACTGAGGCCAGCCGCAGCCACGGGCTGCGCGCGGCGTCCGCACGGAGCCGGGCGGTCATGGGCGCGTAACCCGTCACGCCCGGCGCTGCACCCGCCCGCCCGGCGAGGCCCAGACACAGGGCGAGGCAGAGGGAGGCGAAAAGCGTCCTGGGGAATATGGCGAGCGCGCGAGGCATCACAATTCTTCCCCGAAGACGCGCGGCAGCCGGGCGCTGGCCGTGATCCGCCGGGCCGGGACCGTCACCACGTCGCCCACCGAGACGCCGGGAATGTCCGTCACATCGACCGTGCAGATCTGCATCGCGACCCGCCCGACCACCGGCGCGCGCCGGCCCCGCACCGTCACGGTCGGCTTTGTGGGCCGCAGCAGTGCCTTCAGGCCGCGCCAGCCCGCCGCTGCACTGGCCGGGGACACGGTGAACCCCTCGGCATACCCGACCGGCAGCACGGCGAGCCGGGACGGACGCCGGGCGGTCCACTCGCCGCCGTAGCCGATGCGACTCCCCGCGGGGACGTCGCGGACCGAGACGATGCGCGCCTGCATCCGCCACGTCTCCTGCAAGTCGAGCAGGCGGGGCACCGCGCCGGACGGGTACTGTCCGTAGAGAATCGTGCCGGGCCGGACGGCGTCCAGCCGCATCTCGGGGAAGCGCACCAGGGCGGCGGAGTTGGCGCAGTGGCGCAGGCCCGGCTCGATGCCCGCCCGCGCCAGGTCAACCAGGACCGACTGGAACGCGGCGAACTGCTTGTGCGTCGCGGCCTCGTCCTGCTCCAACGCCCGCGCGAAGTGGGTATAGACGCCCGCCAGACGCAGGCCGGGCGCGGCCTGGATGCGCCGCGCCAGCGGCACGACGTCGGGGGGCAGCGCGCCCAGCCGGCCCATGCCGGTATCCACTTTAAGATGCACGGCGGCTTCCACGCCCTCGGAAGCGGCCTCGCCGAGCGAGTCGAGGCCTGCGGCGTCACAGACCGTCACTTCTACGCCCGCCGCGCACAAAGCTGCGGCCTGGCCCGGCAGCGGCGGCAGGAACATCAGGATACGCCCCCTGATGCCCCCCGCGCGCAGCTCCAGCGCCTCGGCGGGTGTGGTGACGGCGAAGAAGTCCGCACCGGCTTCCTCGAAGACGCGCGCCGTCTCCACCGCCCCGTGCCCGAAGGCGTTGGCCTTGACGACGGCGATCACCTGCGGCGGCTGTTCGGCCTCCGAGGCCACCAAGCCCCGGACGGCGGCGTAGTTGTGCCGCAGGGCGCTCCGGCTGACCGTGATCCAGGCGTCATCAATCCAGGCGTCTTCGGCGTCACTCGGCATTGGCGGCTACTCGGTGCCCTGGGCGGCGGGCGGGGCGTTCTCCACGGCGGGCGGCACGGGGACGGCAGTGGTGGGAGACACGGGGCGCGGCGGCAGGGTGTGGCGCGACGCCAGCAGTGGAAACAGGCGCGGGTGGGAAAGACGCCAGGAGCCGGCTTCGGCCAGCAGGGCGTCGCGGTCGCCGGCCTCATCGCGGAGAATGGTCAGCATGAACTGCTCGTGCGCGGCCCCCCGCGCGGCCACCGTCCGCCCGCGCCCGGCCAGACTGTTCGTCTCAAACAGGATCGTCGGCACACCCGCTACGACGGACCCGTAGCGGTGGGCGAGCCGGGCGGGGTGCGTGTCGGTGACCAGGTGGCTGACCGTGGGGAAGCCCTCGGCCAAGAGCGCGCCTGCGACGACATCCTGCGCGTCGTCGCAGGCGCTGATGACGGCCTGCGCGGCCCGGCTGCCCGGCCCCGCCGTCTCGGTGAAGTCCGGGCGCGTGTCATTGGGGTAAAGCTCGTGCTGGTCCGTCATCAGGTCAGGGCGCAGGCGCGTCAGCGCGCCGTAGAGGGCGCGCGTCTCGGGCTGCGTCCGCCGCAGCCAGTCCCGGTTGATGTCGGCGTCGTGGGCGTTGTGCCGCAGGAACGCCTCGGCCCCGTCCGGGTTCGCCATCGGCACGACGTACACCGTCGCCTTCGCGAGGTACCCGGCCAGCGGCGTCCCGGCCTCGGCGCGCACCAGGGCGTTGACAAAGGCCAATGCGCCCTCGGTCGAGGCCGGCTCGTGCCCGTGCTGCCGGCAGAGAAAGAGTATTTTTTTGCCCGGATCGGCGTCTTTTTCGTGCAGCGTGACCATCCAAAGCGCGCGGCCCTTCACCGACGTGCCCAGGCTGGAGAGCGCCATCCGGTCCGCGTGTGCCCGGTCATAGGCCAGCAGGCCGCGCAGCCGGGCGACCATCGGCGCGTAGCGCGTCGTGCCCGGCGGGCGACTCAGGTTCCGCTCGGCGCGCGCGGGCAGCAGCAGCGACAGAAACAGCAGCGCCGGGGCGGCGCGGTACCCAAAAAGCATGATCCGACGCATGATCCGAATCCTCTTGTGAAGCCGTTTGGGGCTTGCGCCCCCGGTCGAGTTCTTTGGCCCGGTCGAGTTCGGTCGCCAGGCACTGCTCCGTCTCAGCCGCGAAGGCCGGGCCGTAGGCTGATCTGAGGCCCAGCACGCGCCGGTATTCCCCGGCCGCCTCGCCGGCGTGCCCCGAGTCCGCCAGCAGCGAGCCGAGGTCGAAGTGCGACACCCAGCTCCGGGGGTTGACCTCGACGGCGTGGCCGAACAGGGCGAAGCTGTTCTGCCAGAAAGTCACCTGGAGCGCGCTGGTCAGCCCCAGCATCAGGAAGCCGCCGGCGCAGGCCGTCCCCAGAGCCAGCCGGGGACGCGCGGGCAGACGCCGGGGCAGAAACGCCAGAGTCCCGGCCAGGGCCAGCGCGGGTCCCAGCAGGGCGAAATAAGAGTAGCGGTCCGCGACCGTCGAGTACGCCTGGAACCGGAACGGGATCAGACCCAAAGACGGCAGCAGGGCCAGGACATAAACCGCCGCCGCCGCCTTCAGCCACGGGCGGCTCCGCCAGACCAGGGCGGCCAGCGCGAGCGGGACCAGACCCGTCAGCCAGGCCCAGCCGCCGCCCAGGACCGCGTGGGGGCTGCGGCCATAGTCCAGGGCGAGGGACACGGGCCAAACCAGATGCGCCATCCCCACGGCGAGCGCATCCCCGGCGATGAGCGGCCTCGCCGGCAGGGGCACGACCACGGCCAGGGCCGTGACCGGCTCGGCGTGGCGGGTGACCAGGATCATCGCCCCCGCCAGCGGCAGCCACCAGGCCAGCGCCCGGACTCCTTCCCGCCACGTGCGCCCCAGGAGCCAGTGGTCCACAGCCAGCGCGACGAGCGGCAGGGTCGCGGCGGACGGGTTGGACCCTAGGGCCAGCAAGAACCAGAGCGCCGCCAGCGCGCGGTGACGCCGCCGCCCCGATTCCCGGAAGCGGACGTGTTCCCCCAGGGCCAGCAAGGAGAAGAACGCCCCCAGCAGATCAGTCAGCCCCGTCACCCAGGCCACCGACTCGACCTGAAGCGGGTGGACCGCGAACAGCAGCGCCCCCGCCCCCGCCGCCCAGTCCCGCTGTGTCAGCCGCCGCAAGAGGCCGAAAACCAGCAGCACGTTCAGGGCGTGGAGCAGGAGATTGGCCGCGTGGAACGGGCGCGCGTCCAGCGTCGCCATCTGCGAGTCCGTTGTGTAGGGCGCGGTCCGCGCCACCCGTGCGATCAGCGCGTAGGCCGTGTAGACGACGGGCCGGTAGACGGTGTCGGCCCCCTGGCCCATCCCCGCGCTGAACCAGAAGTGCGCCAGGTGCGCGGGCGTCACCGGGTTCAGATACGGATTCTGATAGACATTGATCTCGTCATCCCAGCGCACGAACCCGTGCCGCCCGGTCTCGCCGAAGACGGCGGCGCAGGCCAGGACGAGAAGCAGGCCCAGCAGCAGAGGCCGATTTCGGGAAGCCACCATGCCCCCATTGTCGGCGCGAGGCTGTCAACTTTGCAGGGCGCGTCAGCGGCCCCCCAGCCGCCGCACCCACTTCTGGGCGGCGGGCTTGCCTTTGGTGTATGCCCAGTACGCGGCCTTGTTGTAGACCAGATCGAACTCGCCGATGTACTCGACGTAGCGCGTCCCGAAGCCCTCTTTGAAGCGGTTCAGACCTTGCAGGTGGTCCTCTTTCTCCAGCGCGGCGGCCTCCTCGCCCTCCCGGCGGCGGCGCGGGCTGACGCCCCGGAAGTCGTACCAGGCGCAGCCGGCCCCGCGCGCCCAGCGGATCATGGCCCACTGCATGGCGAAGTTCGGCATGACGTTTCGGTGCTCGTTGGACGACTCGCCGTAGACGTACCAGGCCTTGTCGCCGATCTTGAAGCACAGCGCCCCGGACAGTATCTGGCCCTCGTAGCGCGTCAAAAACAGCTTCGCCAGGTCCGCGGGCACCAGATGGTCCCAGAGCGTCTGGAAGTACGACAGCGGGCGGGGCCGGAAGCCGTTGCGCGCGCCCGTGACCTGCATCAGCTCGTTAAAAACCAGCAGGTCATCGCGCGAGACATCGGTAACAACCTCGACGCCGTGCTTTTCGGTCCCCAGCTTGATGTTGCGCCGCGTCTGCGGCTTGAACGCCGCCAGCAGATCGGCCTCGCTGCGCCCGGCAAGATCAAGCTGCATCACGCAGCGCGGCTGCGTCCCGCCGAACCCCTGCACGTCGAACGAGGCCGGGGGGGCGAACCCGTGCCGGCCCAGCAGGGCGGCAACGTCGGCGCGCTCGATGGGAACGGCAGGGTCGATCTTCAGGAAAGCTGCCTTGTCCGAGGCCGCCCGCCGCTGGATGGCGTCAAGCAGGGCGGCCAGTGCGGGTTCATCAGCCCAATCTTCCAGCAGCGGACCGCGCGGGGCATAAAAAAAAGGGCCGACGAGCGGCAGTTTGCGCCGCAGCAGCGCGGCCCCACCGACCAGGGCCTCGCCCCGGTACAGGCCCAGGCGAATCGGCGTCCAGTCAGGACTCTTGACGCCGCCCCACTCCCACGACTGGAGCACGTCGCCCTCGGGGACGCGGCCCACGAAGGCATCCCAGGCGGCGTGGTCGGCGGGGCCGGAAAGCTCGCGGACGACGGGCGCGGTTCCGGGGGCGGGGGAAATCGTGAGACTCAATGGGCGAAAACTCCTGGGGGACAATGCAGAAAGGCGGCATCATACCCGGCATTGAAAGTGCCGGGCTACTTGGAGAAAGTGCCTCCGGCACTGAAGACTGGTCCCTAGAGCTGATCTTCAGCCCCGGAAGGGCTTTTCTTGCACTTGGGTAGCCCGGCACTTTCAGTGCCGGGCACGACGCCCGGCTCAGATGCATGTCCCAGTATGGCACGGGCCTCGTATGCGTGTCAACTCGACCCGGACACTTTCATATGGCCTCGCGCCGGGCGATGTGCGCCTGCACGATGCCCAGGAAGTTCGCCAGTGTCGGCGAGGGGTCATTCTGCCGCGAGACCACGGCAAGCTCCGTCCGCGGGGCCGGCTCGCGCACGGGGACGTAGACGACGCCAGGGCGCGGCGAGCTTTGCACCGAGGAGGGCAACAGGGCGACGCCGACCCCCGCCGCCACCAGGGTCAGGGCCGTGGGGATGCCCAATGCCTCCTGGGCCACGCGCGGCGCGACTCCTGCCCCGCTTAAGACGTCCCGGACGACCGCGCCGTAGCTCGGCGCGGGCCGCTCGGGGAAGGCGATCCATTCCTCCCCCACCAGCTCGCCCAGCGCGACGTCCGCCCGGCCGGCCAGCGGGTGCAGGGCGGGCACGGCCAGCACGAACGGCTCGCGCAGGCGGGCGGTGACGACCAACCCCTCACGCTCCGAGGGAGGCCGGGCGAAGCCAACGTGGATCGTCCCCTCGCCCAGCGCGGCTGCCTGGTCGGCGGCGTTGATCTCGCGCAGCGTCAGCGCGACATCGGGGTAGGACTCCCGGAACGCCCGCAGAATCTCCGGCAGCAGGTCATAGGTGGCCGACGAGGCGAAGCCGATGCCGAGCCAGCCTTCCTCCCCGCGCCCGGCCCGCCGCGCCGCGTCCCCTGCCGCGCCCACGGCGTCCAAGATGGACCGGGCGCGCGGCAGCAGGGCCTCACCCGCCTGGGTGAGGGACACGCGCCGGCTGGTCCGGGCGAGCAGCGCGACACCCAGCTCGCGCTCTAGCTGCTGTATCTGCTGGCTGAGGGGCGGCTGCGCGATAAACAGCCGCGCCGCCGCCCGCCCGAAGTGGAGTTCTTCCGCCACCATCACGAAGTAGCGCAGGTGCCGCAGTTCCATAAGTTCTGCCTATCAATCACGCTGTAAAGATATATTGGACATACACAAAATTATGACACATAATAGAGGCTAAGAGGAGCACGGTCATGACCACGATGCCCGCCCGCTCGGCGAAAGAGCAATTCGACAACCAGGCCGCCCATTACGACGTGCAGTGGAGCACCTGGAGCGAGGAAACGCTGGCCTGGATGCTGGAAAGCGCGGTGCCGCGCCCCACGGACGCCGTGCTGGACGTGGCAACGGGAACGGGATTCACCGCGCTGGCCTTCGCGCCGCGCGTCCGCTCGGTCGTCGGGCTGGACGTGTCTCCGGGGATGCTGGCGCAAGCGCGTCAGCGGGCGGATGAACAAGGTCTGAACAATGCTACGTTTCAGGAAGGGGCCGCCGAGACGCTGCCCTTCACCGACTCGGCGTTCGACATCGTCACCTGCCGCATCGCGCCGCACCACTTTCTGGATGTCCCGAAGTTCTTGACGGAAGCAGCGCGCGTGTTAAGGCCGGGCGGGCGGTTGCTTCTCGTAGACACGACGGTCCCCGACGGCGAGGCCGAGGCTGCGGAGTGGCAGAACGGGATCGAGGCCGTGCGCGACCCGTCGCACGTCCGCAACTTTGCGCCGCGCGAGTGGGAGGCCATGACAAGAACTGCGGGCCTGACGGTGGCCGAGTGCGGGAGCGGCGGGGGCGGCATCACTATCCCGCTGTCCGACTGGATCGTCAAGGCCGGCTGCACCCCGGCCCAGTCCGAGGAAGTGCGAAGGCGCTTCGCCCAGGCCCCCGAGAGCGCCCGGCGGGCGTTCCAGATCGGGACACAGCCGGGCGGCGAGACCGTGTTTACCTGGCAGTGGGTCCTGCTCAGAGCCGACAAGCCCTGACCGGGTACAATGGCAGGGATTCGCAGAGAAGTAGAAAATAGAAGGACACACGATGCACACCCGACCCACAGCGCCCTCCCTGGCACGGCTTCTGGCCCTGGCCGTCTTCCTGTCCCTCTGGGCCTCGGCGGCGGCCCAGGCGGCGGGGACGCAGCTCACCTGGTACGGCCATTCGGCCTTCAAGCTGACCACGCCCAGCGGCAAGGTCCTGCTGCTCGACCCCTGGATCACCAACCCGGCCAACAAAAACGGGGCCGCCGATCTAGCCGGCATCACGCGGGCCGATCTGATCTTGATCACCCACGGCCACTTCGACCACGTCGGCGACTCGGTCGCCCTCGCCAAGCGCACCGGCGCGAAGCTGGTCTGCACCGCAGACCTCGGCGTGGCCCTGGTCGCCTACGCCGGCTACCCCAAGGGCCAGGCCGGCATGGACACCCAGGGCAACTTCGGCGGCCAGGTCTCGCTGCTCGGCGGCGAAGTCCTGGTGACGTTCATCCCCGCCGTCCACAGCTCAAACGTCGTGCCCCCGCCCGGCAGCCCGGACACGGACCCGCACTTCGGCGGCAACCCCGGCGGTTTCTTGATCACGGTCGCGGGCGGCCCGACCTTCTATGACACGGGCGACACGGACGAGTTCTCGGACATGGCCCTGATCTCGCGTACGCACAAGGTTGACGTGATGCTGTGCTGCATCGGCGACCACTACACGATGGGGCCGGTCCGCGCCGCCGACGCGGTGAGGATGGTCAACCCGACGGTGGTGATCCCCATCCACTACGGCACGTTCCCGCTGCTGACCGGCACGCCCGCCGCCTTCGGCGACGCGCTCAGAAAGAACGGCTCGAAGAGCAAGATGTTCGTGATGCGCGTGGACCAAACGGTGACGTTTTAGGAACCGGGCGCGCATCCCGGCTTGATGCCGCCTCATTTGGAGAAAATTCTATGCCCCTGACCATGTTCGAGAAGATCTGGGAGGCCCATGTCGTCCGCGCCGAGGCGGGACAGCCTTCCCTGCTGTATGTGGACCTGCACCTGGTTCACGAAGTCACCTCGCCGCAGGCGTTCGAGGGCCTGCGCCTGACCGGGCGCACCGTCCGCCGGCCCAACCTGACCGTCGCCACGATGGACCACAACGTCCCGACGACCAGCCGGTCGCTGCCCATCGTGGACCAGGTCTCCCGCAAGCAGATGGACACGCTGGCGGAGAACTGCCGCGAGTTCGGCGTCACGCTCTACGACCTGCACTCCGACCACCAGGGCATTGTCCACGTCATCGGGCCGGAACTGGGGCTGACCCAGCCCGGCATGACCATCGTCTGCGGCGACAGCCACACGTCCACCCACGGCGCGTTCGGCGCGCTGGCATTCGGCATCGGGACGAGCGAGGTGGAGCACGTGCTGGCGACCCAGTGCCTGCCCCAGTCGCGGCCAAAGACCATGGAGATCCGCATCGACGGCCAATTGGGGCCGGGCGTGACGGCCAAAGACATCATCCTCGCCATCATCGGCAAGATCGGGACGGACGGCGCGACGGGTTATGCCGTCGAGTACACCGGCGAGGCCATCCGCGCCCTCTCGATGGAGGGCCGCATGACGGTCTGCAACATGAGCATCGAGGCGGGCGCGCGGGCCGGCATGATCGCCCCCGACGAGAAGACTTTCGCCTACATCCAGGGCAAGCCGTTCGCGCCGCGGGGGGCCGACTGGGAGGCCGCCGTGTCCGCCTGGCGGCAGACAGCCACCGACGCGGGGGCCGAGTATGACACGCTGGTCACACTGGACGCCGCGCAGATCGCCCCCTACGTCTCGTGGGGCACCAGCCCCGGCATGGTCGCCCCGATCACCGCCCGCGTCCCCTCCCCCGGCGACTACGCCGACGGCGCGGACCGCCGCGCGGCCGAGCGGGCTTTGGAGTACATGGGCCTGGACGCCGGTGTCCCGCTGGACGGCATCGCGCTGGACACGGTCTTTATCGGCTCCTGCACCAACGGCCGCATCGAAGACCTGCGGGCCGCCGCCGCCGTCCTCCGGGGCCACACGGTCCGGGCCGGCCTGCGCGCGCTGTGCGTCCCCGGCTCCGAGCAGGTCAAGCGCCAGGCCGAGGCCGAGGGCCTGGACGTGGTGTTCAAGGACGCCGGATTCGAGTGGCGCGAGGCGGGCTGCTCCATGTGCCTGGGGATGAACCCGGACATCTTGCAGCCCGGCGAGCGGTGCGCGTCCACGTCCAACCGCAACTTCGAGGGCCGCCAGGGGAAGGGCGGGCGGACCCACCTGGTCAGCCCCCAGATGGCCGCAGCGGCGGCTATCAAGGGTCATCTGGTGGACATCCGCGAGTGGGACAAGAACTGAGGGGCTGTAGGGAGAGCGGCGGGGTTCGTCGCCGCGCTCAATCGCCTTGAGGTCGAACAGGAGCAACACGCATGACCCTCCCCACGCTCTCAAAAACAGGTAAGGGCAGAAGCCGCCCGGTGCAGGACGTTCCCGGCGTCACGCGGCCCATGACGTATGAGGAGTACCTTGTGTCGCCTGAAGAGATGTCGCGCCTGGACATCGTTGATGGCTGGAAGGTTTACCGGCTGTACGGGGAGAAACAGTTGGCGAACCCAACGCGGGATCATCAGGACTTTCAAGGGAACATTTACGTCGCGTTTCGTTCCTATGCTTCAGCGACCAAGCAGGCGAAAGCAATCCAAGCGCCGTGCGACGTCCGTATCACGCTCCGCCCCTTGCGGAAACGACAGCCGGACGTGCTGCTCATCAGCAAGGCGCGATTGGCCCAGAATCCGCCGTCCAGCAATCCCGCGCCGCTTGCGCCCGCCCCGGAACTCGTCGTCGAGATCGTGTCGCCTTCGGACAAGCCCTCCGTGCTCGCGGCGAAGATTGCCGACTATCGTGCCGTGGGCGTCCAGGAAGCCTGGGTTGTGCGCTCCGGGCTACAAACCGTGGAGGTCCTGCGGCTCACGGTTGATGAGATCGAGTCGGTGAGGACTTATAGCTTAGAGGAGGCGGTGTCGTCTTTTTCTTTCGGTGGGCTAGCTATGGCAGTCCGTGACGTCTTTTTTCAGGAGTAACAGATGGAACCGTTCATAAAGCTCACCGGCCTGGCGGCCCCGCTGGACCGGGTCAACGCCGACACCGACCAGATCATCCCCAAGCAGTTCTTGAAGCGCATCGAGCGGACCGGCTTCGGGCAGTTTTTGTTCTTCGACTGGCGCTACCAAGCCGACGGCAAAACGCCCAACCCCGACTTCGAGCTGAACCAGCCGCAGTACCAAGGCGCGACCGTCCTGGTCACGGGCAAGAACTTCGGGTGCGGGTCGTCCCGCGAGCACGCGCCCTGGGCGCTGGCCGACTACGGGTTCCGGGCCGTCATCGCCCCGTCCTACGCGGATATCTTTTACAACAACTGCTTCAAGAACGGGATGCTGCCCGTGGTGCTGCCCGAGGACACTGTCGCACACTTGTTGGAGCGGGCCAAGTCGCCGGGTTACAAGATCACGGTGGATTTGGAGGCGCAAACGGTCTCGGACAACGACGGCTTTTCGACACCGTTTACGGTAGACGCCTTCCGGCGGCACTGCCTCTTGAACGGCCTGGACGACATCGGGCTGACCTTGCAGCACGAGCCGGACATCACGGCCTATGAGGCGGACCGTCCTGCCTGGAAGCGCGGCGCGGCGGCGGCTTAGAGCGGCAAACCAAAACGGAGAAGGGCGCGGCTG
>JAABUV010002860.1_pt1 | contig 22719 bp, 24 predicted proteins | sample 5559971 | NCBI WGS metagenome assembly JAABUV01 (sample SAMN10711881, study PRJNA513362) | rock metagenome | isolation source: Antarctica rocks | place: Antarctica: Victoria Land, Knobhead nord | collected 2015-12-19
GCGCGGCGGCAGCTGGCGCGCGCGCGCGCGGCCGCCACGCGCATCGCGGCCGCCTGGCGCGGCCACGCCGGGCGGCGGCTGGCGGCCGCCGTGCGGCGCGAGCGCGCCGCGACGCGCATCGCGGCAGCCTGGCGGCGGCATGTCGCGCGCCGCGCGTTCCGGGCGCGTCAGGCGGACCGGCGCGCGACGCGCGTGCAGGCGCATGTGCGCGGCTATCTCACGCGCACGCGCTTCCGCAAGGCAACCGAGCTTGGCCGCCGGCAGGCCATGCGCGCGGCCGCGCTCGCTGCGCGGCACGCCGCCGCGACCGCCATCCAGGCGCACGTCCGCAGGCGCATCGCGCGGCGCAAGGCGCGCCGCCGCGGCTCGCCCAGCCGGCCGCCTCCGCCCGCCGGGCCTAACGACAAGAGGCTGTTTCTTCAGTGAGCGGTTTGAGGCAGCTCCTGCATGCTATGATCGCGCTGGGTCTGACGGCGTGCTCGGCGTCTGGCCGGGGTCGGCAGCGCTCACGGGCGTCATGGGCTGCAGCGGCAGAGCCGCGCTGGCGACCGCCTCGGCACGCAGCACGCGCGCTTCACCCTGCAACGAACCCTGCAGAGGTTGCCACCTCAGCCCCATGCCGGGGGCGCGCGCAGGCGGAGGCGCTGCGCGCGGAGGCGGTGCGCTGGCAGGAGGCGCAGGAGGCCCAGGCCTTTCTGGAGGCCCAGGCGCGCCGCCGCCCCGCCCCGGCCCGTAAGCGAGGTAGTTATAGTCAGCGAGGCAGAGTGGTCATTGCTGAGGTGCTTAGCGTTGGGGACAGAGAGCTGAGGTCTGTCTGCTGGGTTGCAGCTGCATGCACTGCCCCGGGTAGCTCGCCCCAGCCCGCCCCCGCTGCATGCGCCGCCCTGGGCACACGCCTCATGCACCCGCCGCGGCCGGCGCGCACCGCACGCGCCGATGCGGATGCTGCAGCTTTGCCCCGGCCGGCGCATGGCGGCTGCGCGGTCGCATCGAGCGGCCAGCCCCGATGGGCGCTTGCCGAGCTTGCCAGGAGCAGGCTGCAGGGCGTTATTGTGCGCCAGGCAGGAAAAGAGGTCTACTCGAGCACCTTCCGGCGCGTGCCAGGGGACGGTGAGGTCAGAGACCCGCCCCCAGGGTCCCTGACCTCACCGTCCCCAGGTCGGGCGAGCGCTCCAGTCAGCGCCGGGCGGCGGGCGATGGCGCGCAGGTGGCGCAGCTGCAGGCGGCGGGCGAGGCCGACCGCGCGCGCGCGGAGGCGATGGCCGCGCAGGCGACGCGCCTGCAGGCGGAGCTGGAGGCCACGGCCATGGAGCGCGACGCCGCGCGCGCCGCCGCCGAGGGGCCCGTGCGCCCCGCGCTCCCCCCGGCCCCCGCGCGCCCGGGCGCGGCCTGCCTGCTGCTTCCGGCAGCGTGCGCGCGAGCAGCGAGCCTGGGGCCTGCCAGTAGGCTGCTGCCTGTGTCAAAGAGGCCGCACTCGAGGCGACAGAGGCGTTGGAGCGCGGCCGGGCGGGGGGCGAAGCGGGGGCGCCGGCGGCGCAGGCCGCGCGCGGCACGGTGGTCGAGGCCGCGCGGCTGGCGGAGCTGGAGGCGGCGCAGGGCGCGGCGCAGGCGGCGCTGATGGCCGAGATGGCGCTGCTGCGCCGCCAGAAGGCCGCCGCCGAGGAGCACTCGCGCCGGCTGGAGGCCTCGGTGCGCGCGCGGCTGGGCGTATCGCGGCCGGCCGAACAGCACGGCCTGATGCGCGCGTGGCCTCTGCTGGGCATGCCATTGCATGTTTGTGGGCAGACCCCCGCGCGGGCTCAAACACGCTCCCCAGGAGCTGTGTGATGAATGGCAGATGGGGACGCCAGCAGCGCAGCATCGCGTTGCCGGACGAGCTCGCCGCTGCCCGCAGCGGGCCCTAGACGCAGTGGCTGACGCCCGCAGCGGCGCTCGCAGAAAGAGGACCTGGCGTCGGCGCTGCGCGCGGCGAACGAGGAGATCAACGCGCAGGTCGCGGCCGCGTTCGCCAAGGACCGCGAGAACAGCCAGCTGTGGGAGCAGGCGCGGCCTCCTGAGCCGCCCCAGGCGGCGATCGCCCTCTCAAGATAGGTTTAGGGTCGCGGCAGGGCCTGTCTGCACTGCACCAATGGCCGCCATCTCCGGCGCAGCGCCGCTCGACGGCGGTCGCCAAGCCCGTGCGTCGCGCCCGGTCGCGCACGGCAGCCATCGGCGCACGGCGCATGCAGCGCCGAGCCGTTAGCGGCGGGTCCCGCGGCTCGCCATGGGGTGCACACCAGCGCGCCGGTCGAGAGCCTGTGCCGCCGTGCTTGGAGGCTGCGCGCGGGCGGCGCGGCGCACATTGCGGGGCGCGGCGCGCGCGCAGGTGCGAAACGCGGCGGAGGAGTACCACGCTGAGTTCGCCGCCAAGGAGGCGACCATCGCGGCGCTGGGCGCCGATGCGGAGGCCGCGCGCGCGCGGATGCAGGCCGAGATCGAGAAGCTGCGCACCGAGATGGAGGCGCGCTGGCCTGCTCGCTGGCTGTCGCCCGCTGTCGCCGCTGCAGGCGTAGTCTGCCACGCTGGGGGCAGCCGCTGGCATTGTGCTCCCACGCGCCCTGTGCTCCACACGCGCTGCAAACCCTGCCGTGGAGGCCGGCGCGGGGTGTGTGGTGTTGCGGAGGCTGTGCGGAACCCTGAGCTGCCAGAGGGTAACGGGCGCCGCGCGCGCGCGCGCAGGCGGAGGTGGCGGCGGTGCGCGCGGCGATGCAGGCGCGGCTGGAGGCGGCGGTGGCCGAGGCGGACGCGCGCGCGGGCGCGCTGCGCGACGCGCGCGAGAAGAACGTCCACTTCTCCGCGCGCGTGGTCGCGCTGAACAGCCGCGTGGCCGCGCTGCAGAAGGCCGGCCGCGAGGCCGCCGGCCGCGAGGCCGCGCTCGCGGCCGACGTGGAGCGCCTGCAGCACGCGCGCCGCGCGGCCGCGGCGGGCGCCGGCGAGCCCGCGGCGCCGGCCGAGAACGGTGCGCCCGCGGCCGCCGCGCCAGCGCCTGCGGCATGCGCGCCGCCCGTCGCCTTTGCGCCCGCAGTCCTGCTTGAAAATATATGCTGGGCGGTTCACCTCCAGCACTGCACACCAGGTACTGCATGATCTAGCGCGCTGCCAGCAGCACTGCGGCTTACGTCTCATGCTTGTCTTCCGTTTGCGCCCGTCGCGCGCCCGGGCCCACGCGCCGCGCGCGCGGCTGGGGCGCGCCGCGGCGGCCGCGCCGCGGAGGCGACGCCGGCGCGGCGCGCGCCGGGCTGGCGCGGCGAGCTGGAGGCGGCGGCGCCCGGCGGCGCCGCGGGGCCGGCGCCCGAGTGGGCGGGCCTGGGGCCGGAGCAGGACGCGCTGCTGGGCGCGCTGCAGGGCGGCGCGGTCGCGCGGCGGCTGCCCATCCTGAACATCCAGCACGGGCCGGGGCCGGCGGACGCGATCGGCATGCCGGTCGCCGCCTGGCTGCTCGGCGAGTGCCTGCTGCACTGGGCCGCGCGCTGGCGCGCTGCAGAGGCGCGCGGCCCGCGCGCGTGTGCATGTGGCATTCCTGGGGCGCGTGTGGGGCTGCGTGTGCCTGCGCATGGCGACAGGCGCACAGGCCAGTCAGTTGCGCCTGTGTGTGCAGTCCGGCCGGCCTGTTTGCTGGCATCAGGATAACAGCTCAGAACTCTGGGAGGCGGCCGCTCGCGCGCGTGTACTGCTCAGCATACACAGACGCGCTGGCCGCCTGCTCCGCTGCACGTCCGAGGCCGCCGTGCTGGCACCTGCCGGCGCGTGCGCTCGCCATGAGCGCCGGCTGCGCCCGCGCGCGCGTGCACGCCGATGGTGATTGTCTATGGAGGCGAGCGGCCGGCCGGCGCGCGCGCAGGTGGACGCGGCCGCGCTGCGGCTGCGCGACTCCATCCTGACCAGCGCGGAGACGGAGGGCCTGACCTACCAGGCGTACTGGCTGTCCACCACCCTCGCGCTGGGCGCCTTCCTCAAGGCGCGGCAGCCCTGACCCTAACCTGACCCCAATCCTGACCCTGGCCCTGCTTAGCCCTGACCCCAGCCCTAGACCAGGCACACTGGATGTCCCGCCCCCACACTGGCGCCGGGCGCCTTCCTCAAGGCGCGGCCGCCCGGGCAGCCCTGACCCTAGCCCTACACCAGGCACATGGGCTGTCCATCCGATGCAGGCGCTCGGCCTGCATCTGCTCAAGGCGCAGTGGCGCGGGCTAGGGCTGTGCACGCATCAGTCCCTGGTCGCCGAGGCGGGCCATTGTGCGCCGTCGCGGCCAGGCCCTGGACGCTTGCCTGCTGGGCGCCGCCCTGTGTGCGTCGTGCTGGCCGTGTCCCGTCGAGCTCCTCGCGCGGGCCCTGGGCAGGCTCTTGTTCGGGCCTGGTACGCGTGCCTGCTCTGCAGCGAGTCCAGGCAGCGCTTAGCGGCGAGGTCCAAGTGCGTGTTGAGTGAAGGGCGTGCACACATCATGCACGCCCCGCGCGGCGCGCCCGATGCGGCCGCGGCGCGCCAGGTGCGCTCCATCGGCAAGCGCGACTGCGGCAACCTGTTCAAGCTGGGCGACGAGATGATCCAGTTCGCCGGCCTGCACGGCCTGCTGGCGGCGAGCGTGGCCGAGATGCTGCCCGTGTCGCTGGCCGCGCTGCTGGGCGAGGACGCCAAGCGCGCCGCGCGCGCGGCGTCCGCCAAACGCGGCGCGCCCGACGCGCCCGAGGCGGCCGCCACCAAGTCCTTCGAGGGCCTCATGAACTCGCCGTGGAAGGCGCGCCCGCGCGCGCGCCCGGCCCCTGCCTGCCGCCGCGGCCGCCGCTGCCTCGCCGCGCGCGCCGCCGTCGCCGAGATGGGCGGCCCTACAAGCGCTGCTGCGCTCGCTGCAAAGCACGCCGGGCGCGCGGCGTCGGGGCCGATTCGCTCTCGGCAGGGCCTGCGCCAAGATTAGGGTTACGGTCAGGGCTAGCGCGGCGCCGAGGCGTCGGCCGGCGCGCAGGGCCTGCTGGGCGGCCTGAGCAACGTGCTGGAGACGCTGCGCGGCGAGGGCTGCCCGCCGCCGGCGTGCCGCGCGGTGGTCGCCGCCGCGCTGTGCTACGTGGACGCCGAGCTGCTCAACGCGCTCATGCTGCGCCGCGACACGTGCTCCATCTCGGCGGTGAAGGCGCTGCAGGCGTGCGCCGGCGCGGTCGCCCGCCGGTGCTTCTGCAGCATGGCAGTTCCCCAAGTACACTGGATCAGACCCGCATGCGCAGTTTCTGCAGCGCATGCTGTTCACCTCTTGCGAGTCCAGCCGTGCACAGCTGAAGTGTCCGCAGATGCGCTCGTGGCGAACAGAAGCGGGCAAGCGCGCGAGGCAGTGGGGACCGTTGGCGGTTTAGGGTATAGGGCTTGACGCGCGCGGCGCGCGCGCGCAGTCGGGCCTGGCGGACATCCGTGCGTGGGTGGCGTACATGGGCGCGGCCTGGTGCGGCGAGGCGGCCGAGGCGGATGCGGCGCTGGCGCACAGCAGCCAGGCCGCGCGCTACCTGCTCACCGGCAAGGACGACTGCGTGCGCAAGGCGACCAAGGCGCGCGCGCGGCGCCCTGCGCCCGCCGTTGCGAGCCCGGGGCGGCGGACGGCCGGCGCCTGCGCAGCCCTGCGCCAGTGCCTCGCTGTGCTGTGAGCGCTGCGTGTTTCAAAAAAAAGTCGCGGCGCCAGCTCCGCGGCAGCGCTATGTGCATCCCGTCACCACCCCCTTCTGTGTCACTGGTGCGGAAGCCCCAGGGCCTTTGAAGGAATGTTGCACGTCAGTAGGCTCACCGCCCGCTGTCCCAGGGGCCTCTCCGCAAGTCCGCCGTCGCAGCGGGCCCCTGAGGGCCCCAGGGGGCGGCGCGCAGGGCTTCGACATCACGCCGGACCTGCGGCGCATGTGCCCCGCGCTGACGCTGCAGCAGGTGTACAAGCTGACCGAGCACCACCACGACGACTGGATCACCACCGGCAGCCAGACCACCGACACGCTCGTGCTGCTGCAGACGCTCAAGCGCATCGTGGATGCCACGGTGCGCACCGCCAGCGCCTGTCTTGAGCATGCGCCCGTCGGTCTTCGCCGGTCCGCGCTGGGCCTGCGGGCAGCACGGCGCGGCTTGCGAGGCTTGCTGCGGCACGCGGCGCCTGGGCTGGAATCGAGCCAGGGCAAGGGCGCGCGCTAGCAAGGCCGCCGGCCGCCTCCTGCCTTGAACCCCGTCGTTCCCTGCTGCCCTGCACCTGTGCGGACGCCGGGCGCGCGGCCTGAGGCGGCGCGCGTGCGGCGCGGCGCAGAGCCCGTCGCAGCCCGGGTCGCCGGTGGGGCGCGAGGCGGCCGGCAACGGCGCGCACGCGGGCGGCGGCGGCGCCTTCGCGACGCCGGCCAGCGCGGCCAGCTTTGCGTCTTTCGAGGACGAGGAGACGCTGCTGCTGGACCCGCAGGCGCGGCGCCCCCGCGTCCCCGCTGCCCCCTCGTGGCGACGTGTGCCCGGCATGAATAGGATAGGGTAGGGTACGGTGCACCCCAGCCCAGCTGCTGCTGCCCGACGAGCCCTCCGTCTGACACCCGGGCGCACCCTCGCATGCATGACGCGTGACGCAGACCTCGTACCTGCACGCGCGTCAGGCGCTGACTCACCTCCCCCGGAGCCGCGGCGAGGTCGCCGTGCGGGGCGCCGAGCGGGGGCGCGCGCGCGCGCGCGCAGGCGGCGTTCGTGCTGCCGCGGAAGCTGCTCACGGATGCGGCGCGGTACTTCGTGCAGGCGCCGCGCGCGTACCAGAGCGCGGCGCCGGGCGTGTCGCTGCTCGACCGCATCGAGATGTGCTGCCGCTCCGACGTGCAGCTGCCGCGGCAGCTGCGCGACAAGCCCGGATTCGCCTTCCTGAAGGCCGCATGACCGCGCGGAGGGCCGGGCTGCAGCCGCATGCGGGCGGGCTCGGCGGCGGCCCGGTGTGGTGTAAGCGGTGCTGCGCCGAGGCCGCCGGCAGGCTTTGGGGCAGCTTTGGTGTGTAAGTTTTAGCGGGGCAGGGGGGGTGTTAGGATACGGGGGTTGAGCGGGTGAGCCGCTGTCTGCCGCTGCCTTGCCCGCGCGGATGTACTATCATGCGTCAGCGTTGCGCAGCCCCGTCTTACAGCTGAGCTCGGGGCCCCAGCTACTGGGCACTGCACCAGGTAGCGCCACACACATGACGCGCAGAGCCCAGGCTTGTAAGCAGCGCTCCGCGGCAGTGTGACCAGAGCGCCCGACGGGGCAGGACAAGCAGCATGTCAGTGACGCAGAGGGACACCATGCGCTCCACCTCAACACCCCGCATGGTGGGCGGCGACAACCGCTTACGAGAAGTCATAGACGGCCACGCTCTTGTCGTCTGACGCCGACGCCAGGTAGCTGCCGCCCGCCTGCCACGCCACGCCCCACACCTGCGGCACGCGCGCGCGGCGCTCGGGGCCAGCGGGCCAGCCGGCGCGGCGGCGGCAGCGCGCCCTCTCGCCATCCCGGGCGCCCATGAGCTGGCGAGCGCCGACGCCTTCTGACGAGGGTCGGGGGTGGCAGCATGCTGTTGTGCGCGCGGTTCGCGACGAAGGAAGCAGCTGGGTATGCGGTCGCATTGCTGCATCCGCCGCACGGCTACACTGCCTCCCCGCACATATGAAGGCGCGTAGGGGCTGACAGGCGTCTGGGGGCCGTTCCGCCACACATGTAAAGGCGCGAGGGCCTGCCCGCACACATGAAGGCGCGAAGGCCGCAGCTGCGGGCAGGTCCGGCGCGCGGGTCTGAGCGGGCGCGCCTGGTCAGTGTGCTCGGTGACGGTCTGCGCGCACGTGCGCGTCTGCAGGTCCCACAGCTTCACGCGCGCGTCGCTGGAGCCGGTCGCAAACGCGCTGCCGTTTGGATGGCACGCCACGCTCAGCACCCACGACTCGTGACCTGCACGGGGTGCACGCCCAGGGTCTTTGCCGCCCATTCCCGGGTCCATGCATGCAGTCCCGCGATTCCCCGGCACGCAACACTCTCCATGCTGCCTGCCGCGCGTGGCTGGCATGTTGCGGGAGCCAGGCCCCGCTCTCAGTGCGTCAGCGACTCGCCACCTCATGCGGCCGCACCCCCAGAGGGTCATGTCACGGTGTTCTCCTGTGCACGCCGGGGACCGGGCGGGCAGCGCTGCCGCGCAGCGCCTGCGCGCGAGCAGGCCCGAGCAGCCGCCGGCCGCGCGGGCCCCGCACCCGAGAAGGCCTCCACCAGCGAGGCGTGCTCGATGTCGTACAGGTTGGAGTGCATGTCGTCGCACGCCGTCAGTATGAATTTGGAGTCTGCGCCAGGCGCCGCGCGTCAGCGGCGCCGCGCAGGCGGAGGTCTGCGCCACAGAGCGCAAGGGGCGATGAGCGGTTGGGCGCCGCGCGCCTGGCGTGAAGGACAGGTCCCGCACGGGGTGGTGATGGCCGCGCAGCGTGAGCAGCAGCTTGCCGGAGGGCACGTCGAAGATGGCTACCGTGCCGTCCATCGCGCCGCACGCCAGCCGCTGCCCGTTGGGGCTGTACGCCACGCTCAGCACAAACTTCTCCTGTTTCAACTTCTCCTCGGCCTGGCGGCCCCCCCGCAGCCCGCTCGGTGGCCGGGGGCGCAGGCCTTGTCTGGGCGAGAGCGAGGCAGCAGCTCCCTGCTCACGGCCGGGCGCACGCGGGCGCAGCGCGCACCGCGGGCAGCCCGAGCTGCTCCTTGACGGCGGCATCGTCGCAGCTCCACACGACCACGCGGTTGCTGCTGCCGCCCGCGGCCGCGATGGTCAGGCGGTCGGCGGTCGGGTTGAAGGCAATCTGCCACGTCTCAGAGGGCGGCGTGTCGATGACGGACTTGGTGGTGTTGTCCTGGCGCGCCGCGACGCGAGCATTGGCAAGCCATGCGCCGGCCCGGGTGCGGGCGGCGCGCCGCGCTCGGCGCGCTTACGCTTCTCACTCAGCACGCGAGTCACCTCGAGGTTCCACACGCGGATGAAGCTGTCTAGCGCGCTCGACGCAGCAAACTTGCCGGTCGCATCAATCGCCACGGAGATGACGCCGAGCGTGTGGCCTGTGTATGTGTGCGCGGACTCCACGTTCGTGCTGCCCGGCTCGCCCAGCGTCCACACCTTCACAGTCTCGTCCACGGAACCAGTAATCAGCGACCTGCTGTCGGGCTGCCAGGCCACACACCACAGCGCGTCCTCGTGCGCGTCCTCAACCTTGTTGAGCAGGGACACACGCATCCTCCCTCATGTGCAAGTGAGGAGGGCGCTGTCGCCTGGCCCGGCACACACCCTTTTCAGGGCAAGCTTGCTCAGCCCTGACAGGCAACTCGTCAAGGCTCTACGACAGACACACTTCCAGGGGCTCTGCTGCTTGCTCGCTGTTGTGACGGACAGACGGGCAGGCGTGGCATTGTCCTGTTCCAACCATCAGTGCGTCCGCAGCGCAGCGCGAGCTGCAGCGGCGCACCGCTCTGCTGAGCATAGGGCGTCACTGCGGTCGCACGCAGCCTACTTGCACTTCAGAGACCTGCCGTGCAGTGACATATTTCTAGTCAGAGCAGCAGCTTTGCCGACCATCTGCCGCTTGGCGCCCGTCGGCGGCGCCGCAGCCGGCGCAGACAGGCCGCGGCCTGGCAGGCATGCTGTCCGGCCTGTATGGCGATCTGCCGCAGGCGAAGAGCTCCAGCGGCGCCGACGCCGAAGCGGGGACGCCGGCATCCGCCGCCTGGACCGCGCCAAAGTTCGCGCCGGTTGTGCGGCGCCAGGCGCCTGGGCCGTCGCCGCTCGTGCAGCGGCGGGCGCGGCCGGCCGCGCGGCCCGCAGGTGGGGCCCTTGCAGCTCCAAGGCCCCGCCGAGCGCTGCGCTCGCGCGCACGCCTGTGCGCCCAAGGGCGGACCGGTCTGTCGTGACGCGCGGCCGCGCGCTCTCCTGCCAGCCAAGAGTGTGTGAGGGGCGTGCTGGCCAGTGAGGGCCTCCGCTGAGCCTGGGCGGCCACCGCAGCGGGCGACGTGGTCGTGGTGCGCGGCGCGGACGCGGCGACCACCCCCGGCGGCGGCTTCGGCAGCCTGGGCAGCAACGTGAAGGACGAGTACGACCCGGCGCGCCCCAACGACTACGAGGAGATCTGCCGCGAGCGCGAGCAGCAGCGCCGCGACGCCGACGCGGAGGCCGAGCGCCAGGAGCAGCTGCGCGCCGAGGCCACCGCGCGCGAGGTCCGCGCGGCGCCGCCTCTCTGCTGCGGTGGCGCGAAGGCGGCCAGCGGCGGGGCGTGCAGCGGCCCTGTCGTAGAGTAGACACCGGGAACAGGCACAGGCTCAGTGCGCGGAGCGTCTTGGAACCAGAGGCCCCGGGATCATCCTGTCAGTGCCTGGGGCAGCCTCCGGCAGGATGGTGACCTCGCTTTGACACGGGCCTGCTGAGCGGGCCCAGACCAGCCCCCAGTGATTTCTGCGGAGGTCTGTATGCAGGCGCCCTGCCGGTACCTGCTCACCCAGCGTCCGAAGGGCCCCGACAGCCGAGAGCGACCCCACAGAGGCTTCCCGCTGCGCAGGCAGAGGAGCGGGAGCGCGCGGCGGCGGTGGCTGCCGCGGCGCCGCCCGACGCCGCGGCCGACCGGCGCGCGGCGCTGGACGTCAGCGGCGATGAGGCGTGCGCGCGGCGCGCCCGGTCCGCCTGCGCCGCGCCCGCGCTCGTGCGGCGCTCGTGCCTCCCTGGTTTGTGCTCATCATGCAGTACTGCTGAGCGCTCTCATGCAGTACTGCTGAGCGCTCTCATGCAGGACTGCTGAGCGCTCTCATGCAGTTCTGCTGAGCGATGTCATGCAGTACTGCTGAGCGATGGCATGCGGTCCTGCTGAGCGCGCGGCTCGCTGCTGAGAGCGCGCTGGGGCGCGGCAGGCCGGGGCGGCCGGGCTCGGGCTTCTCGGACGGCCCGCCCGGCGGCGGCGGCGGCGGCGGCATGGGCCTGGCCGCGCGCATGATGGAGAAGATGGGCTGGAAGGAGGGCCAGGGCCTGGGCCGCGCGCGGCAGGGCATGGTCACGCCGCTGGTCGCGCAGAAGACGGATGCGCGCTCGGGCGTCATCGTCAACGCGGCCGAGGACCGCGCCGCCGGGCTGCCCGAGAAGCGGCCGCGCACCGGCGCGCCCTGCCTCCCTCCGCGAAAGGGGAGCCGCATGCATCTGCGGGCGCTGCGTGGGGCGCGCGCAGGCACCGGCCGCCGGCGGGGCACTCGGAAGGCCGCGGGGTCGCCTTTTCGCGTGTATGCCTTGCTTGACCTGTGCGGCGCGTCGCTCCCGTGGCGCGCCGCGGGTGTCGGGGCCGCGACGCGGCGCCGCGCGACGCAGGCGTGGCGTTCCAGGGCGCGCCGACACGCGTGATCCTGCTGCGCAACATGGTCGGCCCCGGCGACGTGGATGACGACCTGGAGGACGAGGTGCGCGGCGCCCGCAGTCCCTGTAGGGTAGGGTATAGCGCCCACACCCCGCCGATGGCCCGCGGCGCTGCTCGTGCTTGTCCGAGCGCCCTGCCACGCGGTCGGCCGATTGCGGAAACGCACAGGGCGCGGCCTGCGGCCGCCGTCGCTGCCGAACGGCCGACAAGCCCCTTCATGAGGTCGCCGGCCGGGGTGAGCGCGGAGCGCGCGCGGCGCGCCTGCAGGTGGGCGGCGAGTGCGGCAAGTACGGCGCCGTGACGGGCGTGCTCATCTTCGAGGTCACCGAGCCGGGCTTCCCGGCGGAGCAGGCGGTGCGCATCTTCGTCCGCTTCGACCGCGCCGAGGCCGCGACGCGCGCGCTGGTCGACCTGGAGGGCCGCTTCTTCGGCGGGCGCACCGTGCGCGCGACCTTCTTCGACGAGGGCAAGTTCGAGCGGCAGGAGCTGGCGCCCGTGGCGGGCGAGCAGATGTGAGGGGAGCTGGCAGGCCGGCCTGGCTCGGCGGTGGGCGCAGGCCTGCCTGTGAGCGGCGGCCATGCGAGGCAGCAAGCGCAGCACGTTTGCTTGCCTTGTCTGCGCTGCAAACAGTCTTTGCTACGGGGTCTGCTGGCCATAGTTACTGCCCACTGCTTCTCGCTCTTTGCAGCATGAGGTCCAGGGCGGAGATTTAGCACACCTTGCCTGCGTCAGGTTGCGGACATGGCGCGCTCCCATTACCTCTAGTTGGCACTCTGCTGCCCAAAGACGTGTGGCACGTCACAGTCAGTCGCTTGTGCGAATGCGTTTGGCTCAGTGCACAAAGGCAGAAGAGGCCGGCCAGTTCCACCCAAGGATCGCAGCAACACAGTCCACTGCCCTAGCACGTGTGCCCGCTACTGCGCAGCGCGGGCTTTGGCACAGTGCTCAGTGCGCGTCTTCCCTGCCAAAGTCCAGCTGCTGCTTGTAGCCCTCCACCATCGGCGGGTTCCGAGCGTACAGCGACCCGCCGGGGTGGTACGGCACTGCCAGCACACCATGCATCAGCGCTGGCACGCAGACGTGGCCGCCGATATGACCTTCACGGCGCGCAGAAGGGGGGCTTCTGGCAGAGCTGTAAGTGCGCACCAATGTACGGGTCGGGGTGAATGTACTCGTGCAGCACTGCCTCCCCCCTCTCTACCAGCCTCCTGGCGTTATAGGGCTCGGTCTGCCGCGCCTCAGGACGTCAGCGCACCTGTGGGGCGCAAGTGCATGCCACACAGGTGCTACAAAACAAGTGGGTCAGCTTGGTGGCGCGCACCACAGCCCTATTCCGCTCGAACTCTGCCCGTATCTTCTCTGCCTGCGAGCACAGCGCCAAAGGGTCAGGTGCTTTCGCGACAGTGCAGCGCCCCTCAACAAGCGCTCGCCACGCACCTCGCCGGCAAAGACGTCTCGCCGTATGGCCCAGCTCATCAGGTGCTTCAGTGAGTGCCGGTACAAGCGCAGCGCCCGCGCCGAGTGCTGCGGCGTGATGACCATCCTGGGCTGTCAGCACCGTGTCAGCTCCCACAGCTGGCGGTGGCCCAGAGATGGGCTAGCTGTCTGTGATCTCGAGATGGAGCTCCACAGCACTTGCACAAGTGAGGTGCTGCCCTGTAAACCCCATCGGGCCCTCCAGGCGATGCTGGTGTGGGGCAGAGCTCAGCACGAAGAGGCAAGCAGGTTGCAGGAGCGCCTGCACTCGGCAGCATGCTGGCTGCGCGGCGACGGGTGCCCATGTGGGCGGCCGTCCTGCTCGTTGCTCCGGCGCTCACCGGCCTCGCCGCGGCACAGGACTGGGCCGCCGCGTATGCGCGGGACAACCCGATGCGGTGGCTCAACTCCCTGGCGCACCTGCCAGCGCAGGTGCGTGCACTCCAGCGCTTTTCAGCAACCGCCCCGGCCCACACCCCGCGGCCTGACCGCGCTATGGCACCAATCGGGCGGCGCAGCAACAGCGCCAGTTCCTGCTGGTCCTCGGCGCCAGCCTGCAGCAGCGGCAGCAGCTGCCCTGCAACCCGTTCGGCGCCACGGAGAGCTGCATGGCGCTCCCGGCGGACTCGACCTTTGCCAACGTGTGTCCCCACCACGATTTGAAGGTGCGACGCGCCTCTGCCGCCCAAGCTGCGGCACACGTGGGGCGGCAGGCCGCGCCGGCGTGTGAGAGCGCTGGTCAGGGGGGCACGGGGCATGTCTGTGACAGGAGACACGGTGCAGGTGGACTGTGCGTGGTACTCTGACGACCTGCACGAGGTGGCAGAGGACCCCACCGACGTGCTGAAGGCGGCGATGAAGGCCCGCGGCGTGGCCGACCTTGAGAGCGCCTGCCCCGCGTGCTTCGACGCGCAGCGGCGCCTGTGGTGCGCGCAGACGGTGCCCAAGTGCGGTGCGCTCCCGCCGCCCCGCCCTGGTTTTTCGCCGGCCCCGCGCGCCCGGTGCGGCGGCGCGGCCGCCCGACGCGCGCGCGCGCGCAGGCAGCTTCGCTGCGACGGTGGAGGTCGCCGTGCTGCCGGCGCTGACGCAGATGGCGGCCGTCGTCGACGACGGCCAGAACCACCTGGAGGCGCTGGGCAACGCCGTGCCGAGCCTGCTCAACGCGTCCAGCCTGGCCATGCCCTGCCGCGCGATGTGCGAGGTGCGGCGCGCGCCGGGCGCCCGCCGGCCGCACCGTCAGTGACATATGCCCGGGCTGGGAGCGCAGGCAGTGGCCGCGCAGGCGTTCTCATCCTGCTCACTTTGATTCGTTACTGCTGAGTGGATCTATGTCACATGGGGCTAATTCGGCAGCCCGAGCGTGCGACTGCAGGCCGTCATTGGCACCTGCAGCTGCAGAAAGGACCGCACGTTTGGCGAGCTGCTCGACTCGTACATCGCGAGCCATCCAGACTCCGTGGTGCGCTCGCCGGGGCTCCTTGACCCGACCCTGCACACTGTGCCATGCAGTGCTGCGGGTCGCCGCTTGCCAGGCATGCGCGGCCGCTTTCGCGTGTGTCTGCTGAGCCAGGGCGGCGCGTCGTGCCCCTGCGGCAGGCCCTCCCGCCCGGCTTCAGCGCACACATCTTCCGGCACATCTACAACACGGAGCTGTGCGCGCTGTTTGCGAACGCGAGCACGCCCGGCTTCGCCGGCCACTGCGACGCGACCGTGCCGGCCGCGTGCTCCGACCGCGACCGCTGGTGCGACGGCGACGGCGGGCGCAACGTTGGGCCGCTGGCCGTCGGCGAGCTTGTGGCTGCGCAGGTGCGGCGCACGCTCCGCGCGGGGCTGAGACGCGCCACCTGAGCGGGCTCGGCATGCAGTCAGCACGTGGCGCCAGCGCACCAAGCGCGGCCGGCCGAGCGGCACCCTGCCGCATGCGCCTGCTTGATGTGCCACGTGCCATGTTTGCAGCGGCCCGCCCGGCTGAGGGGCGCGCGGCGCGCAGATGGCGCGGACGCTGTTCGGGTGGGTCGGCGAGCCGGGCGGCGGCCTGACGGAGGACGAGAAGGTGCAGCCCGTCTGTGAGCCATGCAATGTTCACTTGCTTGCTGCCCTGTCAGAGCATGCGAGCACGCAGGCACCTCACTTGCTGTCGTACGTCAGCCACGGGCCTGCGGGTTGCTGTGTGCTGCTCCATAGAGCTGCGCCGAGGCGGCAATCTGACTCTGGCCGGGAATCTGACTCCGGCTCTGCCCCCGCGGCTCCAGGTCGCGCTGGCGAGCGCTGGCAGCGGCGACGTGGACGCGCTGCACAGCGCGTACGTGCGCTCCGGCGGCCCCGCGCCGGCGCAGAGCTCGTCGCACACCGGGCTGATCGTGCTGCTGGTGTGCGCCGGCCTGCTGGTCGCCGCGGGCGGCGCGTTCGCCTGGTTCCGCCTCGCGCGGCCGCGCCTGCTGGGCGCGCCGCGCGGCGAGTACGTGCCCATGGCGTCGCTGGAGGAGGGCGCCGACTACCGGCCGCCGCATGGCCAGGGCAACTAGCTGGCCACGTACCTGCTGGGGAGCGGGTCTGTGGTCCGCTTTCAAGACTCTGTGCGCGCCCACGGGCTCTCCTGGGTAGGGTGCTGGGTGTTGTACAGCATATGTACACCAGGTCCCCCTTGCGTCGCTCCCTGAGCACTTTAGCTATCTTTGTGTGGCCTGTGGCTAGTGTAGGTGTTGCTATGGATCATGATGTGAGGCGGCTTCCAGCAAGAAGCTGGACGGTTGACGTGATGTTGTAAGAGGCGGACAGTGGAAAGAGGTGGTCTTGCAAAGAGCTGCTCCCGGGCAAGCGCCAGCTGCACATATGGTGCGTTACCAAAGTGCCCGCTCTCTGCTGCACAGGCGCCGCACCAGCGGTGCATGCTCATGCACGTCATGCGCCCACGCACGTCCGCATAAAGTCGGTCACGGACCCCACGTCGCCCTGCAGCGCCGACAGCGCGGCGGCGCTGACGTGCGGCCCGCGCGCGCGCGCCAGCGCCTCGAACGAGAACGCCTGGCCAGGCTGCGCCAGCCCCGGGCGGCCGGGCGCGTCGCCGGCGTCGCCAGCGAGCGCGCCGCGCGTGCCGCGCAGCGCCTCCAGCTCGCGCTCCAGGCGCCGGCGCAAAAAGTCGACCGTGTGCGCGCGCGCGCCCTGGTCCGCCTTGTTGCACGCCAGCAACAGCGGCAGCCGCCGCCGGTGCACCGCCGGGTGGGTCAGCACCTGCGCCAGCCCCCGCTCGCCGCTGCTGAACGCGCTGGAGCAGCGCCGGCGTCCGCGCGCTGCGCGCCCGCCAAGCAGTGAGGGAGCGGAGGGCAGGGCCCCAGGGCGGCGCGCCTCAAACAGCTGCTCGGCGACCTCCGTCTTGTGGGGCAGAAAGTCGACTGCGTCGACCAGGAACACGACGCCGCACGCGCGGTCCGCGTGCTGCTCGAAGCGGCTGCGCACGCGCGGGTGGCCCGGCACGTCCACCACGCGCACGCTGCGCTTCTTGCCGCCCTGCGGCGCAGGCCGGGGCGCTCACTCGCTGCGCGACGGCCACAGGCGGAGCTCTGTGAGAGAAGCAGCACAGGCAGCGAGCGGCGTACCTTGTCGGCCGGCAGCTGCACAGCGTCCGCGTTCTCCACCATCGACGCCACGGTGCCCTGGTGCACGGAGCCGTCTCGCAACTGCGCCGGAGCGCAGCCGGCATCAGTATCGCGGTCCGTGCAGCAGGCAGCTTGGCCCGTGCTGTGCAGGCCGGCTCGGGTGCGCGACCTGCAGGAAGAGCGTGGTCTTGCCCGCTCCACAAGCGCCGACCAGGAGGATCAGGTCCCCTTTCTTCCTCTGCGTCAAGAACTGGACGAGGCCTGCACACTTGGCGCGTCAGGTGCGGGCCCGGTTGCACATCAGCGACTCTGTGCGGAGAGACCGCACACGGAGTGAAGAAGTTGCGCACCGAGCACGCACAGTGCTACCAAAAGAGCGATGAACACTCTGACGGCGACCGGGCTGTCCAGCAGGTGGGCAATCGCGTTATCAGGCTCCTCTGCAGTCATGACAGGGGTTGCTTTTGCTCTCTTCTGCAGCTGGAGCGCTAACTTCTTCGGAAAGTGAGGCACCTGTGTAACCAGAACTACAGGTGTGTGAAAGTGAATGTTGAATGCAGTGAATTCGGCAACCAGCTACTTATAAGCTGGTAATTACCGATGAACATGCACCGCATGGCAGGGAACCAATGCAATCAGTGGTAAATAAAGGATCAATTGTCTATGAACAGTACATGGCACCTTCCACCACCAAGGGGCGCTCTCCAAGCAAATGATCTGCGCTTTACCTTGGTGGCTTCACCTGACATGGACATCTCAGCCACAGCCATACTCGCTGCTGTACACGGAGACGCGCCACAATGCAACATAGGCAAGCCCCGAACCACCATACACGTATAACACTCTCCACATGCAGGTGCACAGCCAGTGTATCTAGCTATGTACCAGCCACATGCCCCAGACAAATACTCGCTTCAGCAACTCAAATGACGCCCCAGGGACACCCTCATGCCGCTCCGTGCGACAGCAGCCAGAGCATGACCTTGTCATGCGCCAGCCACCACCAGAAGCCCGTCACGCGCCCTTGCCGGCGCGCGCAAACCAGTACGGCGAACGCGGTGCGAGCTTCTGCAGCACACGCCTGGTGTCAGCGCTGCCTTCCTGTATCGATGCGGCTGGCTGTGCGCGCGCATGCCCTTGCTGCATCTGGGTGTGCATGGGAGCCATGCTCCCATGCATTCGCCATGCGTTCCATACCCTGGGGGATCCCCAGTCTGGCTGATCACTCGAGTGTCTGACAACCGCCGTGAGGGCACAGCCTTCGCACCACCACCACACGCTGTCAGGCCCCAAGACAGAACTCATTTTTGGGCAGCCCGTGCACACCTTCTAACGAGCTCTGTCCGGCAGGTGTCCCAGACGGGCCAGACAGCAAGGCGCCCCACTGGCACACGACCCTTGGGGAGGGCGCCCACCTTGGCGCAGCGGGCGGCTGCCGCAGGCGGCGACGGCGCCATGTTCTCCTTGCCGTCCGCGAGGCTCTGCAGCACGGGCCGCGTCGGCGCGGCGGCCCCCGCGCCGCGCTCGGCCGACCTGACCTCTGCAGGCGCCACCGCCGACTCCGGCGCGCCCGCGCTGCCCGCCTCCTGCGGCCTGCGCGCAGCGCCCCGCCGCTATTGACTGCTGTGGACCCGCTCCATGGCACTGAGCCCTGCATGTGCGGGAGCAGCACGGCGCGGGCCGCCAGCCAGCGCAGGTCGGGCGCGCGCTGTATACAGGGCGTGGGGTGCGGTGCAGGGCGCCGGCGGCAAGGGGGCCCGGGCGCGCACAGCGCGCAGAGCGCGCGCTGACGCGACAGCTCGCCCGCGAGCGCGGTGCAGGCCGACTGGCTCTGCGTCAGCCGGCACGCCAGCGCGGCGCGCGTGGACGCCATCAGCTCCACCACCGCGCCGACCTGCGCGCGCCGCGCCGCCGCCGGACGCATCACCGCGCCTGCCAGCGCCCTGACGCTGACGCTCTCTGGGCAAGACTTTCTCCTGTGGCGTGCAGCCGGCTGCCACCATGCGCATGCCCGCCCGCGTGTTATGTGTGGCGCGCGCTCACGCTGGCTGACCAGACCACCAGGAAGTCTGGTCCACGACTAGCACCCACCGAAGCTTCCGGCGCGCACCTGGCCGGCGAGCGCCCCTGCGGCGGCGGCCTCCTCTGCGGCAGAGTGCGCTGTCTCCGCCTGCCGCGCGCCATGCTCTCGGCGGAGAGCGCCTCACTGGGGCCGCCTAGGGCGCTCGGCTGTGTGCGGGGCATGGGCGCACACACTGGTTCAGCCGCTCCTGGAGCCTGGGCATCGCAGGCTTTCTTACGGGAACCACCTCATGATGCTGACATGTGAGGCCACAGCATCACTGGTGCGCTCACAGGGGTCCTGGCAGACACAGTGGCAGACGCACATCGCTCACGAGACACCTTTCCATGCATCCACAAGGTGGAAGGAGCTGCAGGCGCCCGCGTGCGGCTGTTGAGCAGCCTGAGCAGCCGCCTGGGAGGGAGGCATGGGTCCCTCGCACCTGCGTGGCGGCGGCCTGCGCGCGCAGAGCCTCCAGCTGCGCGGTGAGCTGCTCCACGCTGGCGCGCGCGGCCGCCAGCTCCGCCCCGGCCGCGCGCGCGCGCTCCAGCTCGCCGTCCGCCGCCGCCTCCTGCACGCCCGTGCGACACCATCGCACGGCCGGCCCTGACTGGGCCTGGCATATGGCATCTACGCTTTCTTCGCAGGTGGTACATCAAGAGAAGGAGTGAACAGCAGCCCGTGCGCCGCTGACTTGCGAGATGCACGCGGCGCAGAAAGGGGCTGGCGCGAGAAGGGTATGCAAGCAGGGCACAGGAGTGGCGCGACGCGGCGCGCCTTCAGCGCCGCCATGACAGCGTTGGCGGCGCGCAGGCGGTCCAGCAGCTCCTTGCACGCCTGTTCCTGCGCGGCCCCCGCGCGCCCGGGTCGTGCGGCGCCCGCCGGACGCGGCAGGCACCTGACGCAGTTTCCCTTGCTTCAGGAGCTCATGCGGCCGGCAGCAGCGCGGAAGACGCTCACCGCGCCAGTGCCCAGAAACGGCCCAGAACAGCCGCGACCAGCCGCGGGCGCAGGCCGGCATGCTACTTGCAGCGCAGCATGCACCATGCGGCAAGAGGTGCGGCAGGAGCCGCAGCCGCGTGTCCGCACAACGGAGGCTTGCGAGTGCCGCAGGCCGCGCGGTGCGGCGCGGCGGGGCGCCGGGCCTGGAGGCGGGCGCGGGGCCGACGCGCCTTGACGATGAGCGCGCCCTGCGCGTTCATGAGCTCGCCCTGCGTCTGGTGCAGCCACTTTTTGGTCGCCGCCGCGGCGCGCTCGGCGTCCTCCCTGGCCCGCGCCTCTGCCTGCGCGGCGCGCCGCGCCCGCTTGCAGCCACAGCTTGCGGTGCCGTCCAGCCGCCGTGACAAGGCCCTCGATTAAGCCCTGCTCGAGCAACAGCCCAGGACGGGAGCAAGCGCATTGTCTGGTTGTGTGGTGCGCTGACGGGCGGCGGGCGTGCCGCGAGTTGCAGGCGCAGCCGCGTCGCCTCCTGCTGCAAGCCGGCCAGCTGCTCGCCGCCCTCCTGCTCCTCGCTCCGCGCGCGCGCGCGGGCGCCCGCCTCGCCCGGCAGCTCCCAGACCTGCGCGCGGGGTGTCGCCGCGCGGGCGTGAGCAGTCGGCGGGTCGACGCTGCGCTGCAGCGGCCAGGGGGCAGGGCGCGCCGGGCTGTCGGGGCAGTCTGTGCGGTAGCAGAAAGCGCTGCTGACATAGTCTGCGTAGACGACCTCCGACGCCGCGACCTGTCGCGCAGCCTGTGCGCGCCGCGCCACCTGAGGCAGCACGGATGTGGCCTCGCGCTGGCCTGCTCGCTGAAGCGACCTGACATGAAGCAGCTGTTGGGGGCTGCCATACCCTGCCACGCCAGGCGACAAGCAGAAGCGCCCCCAGAGTCGTGGCCAGAAAGAGACCTGGCGCATTGCAGCGCGCGTTTAGGCGGGCGCCCGGCAAGGTTGAGGGAGCAGCTGCAGATGCTGGCGGTGGGCAGCGGTGCTCACCCATAACTGCTGCCTGCTCGTCCGAAGAGGGGTCGGGGGACCTGCGAGGCGCATGCGAGGGTGGTAAAAGCGGCAGTACGGCGTCAGGGGCGCTAAGCTGCCAAGCGGACGTGCGCGCACGCAGCGTCAAACAACGCGAGCGCTGACGCAGCGTGCGACGCGTCACTGTCCAGCTCGTCATGCGGCACGTGCGCGCTCCGCTGGTCCACATGCACGCCCGCGAGGCCCTGCTGCTCGGCAAAGTACTCCGCCCGCCACCGCGCCAGCACGTCGGCTGGTTCCGGCGCGGGTTCCACGGCGCGTGGGGCATGCCAGTGCAGCCAGGTCGGCAGCGCACACACGGCGGCTACGTACAGCCATGCGAGCAAGAGGCGCGCGGGCAGGCGGCGCCCGCTGCGCATCCTGCTCCTCTCTCAGATCCTAGGACCCCATGCCTGGCTGTCACCTTTTCAGTGGTCACTTGCTAGTTTGTGGTCTGTAGGCTTGTGCGCTGCCTCTTGTGTTCTCTGCAGTGCTGTGTTCTAGTAGGGCCGTTTACGCCTCGGCGAGCTGTCATTCTTGCTACTGAAACTACCCTAACAACCTAAGCAAGTGGCCCAGCCAAATGCTGCCATTGGGGGGCCTTACACTAAGGGCCCTTTACACGCACTTCCTGCACTCCTCTCCTTGACCAGGACAGGGGCCCACCACTGTGCACTGGCGTGTGGGCGCCGAAAGGCGGCTGAGGTGGAGCAACAGCAGGTCATGCTGGGCGCGCTGCTTGAGCTGCACAGCGCACACCTCTGCACACTACAACTCTCCCGCAGCCCGCCCTCCTCCAGCGCGGCCGCTCAAAGCGGGCGGTGTCGCGGCATTGGCAGCGGGCAAGAAGAGCGCATGCTCCAGCCGCCCGCGCCTGGCCGCTTCGAGGTATTCCTGCGCGAAAGCCGCGGCGCGCCGCGCACGCGCCCGCGGCCGGCGCGCACGCTCTGCTCACGACATCTCCCACCGCTCGGTGCCCAGCTCCCAGCGGTCGCCGGCGCCGGCGGCGGCCGGCGCCGCGCCGTCCGCCGCCGGCAACGCCGCGCCCGCCGCCTTGCCGCCCGCGCCCGCGCCGCCGTCGCGCTGTGCGCTGGCAGAGCGGCGTGAGCTGCGCCCTCGCCGGCGGCCTGGGCTGGCGCTGCGTCCGCGGCTGCGGCTGCGGCTGCGGCTGCGCCCGGGCGAGCGGCGGCGGCTGCGGCTGCGGCGGCGGCGCGCCGGGTCTGGGCCGTGCAGGCGGCGGCGCTCCTCGGTCGCGCGCACGATGTCGCGCATGGGCGGCACGTCGACCACCAGCTGCGACTGGTACGCCTTGCCCAGCACGACGGCGCCCTGCCGCGCGCCCCCACCTGTTAGGGAAGGGTTACAGACCGTCGGCGCGGCGGCCGCTGGGGCCACTCGGCCAGGGCCCAACAAGCTGAGCAATAGCCAAAGCTCGGCGTGGGCGGGCACGCAAGCTTGCTCCGGGGGCGCCGCGCGCGCGCACCTCCAGCTCCATCTCGCGCATGAAGTCCGAGAAGGTCATGCCCAGGTCGCGGATCTGCCACATGCGGTCCAGCTGCTTCATGACGTCGTTCACCTGGCCGCGCCCCAGCCAGCTGAGCCTCCCGGTCGCATGCCGGTGGGCAGAGCCCGCAGTGAGAAAGCTTGCAGTGGCACACGACTCTGCCTTTGCGACGTCAACGCGGACAGACACCCGGACGCCGCACCAGGCTGATGTTAAAGGGCAGCGGCCACGTGGCGACCGCCCGCCGCAGGCCGTCCATGAACAGCGCGTGCGCGGCGCGCGAGATCGGCGGCCGCCGCCGCGGCGGCGAGCGCGTCAGCCGCCGCCGCAGTGGGCTCCTGCTCCGTGCGCTGCGCGCTCGCGTACTTTTGGCTCGGCCACGTCCTCACGGGGGTCAGAGCGCGGGCCTGGGCGGGCTCAGCTCAGGGTCACTGCCACGCCTGGCACGGGGTGCGGGGGCCATCTACCAGCGGTCGGCAGTGCGCGACCCGTGATATAGTGTGCACAGCAGTCCCCGCTTCTGCAGGACGCCACGTCACACAGCCACGTCTCGCAGGCGCAACCGCCCCACGCCCACGAACGCATGCGCAGGCTTCGGGCGCGCGCGCACCGGCGCAACGACGCGCCGCTGCGCGCGCGGCTGCGGCTGCGCTCGCGGTCAACGCTGCGCGAGCGCGGCCGG
>JAABUV010002861.1_pt1 | contig 22708 bp, 38 predicted proteins | sample 5559971 | NCBI WGS metagenome assembly JAABUV01 (sample SAMN10711881, study PRJNA513362) | rock metagenome | isolation source: Antarctica rocks | place: Antarctica: Victoria Land, Knobhead nord | collected 2015-12-19
CGCCCGGAGCTGGAGACGCCGGTGCACCCGCACGACTGCTGCGCGCCCGCGCGCGCGGCCGCCGGCGGCGCGGAGGGCGCCGCGGCGGGCGCTGCGGGCGACGTGGGCGCCAGGGCAGGCGCCGCGAGCGACATCAGCAGGCCCGTCGGGAACAACGTTGGCGGCGACGGTGACCATGTGGGCAGCGGCAGCGGCGTCGGGGCATCCGGGCGGGTCGGCGGGGCAGTGGACGAAAAGGGCGAGCACGGCTCGCTGGGAGGGCAGGCGTTGTGGGCAGGCCGCAGCGACGGCACCGCTGGGACGCCCAGCAACGGCGGGGAGGAGGTGACACTGTGCACGAGGCGGCCGCGCGGCGGCCCGGTCGAGCCGCGCGCGGACCGGCCGGCGCTGGTGGTCAGCAGCACCAGCTGGACGCCCGACGAGGACTTTGGCACGCTGCTGGCCGCCGCCCGCCTGTACGAGGCCCAGGCGCGGGCCTGGCGGCGCGCTCCAGCGCTTGCAAGGGCAGCCACTTGGGGGTGCTATAGTGCTTTGGGAGCTAGGGTGTGCACGCGCAAGTCGCGCGCGACACCAGGCAGCCTGCGCGGCCGCTGGTCGCAGTCCTGGAGCAATCGCTTGGGGGCAGGATGGTGCTAGGATAACCTAGGGCTTTCGCGCGCAGGCGCGCGCGGCGCCGGGCAGCCTGCCGCGGCTGCTGGTCGCGGTCACGGGGCGCGGCCCGCAGCGCGCCGCCTTCGTCGCGGCGCTGGCGGCGGAGGACCTGCGGCATGTCGCCTTCCGCACGCTGTGGCTCGCGCCGGCCGACTACCCGCGCCTGCTCGGCGCGGCCGACCTGGGCGTCTCGCTGCACACCTCCTCCTCCGGCCTGGACCTGCCCATGAAGGCGGGGCGCCCGGGCTGGGCGCACGCGCTCCGTTTCCTCCTGGCTGCCTCCGTGGTCCATTTCTGCTCACGGCACTAGCGCGCACGCCTTGTGAGACCCTGTGGTGCAGCCTGCCGGCACTGCGCCCCTGGGTCGAGGGCTGCCCGCACAAGGGGTCCTCGTGATGTCTAGGTCATTTATGCGCCTGCCCGCCCGCGCCGCAATGTGCAGACTTGTATTCCTTGCACTGCCTGGTGCTGGGCGGGCGGCGTGCAGGGTGAGGTCGCACACGCGCCGCGGAGCAGAGCACGCACGCCATGCGGCTCCTCGCGCCGCCGGACCCTGTCGCATCCTATAGAGCGCGCGCGCCAGGTGGTGGACATGTTCGGGTGCGGGCTGCCGGTGTGCGCGGCGGCGTACGCATGCATCGGCGAGCTGGTCGCGCACGGCGACAGCGGCCTGCTGTTCTCGGGCCCGGGCCAGCTGGCCGGCCAGCTGGCGGAGCTGCTGGCCGGGTTCCCGGGCACGGAGCCGCGCGCTCTCGCGCGCATGCGCCACACCGTGGCCGCCGCGGCCGCCGTCACCTGGGGCGCCTCATGGCGCTCGGTCGTGCTGCCGCTGTTCGCGGCCTAGCGCGTCCGGGGAGGCGCGCCGTGCGTCGCGGGCGGCCGCAGGGAGGCGGCTGCCTGCGCACGCTGCCGGGCGGCCGGCGCTCGCGCGCCGCCTGCAGTGGTGGCGGCCGGCGTTAGGACCGTGGGAGTGGTGCCACGCGTCCGCCTGCGGCTGGAGCTTCCTGTGTGCGATGGCGTCTCTGGGGCGAAACAGGCTCGGGTACACCACCTGCAACAGCCTTGAAACGGGCTGCCCGCATGTGTAAGGGGTTGCACTTTCCAGGCGCCTGCTTCCACTTGGCTGCAGCGTGCCTCATGCTGCTTCGCTGCAAAGCAGCTCGTCCTGGACTGGCTGGGCAGCAAGTCTGCGAGTGGCGGAGAGTATCATCAAGCATGTCTGAAGTCCGATTCAGGCTGTTTTGACGTCTTGCTGTTCTGTGCACCGCTGAAGTCGATGGGCTTGGACGTGCGCGCTCGAAGGCCAGACAACACATGATGCGCACATGCAAAGCAGCACCGCAGGAGGCAACCTGATTTCATGTTCTCCAGCATTTGTCCTCATCATTCATGCACCACCGCCTAATCTAACACAGAACTTCAAGCTCTACACCACACCATCCGCCCTGCATGATGGCCAGGTCGGCCATACACATACCCACAGCCACACTGTATACACCCTGCCTAGCGCGCGTGTTGGCGCAAGCTGCATGTCCTGAACAAGCGATTTTGACCGCTTTGCTTGCACAACACATACAAGCGCAATTGCGTTCTCCTGATTGATGCAAAGCACCGCCCCGACAGTGCTCAGGCCCGGCACATGCTACACGCCATGCAACCGGCTCTTTGCAGGATCAACATCCAGGCGATCCACAGGAACATGCGATATTGTGCATCGTTTGCTAAAAAGATCCCGTCGTGCTGCATCACAAAAAGCCCAGGTGCATTCCCCAGACACCATTAAGGTTCACTGCGGCTCAGCCATGCCCAGTCATGCTCCTTGGCCATTCAAGGACGGCGGCGCTCACGTCGCCGCTGCCTCAGGCTTGAGCTCAGCGATGAGCTTCTCGAGCGCCTCCTGGTCCGACGAGAAGTTCTTCACGCCCTCCGCCAGCTTCTCCACCGCCATCTGGTCGCCGCCGTGCATCTCCTCGAAGCGCGCCGCCTGCCGCGCGGCAGCGCCCGCTCGAGCCCGCGCCCCGCGCCGCGCTGCGCTTGCCGCGTCTTACAGGCGCCACGCGGAGCACCAAGGCTGGCACGGCCCCGCATGCTGCGAGAAGCGCAGCTGGCCCCGCATGCCGCGAGTAGCGGAGCTGGACAGACCGTCAAGCGCCGCGGCAGGCCTTGTCAAGGCGGCGGGCTCTGCTCGCGGCGGTGGAGGCACCTGGGAGGCGGACAGGTCGACGGGCGCGCCCTCGCCGCCGCCCATCTCCGGCCACAGCTTGCGCGGCAGCGGCTCCGTGCTCGCCGCCAGCTCGCCCAGCAGCGCAGGCGAGATGGTGATGTTGTCGCACCTGCGCGCCGGGCGCCTCTTGAGCACGCGGCGACTGCGCCGGCCTGGTACATTGACCTTGAGCCGTTTTGAGTGACGTAGCTCAAACCCCTGCTTCCGCCCGACCAGACCTCAACTCTGAGCGGGTCATGGAGGGCGCCCCGTCTCTGCCACGTGTGCCACTGCAAGGTGTGTCACAAGGTCACAGAAGCCCTGCTGGCACACAGCGTGCTCGACCGCCAGCTCGTCAGCGCGCGACGTCGCTGGCGCGCGCGCGCGCGCGGCCCCCGGGGGCCGGCCGCGGCCGCGGGCGCCGCACCCGGCCAGCTCGCGGATCTCGCCCACGTTGCGGAAGGAGGCCGCCATGACGATCGTCGGCACGCGCTGCTCCTTGTAGTACGCGTAGATGCGCCGCACGCTCTCCACGCCCGGGTCCTCGTGCGGCGCAAACTCGCGGCCCTCCTTCTTCTTGTACCTGCCGCCGGGACCGCGCGCGCCTCGCAACGGTATTTTTTTAGAAACCTGGCCTCAGGACTGCAGACACCTCGTAACAGTTTTCTCGCAGAAACAGATCACAGCGGTCCGGGTCCGACCCTAGACTTCGTCATGCTTCTTCAGTCTTTCAGGCGCTGGCTCCAGAGACAGGCGCGCCCCAGCACAGCGGCGTCTTCCAGGCAGTCGTACGCCAAGGGCGCATCGGCTCAGTCGCAAGCCGCGTGCACGCGCACGACATCCTTCCTCCAAACTCAAAATTTCCACGAACTGCCTCAGGTGCTGGTAGTCACGCCGGAGGCGCGCAAAGAGCAGCATGCGCACCAGTCCATGATGCGGCCGACGAACGGCGAGATGAGCGCGGCGCCGGCGTCAGCGCATGCCGCGGCCTGCGGCCCCCGCAGCCGCGTGAGGCGCGGGCGCTGCACAGGCCCCCCTCACTGTTGCCACGCCACACGCTGTGACCACGCTGACCCAGCACAGCTCCCACTCAGTGGACCCACCCTCAAACTTGAACAGAGGCGCTTCTGTGCTGCTTGCCCTGGTATCCACACCTGCTGGCTCTCGCGCGCACACCGCTGCCTGCCATGGCCCGCCGCTGCAGGGGAGGCAGACCGGGAGGCACACCGACATCAGCCCCCCCTCTCACGCTTGCCGTACGGGGAGGCACGGCAAGCCTAATCGGGACGCGGGCGCGCCTGGGCAAAGGAGAAGAGCAGCGTCATGTTGCAGTCGATGCCCTGCTTCTGGAGCGCCTCGCACGCGCGGATGCCCTCCCAGGTGGACGCGATCTGCCGGGCGCCCCAAGCGCGTCAGCGGCGGCGTGCTGGGCCCCGAGCGCGTCGGCGGTGCCGCGCGGGCACGGCCTCCGCGGCGCCGCTGTGCACATGGCCGCGTGCTGGCGCTGTGCAGCGTTGGCGCGCAGCAGGCGGCTCATGCTGCAGCTGAGCTGCGCGGGGGGGCTGATGCTTGCCAGGGTGCTGGTCGCGCTGCCGCCTCCAGCCACACGGGGGGCAGGCCGCATGCACACAAACACTCCGCGCGCACTCCAAGGGTGCGCGGGCAGAAAATTACAGGGGGCACAACCGCGTGGGCTCGGCCGCGCCTTAATGTACAGGCGGGACGGGTCGATGCCCTTCCGCGAGTACAGGTCCACGATGCGCAGCCCCTGCAGGGCCGGCCGCCCACGCTGTAAGCGCCTCTCTACATTGTTGGGCGCTGCGGGCCGCGCTTTCAACAAACGCACGTACGCCATTGCGACGCCAGGCTGCGCTACGTCGAGGTACTGCACGCCACAGGCAGGGCAGAGAAGGCAGGCAGCCGGGCGCGGCCACTAGGCCCGTAGCTTTGACGTAAGGAAATGCACGCCGGGCAGGGCACAGAAGGCGGACAGCCGAGCGCGGGGCTGCGCGCGCGCCTTGTCGATGGTGGCCTGCGTGTCCAGGCTCAGGTGCGCGTCGCACTCGGTCGACACCTGGGCCGCGCCACACGGCGGTGGGTCCCCGCCACCACTGGCTGTGCAGCGCGCCCGGCCCAGCGGACACCGCCCCAACTGCAAGCAAGCAGCACTTTGACGGTACGCAGGTAAGCGGCCGTCGCAGGAGTTTCAGTACCCGGCCAGGCACGACGTCCAGCATCAGCGCGCCGATGTTGACAGCCAGGATGTCGGCCACGTTGGAATACGGCCTGCGCAGCGCGCAGCCCTCAGCCCGCCTACTTGTCGCAGATAGAGGCAGGGCACTCGGCCAACAGGCTGGCCGACCAGCGACCCCTGCTGCTGCGCCTGACGGGCGCAGGCGCGGGCGGGGGCGGGCGACCTGCTGGGGTCGATGGTCGGCAGGTTGAGCGACTTCTCCATCGCCACCGCCTCGTCCAGGTAGTGCCGGTACTCCGGGTTCTTGACCGCCTTGAGCACCAGGGACGGCTGCGGGCGCGCAGGGCATGAGTAAGCGCTTGCAGCGAGGGCGGTGGCTGGCACGCCGTGCTCGCGCTGCACACACCTAGGTTGCGCACGCTGCTCTGGGACAGGAGAGACAGCGCGGGCCCTCCGCAGGCACGCTCCAGGCGGAGGCAGGGAGGGGGTCGCACATTTGTCGTGCAGTCCTGGGGCTTGTAGTTCTTGATGGTGTTGATCTCCCCAGTGTCGGCAACCACCTGCTCGCGCAGGAGGCGTCAGGGCGCTGTGCGCTCGCCGTTGCGCGCGACGCAAACCTGCACCTACTCAGCAAGTACTAGGCAGCGCAGGGCTGGTCTGCCAGCCAAGTCCTCAGAAACTCGTGCAGGGCGGGCGCGCCGTGCTCATGCTCTTGAGCGCCTCGAGCTGGTTGGCGAACTTGGCGGGCGCGGCCTGCGTCGGCCGCTCCTGCGTGGATATGGCCTGGACCTTGAGCGTCCGGGTCCGCGGCGGGCCGCTGCGCGGCCGTGCTGTCACGCCGGAACAGGGGAGAGTGTGCAGCATTGCGGAAAGCTTTGTGTCAACTCCAAGGCTTCACTGATAGCAGCAGCAAACAACTCACAGATGGGCTGTTTCAGAGCGCAGCACCTATCGAGCCTCTTGCAACAAACCGTGAGTGGCCTTTTTGTTTCCGAGAGAGCTAAACTCTACCTAAAAAATAGTACAGTCACTCTAGGTTCGAGGCGGGGTTACACGACGAGGAGAGCAAGCAGCTGGGCCCAGAGCTGTGGAGTTCCCCTGGGACATTTAGACAGAGAGGCACTGAGGCGCGCGCTTGGTGTGATCTGTAAACGTTGCGGCGCCGCTGCAGGTTTCAGTGCAGTGTCGATCCCTGTCATTGTAGCCACAGTGGCTGCAGCTCTGTCCAGCCAGGCGCGTCTCTGGCGCACAGCACCACACTCACTGCTCTACAGGCTCGAGCAGGAACTCGCAACTGTCTGCATGCCCAAAGCCCACAGCCTGCCCCCGAGTGGCCAGCTGCGCCAAGCGGGCCGGCGTGGCCTCCGGGCTCAAGACAACGGCGCCCACGCGTGCCGGCAGCGTGGACGCCTCCACCACCGCGCCGCCCGCGCCGCCCCGCCGCCCGAACGACAGCTCCAGCCCCAGCAGCTCTTCCGCCCTGCACACCGTCTCTGGGTGCAAGGCCAGCGCCCCCTGCGCCCCGCCGCCGCCGCCCGACAGCAGCGCCTCCAGGCGCTGCGCCAGCGTGCCGCCGCCCGCCGGCGGCGGCCCGCGCCGGCCGAGCGCGAGGAAGAAGAACTCGCCGGCGCCCAGCAGCAGCCCGCGCCGCGCGGCGCCGGCGGGGGCGGCCCCGCGCGCGCCGCGCGCCTCCTCCAGCCGGAAGGCCCAGGTCGGCGCGCCGGGCGGCGTGAGCCGCCGCCAGGTCTGCGCGGTCCATCGGGTCAGCGAGTCGCGAGCGCTTTGCTGCAGAATGCGTCGCATCTTCCAGTGTGTGACCCGCTAGATCATGCTCAGGCGCTGGCTCTCATCAGCAAGCTCAGCGATGTACGCAGGGCGCAGCGCCGGAGCAGGGCCACCTCCTGGTAGCCGTCGCCGTCCTCCAGCATCTCGCCCTCGCCGGCGCCCGCGCGCAGCGTGCCCACGTCCGCGGGGCCGCCCGCGGGCTGGAAGTCCAGCTCGCGGTGCCACTCGCACGTGTCCCCCCGCAGCTCAATTGCGCCCGCGAAGCCCTCCTGGAGGGCCAGGCGGCGCCAGAGCTGCGTGCGGGCACCGTCGCTCTGCGGGGCGTGCGCGACCGCGTTGGGTGCTAGGTCGGCCGGGATGCGCAGGTCGGCATATAGGCCGCTGGTGGTCTGCAGCCAGAAGACGTGCGTGCTGTCGTCGCGCTTGCCGGCGGTCGTGGTCAGCAGCGTGCGCTGCCACACGCCGGCCAGCCATGCGGCGGTATGCTGCATGATGGGTTGGCATGGGCTGCCCAGCGCCAAAGTTGGCTTGCTGTGTGTCACAATGTGGTTGAGAAACAAGCTGGGTAACTTGCTCTGAAGGACCTTAGACTTGCAGTGAGATACGACGTCATCTTACATGGCACCTGCATGAACTAAGCTTATGGCCGCATGGGAGGGGACTTTGTCACCCTGGGCGTGATAGCAACGCACATTGCCTCTTTTGCCAAGACACACGGTCGAGAGCCACAGGCCTGATGAACTGCTCACCAGGAGCATCTGCCATCTGGTTTAGGAAAGTCCCACAAGTGTTTGAGAGCACGCAGTATGCTTACATAGCCCTCTCTGGTGACCCCCTACACTGACAGCGTTTGCAACGCCCCTACGGCCTCGGCGGCCGCCCGCCCTGGCCCCCCGGGCCGCGGTTGTCGCGGTTGAACTGGCCGCCGCCGCCGCCGCCGCCATAGCCGCCGTACGTGGCGCCCGGCACGCCGCCGCCCGTCTGCACCTGCGCGCCCGCCGCCTCGCACGCGTCGTCACCAGCAACCAGGGGCTGTCCAGCTCTTGCTGCGACAAAGTGTGCACAGGCGCTGGCATGCAAAGCAAGAACCAGGCCGCCGCCGCTTATGCCCGCGCTCTTCGTGGAGCCACCTATCCAGAGGGTATGTGTACAAGGGACCAACATGAAAGCGCAGCGCCGCCGTTCTGTTAGCCTCTCCGCTCCACTGCTCCATAAGGGCCAGCCTCCCATCACAGACAGCGGCGCGCTCCGCCGCATGGCCTGCATCTGCGCCTAGCGGACCCCGGCCGCATGCCCTGGGGCGCCCGCGCCGCGCACCGCGACCTCCTTGACGCCCGGCAGGCTGCCCGCGTTGATCGTCCGCAGCATCTCCAGCGTGTCCGCGTCAACCTGCGCAGCCACGCAGCCTGGCCCGACCGAACGAGCACCGCAAACGCTTGCAAAACTTTGCCACCGGACGCCAATGCAGCGCTGCATGCGAACGGCGCTGTTGCGAGGGCAACCAAAGCACTCTGGTCGCAAGCCCGGCAGCATCCAGCGTACACTCGACTCAACGCCGCCTCAGCGCCGCTCACGCCTCCTTGGAGAGAGGGAGGGCCAGGCCAGGGGCCCTGCCGCACCTCGATCGACTCGGTGTTGACAGCGGACTCATCTGGCACGTAGTCCATGCGCCGCTCGCGCTCCTCCTCCTGCAGCAGCACATGCGCGTCAGGCCGTGCTCCAGGCGCACGTGGGGTGGCCGCCACAGCCAACTTGCTTGCCGCTCGGCCCAACCGCAGAACTCGCAGGCGCTGCTGCCTCAGTCACAGCGCTTTCTCCTGCAACTCCTGCTCTACCACCGCTTTCTCCTGCAGCACCTCCTCTACCCCAACAGAGCACCGCTTGCAACGTCTGCTCTGCTTGAACACCGCACGCCTGAAGGGCTTGGAGAGCAGCAGCCTTGCTGCCAGCACTGACCAGGTGAGCCGTCGCTTTGCAGGAGTGCAGCTGCGCGCCTGCAGCTTCAGCGAGATGCCGCGCACGGGGCCGCGCTGAATGCGCTTCATCAGGTGCTGCGCGCCGCAGCCGCCGGTCAGGCTCAGGGGTGCCGCAGCCAGCGGTGCCGCAGCAGTGCCTTCACAGACGAGCGCCAGCGCCGCACAGCAAGCAACGCACCGTCGTGAAGCCTGCGATCTTGTTGCGCAGCCGCTTCGACTGGATGATGGCCACCTCCTCAGCCACGCGCTTGTTTGTGTCAAAGTCCAGCGTCAACTTGGAGTAGTACTTTTCAATGATGTTCCGCGACGCCTTCTTCACGGTCTTGGTGCGCACGCGCCCCTGCGCAGCGAGCCAACACGCTTGTCACACCTTGCGCGCGCCCGGACAGCAGATTGCAGTCGCGGCGCACGTCCCCGCGCAGCACTGCGCCGCGTACACCAGCCAAGACAGGGAAGCCAGCAGCTCCGCAATGTGCACAGAGCGGGCTGAGCACCATGGTGGCCCACGCGACGCAGGCGAGGTTTGGGGAGGTGTCCACGCGCTAGGCCTGGCCTCGCAGAGCTCCAGCCGCCGAGGCAGTGCCTGGGCACAACAGGGGTTAGGACCCCGTAGGGTGCTGTTGATGTCGAGGAAGCGAACTGGCGCTGGTGCGATGCTCCAGTCTCAGGCTCCCGGCGATGTGCTGCTCGGTATGCGGTGGCTGACTGCTGCTGTGGCGTGCGCGCTTGTGTGCAGCACTGAGGGCGCTCGCAGGCTGCCCCGATACAAGCGGGACGGCGACGCGCTGATAGGTTGGACCGAGAAGTGAGCAAGCCCGGTGCACTGCGGTTGATTGGTTCAGCTGGGCTTGGGTTGCAGGGCTAAGATTTTGCGCTGCTTAGCTAATGCCAACTTTGCGCACAGGCCGCCCAAGGAAGCGCCCGAGGAGAATAGGGAGCTGTGGATAGAGCACGTGTCGTGGAACCCGCGCGTCTTTGCGTGCGTGCCCCTGCTAGTCCTGTGTTCCGAGCTCACGCATGCGGTTCACAGCTTCTGACTCGCTGCGCCCCACAGGTATCACAACCTCTTGTCGGAGGCGGAGTGTGACCTTTTGATACAGAAGGTGCGTGCATGACAGCAGCGACAGCAGTGGAGCTGCTGTGCTTGCGCTCAAGCGAAGGAAAATAGACTCTAGTGGCACGGAAAAGTGACGCTGAAGTCATGTACACTGTCTGTGCAGGCAAAGCCGCACCAGGTCAAGAGCACAGTGGTGGACAGCGACACAGGGAAGTCTGTGCCCAGCAAGTGCGCCCAACCGCTTTATTGCTTGACGGCTTTTCTCCTGCCCATGCTAGGCGCTTGTTTGGTTGCACAATCGCAAACCAGCGGCCTGAGGGACAATGTGGCGCAGTGTGCGCACAAGCTCTGGCTCCTGGTACATGCGACGGGAGACGCAGGAGATTGCTAACATAGAGGCGCGCATCGCGCGCTATACCGGCATCCCCGTTCAGCATGGCGAGGGACTGCAGGTGCGACCCACACGCTTGCGCGCATATTGCTGTCTATCACGCGGCAGGGGCCTGCTTGCATGTAGAGCCTCACCCTTACCCTCACTTTCGCCGTCGCTTGCCCTTCATAAGAGCACGATGTCTCGGGTTGGGGGCACGTCGCCCGTGAAGAGCTGGCTGACTGCGCACGCGCTTGCGGCTGACTGTATACCTTATTGTAAGTGGATGTGATGCAACTACTGGGATGCGTTTGCAAGATCTGCACTGTATGCATGCGCAGCAATGACGCGGCAGGAGTAAGCCCTGCGTTTCCATGCAACCCTGCCCACCCGGGCGCCTCTGTGCGCCTGCGGCAGATCCTGCACTACCAGCCGATGGAGAAGTATGAGCCGCACTGGGACTACTTTGTGGACCCCGTCAACACCGGCAACGGCGGCCAGCGCCTGGCCACCATGCTCATGTACCTGTCCGACGTGGAGGAGGGCGGCGAGACCGTGTTCCCCAACAGCCCGGAGAAGCCGGTGCCGCGCCCCCGCCGCAGCGGCTGGCCTGCATGCTGCACGACCCTAACCCAACCCTACCCTAGTAGTATTAGTTAATTGTGAAGCGCCATTGCTGCTGCAAGATTGCGGTTGCCTATGGTGCTGCTCGATGCAGATCAGCAGCCCTGCATATCCTGTTCCTGCGCAACAACTTAAGCTGTTGCGGCGCCTATGTGCAGCGCTTTGCCGTGCTAGAATGGTAGCAGTCAGTCAACTGGCGAGTGCGGCATGGGTGCTGACTCGCGCGCGTGGTGACGCGGCGCAGCACGACGGCAACTCGTCCTACTCCGCCTGCGCCCAGCGCGGCGTGGCATTCAAGCCGCGCAAGGGCGACGCGCTGCTGTTCTACAGCCTGACGCCCGACGGCCAGCTGGACCCACAGTCGCTGCACGGGTGCGCTGCGGCTTCCACCGCCTGTCCTGCTTTGGCTGCAGGAGCAGGCTGCCCCTGCTCCTGCAGCCAGGGGCTTGACCTCCTGGCTGCAGGAGGTCGACCAGCGCATGGTCTGCCGATGAGCAAATGGACCAGCCTTCGCTGCCTCTGTGAGCTGCCTGGTACACACTCAGTCGTTCGCAGAAGGGGTTCTGGTTTTGGGTGCATGTTTCCTTGCGGAGCGCTACTTGGACCCTGGTGTTCTGCGCGCTCGGTGCGCTGAGAGGCTGTCGTTGCGTGCAGAGGCTGCCCCGTCATCAAGGGCAACAAGTGGTCCGCCACAAAGTGGATGCGCGTGAGGGAGTATGTCGCACCAGAGGCCAGCGGCAGTCGGTCATGGGTCGGCTAGAGCCAGTATATGCATCACGGCTGCGTGCTATGGGGACCTACCCCGCATCAGACCTGATAGACTATCAGTGATAATGGGCTCCGCCCAGAGCGCCATTGCTCGGTAAGAGGTTTCTTGTGTGGTCAGGTTTTGCTGGTGTGTGGTACGCTGCCTCTCCACTGTGCCAGCGTAGGGACAGCGTAGACTGGCATGTTGGTGCGCCTGCTGTGTTCACAAGTGGTTTCAATGGCTGTGCAGAGCGGTTTTGCCCCTGCCTGTATGATGCTTTATGGGTGTACGCTGTGCGCAATCTGTCCTCCCAGGACGCATGTCTCTGTTGTCCGTAAATATACCCCGCCTAGCTGCAGTCCCCTTGCCGCATGCCTGCGAGCAGGGCCAGGTAGCCGGGCTGCTCGGGCACAATGTGGCCATGGCGGATGAGGAAGTCTATGATGACCAGGTTGCAGTTGTCCTTGAACTCGTCGGTGTTGGCAACGAGGTCTGCCACCTCTGCAATCGGAAGCCGCATGAAGGACTCGACCTCGCCGTCCTGCAGCACACGCCCATGCGTCTTATGCCCATGCGCCTTTCAGACCTGTCTACTGTCTGCAATGTATATATGTTGCACTGTGCCTGCACACACTCTGCCACACCCTTCATAACACTCACAGTGCGCGTTGTTGCAGCTTGCCAAGAGCAGGTTCATGTCCTTCAAGGCATGCACTGCGACTGATGAGTGTGCACAGTGCACAAGACATGGTCGTTCGAATTGATGTCAGCTCCAGGCAAATTGCGTAGGTGCAGCATGATGGGTGCAGCAGCACCTGCGGCGTGGGGGTGAACTCGGCAGGCAGGCGCAGGTCATAGACGAACAGCACGTCGCGCTTGACGCCCGCGGGCTGCAGCGCTGTGTAGCTGACCGCGCCTGCGGCCACCGCCGTCGCTGCAAGCTCGGGCGGGATGCCCGCCTCCTCGCCGCACTCCTGCTGGTGCGAGCGCGGGCCTGAGCCCCTCCTTGCAATGCTCGCCACATGCCAGTCCAGAGTTCTGGTCCTGCTGCGTGCGAGCGCCGCAAGCACATGAAAGTGGCACCTCACGCACGGCTTGCTCAGGTTCCTGGAGCCAAAGCCAAAATGCCCTGGCAGGGGCGCGCCTTGACCACATTTGCCGAGCACGTCATCCCGGCTGGCTGCCCGCCCGCCACGATGTGGTCCAGCTTGCCGGGCCAGGTGGCCTTGGTCTGGCTGCGCCGCGCCACCCACAGCTCCAGCCCCCGCGGCGTCTCCACGTAGCCGTTGATGTGCACCCCTGCGCTCGTGCATTACAGCAGGCATGCTGGCGCCCTTGCCGCATGTTTAAATGCGCTGCTCTGCCTCTGCACATCCTCTGCTCCAGCAGGGGCGGAAAGCCATACACACCAGCAACTGCTCGTACGGCCGGCCTGCACACAACTTGTCTGAGCTAGAGAGACATGCAGAAAATATAACGTGTCATTGCAAATGCCCATACTGTCATGTCAGGAGGCTGCAAGGTCTGCCTACATCTGGTCAGCAGGCGCGCAACAGGCTGCGTAGTCTTCCATGCAGCGCATACAGCAGCAACATGTGCTCGTGTGTGCATGCCCAAGCCCAACCAGCATGCATGCACACCATAGGCCTTTATGCCGAAAAATGGCGCGGCGGCGCGTTCTATCAGGCAGTACGTGGCCGCGTGAAAGCCTGCGGCGACCGGGTACAGCTCGTCGCGCCAGCCTCCAATCAGTCCCTCCGCGCGCAGTTGCGCTAGCACGCCTGCCGCATGTGCCTCGTGCATTCATGGCCCCATCGCCTGAGTTGGTTTGGTGCTCACGCATGCTTTGTACAAGTATGAGTCGGATAGTGGGGCTCAGGATAAAAATGTATGCGCTAAAAGTGCAGAGCGAGCGCGGCCAGCCACACAGCCTGCTCGGGAGCTGCCTGGGCAGCCAGCGACCTGGCTGTTGGTGCACAGCAGGCCTGGCAGGCACTGACTGAGCTGGCACTGGTGCGAGCCCAGCTCAGTCGAGAGGGAGGCGCGCTCGGGAAGCACCCCCTAGTGCTGCGGTGCGCTGGTCTGGGTCTGCGAGGCGCGGCGCCAGCCGCACCGCTGCAGGGTGCGACGTCCGGCAAAAGACGTCGCTGCTGTCCAGCACACGCTCTGCAAACCTGGGTCACCCAGGCCTCGCTCGGTGTTCAAGTCCATTTGAGAGGCATGGGCCAGCAAAGTCGCGGGGACAGGTTGCGCACTCTGGCCGCAGGTAGCCTATCGTCTGCGCAGCTTCTGGCGCCGTGCCTGCAGCGTCTGCATCCTCTGCTGCCTGCCATGGTATGAGCGTGGGGAGGACGCTCTGCGCATTGTTGCACTTCCTCACCCAGCGTGCATACCCCTCAAGCTCCTGCTCCTGGCGCATGACCAGCGGACCTGCTGTCAGCTGCGCAGCGCACCGCGCACGCTGCGGCACGCCTCGCCTGATGATGGGTCGGGCGAAGCTCTGCAACAGCAGGACCATACCACCACACCGTAGCAGGCCTGTGCTAGCCCTGCCTCAAATGAGTACAAGCTCTGCAGGGCATTGATCACAGACTGCAGCAGCAGTCTGTGAGGGTCGGTTGCACAGCTCGCGACTTGTGATATTGTGCGCATCTCCGGCAGCCAAAGACAGTGCGCACATACTGGAGACAGGGAGGCGCTGCAAGGCATTAATGCGCCTGCCAGCAAGGCCTGTAGCGTCGTAACTCTGTACGCTGGTGAAGAAGCTGAAATGTTGCCGTGCCAGTGCCCCTCCGCGCCAGTGCCTGCCGTAAAGCCGCTGTGCTTGCCAGAGCCCAGCTATGTGCGGTCTGCGCGGTGTCGTGCAGACGCACGCTGGCATATGACGCCGGTGCAGTGCAGACGTGCGTGCACTGTTATGGCTCAGAAAGGCCGCGGCGGCAGCTTCAACCCCTTCAAGGACGCCAAGAAGGAGGCGCGCCTACTGCGCTCTTGTTCAAAGCGCTCCATCCGCTTGCAAGATTTTGCCAGCACTGGCAGACACGCTGACTCAAAATTTGCCTTTCGCAGGAGGCGGCCAAGAAAGCGCTGCAGGAGATGTTCAAGGGCAAGGACGACACGCTTGCCGCGTATGACAGCGGTGGTGGTGGAGGCAAGGTACGCTGTCTACTTGCCTAGCCAGACGGAGGCGTATGGTAAAGGTCCTGTTGTGACCTTGTGTCTTGTGAACAACGTGCACAGGTGCCACGGGGTCGCGGCCGGGGCTGGGGCGGCGGCGGCGGCGGCGGCAGCGGCGGCGGCAGCGGCGGCGGCGGCGGCGGCGGCGGCAGCAGCGGCGGCCTGCGCGGCTGGGCAGAGGGCTTTGGGCGGGGCTTGGGCGCGGGCGCCCGGGCTGTGCTGCAGACAGTCGCGGCCGTTGCGCTGTTTTCCGCTGTACTGCTTGGCGTGCCGCTGCTGCGGCCGCTGCCGGGGCTGCTCAGCCGCGGCGTGCGCTGGGTGCTGCGCCTGGATGGCCGGGGCTCGCGCCGCGGGCGGCGGCCCGCGCCGCAGCTGGTGGGCATGGATGGCCTGGGGCCGGCGGAGCGGTCGGTGATAGCAAAGTATGGCGCAGTGAATGACGCTGATGAGGCGGTCCCCGCCGCTCCCGTCGCTGCGGCCGCGCCCCTCGCGAACGCGCAGGCTGGCTATGAGGCCGATGCCGATACGGATGAAGATCGCTAGCGCGGAAAGCTGGCATGCACTGCGATTTTGGTGGCCTGTGCCGTTGCCGGCAACCACGAGGGAGGTCTTGCTTGGGGCCATGCAGCCTGTGCCTTGCCCTGACACGTACAACCGTTGCTGTGGCACGGTGGTTGCGCCGGGCATGCTGCGGGGAGCGTTGGCTGCCTTTGTGCGCGTGTGCCGTACCGCGTGACTGATGCTCACGGACATGGATGCGTCGCGCCTCCACAGGCTGCTGTCAGGCCAGGATTGTGACGCGTCGGTCGTAGGCGCACTTGCAAAGCCGCGCAGCTGCCGTGGGGCCACTTTGGCTTCTGCAGGTGAGCGCAACATCCGTTGCAGCGGTCACATGCGAGGCAAAGCTGGCGGCCAGGATGTGGAGCCTGTTAGGGTTGGGCGAACGCGAGGTGCAGGAAAACTTCATGCGTGGGGTGAATGGCACTGCCTTGCGCGGCCCGCCTCTGTCTGGTGCTATGAAGCAGTGTGCACGGCGCCGGTTGTCTGATGGTTGTCCAGGCGCGGCGCATGCATGGCTTGGGGAGAGGGCAGTGAGATGCAGGCAGGGTTGCAATTTTGCAGGTAATGCATGAAGGCCGAGGCGACAGTTATTGTCGAGCTTCAGTCAGTAGACTGAGTCAGTAGATTGTTATGCCCAGTGATGCGCACTGTGTATAATGTTCTGCATGCCCAGTTTCCTGCACACACTGCGATAGTGCGCTGGCGCCACTGCGTAGCTCCTCGCAAGGCCACTCACCACACGTTGCACCCCAACAGGCTCGTGTCAAACGCAAGCATGGCGGACGCGGCTCCTCTGCCGGCCGTAGCAGTTCTTGCAGGCAGGGGCGACGCATACGATGGAGTATTGGTAGATGCAGGCTGCCTGCCTGAAAGCAGAGACGAGTTTACAGAGCGCCTGCACCACTCGCTACAGGCGCGCCAGGCTTGCACCAGCCTGTCAGCAGACACCCGACAAGCTGCTGCACCCGCTTTGCGGCCCGGGCGCGGCGTGAGTGGGCCGCATCGCCGCAGGCGTGGCGCCAGGGCGGCAAGCGCGGCATCTGGCTGCGCGTGCCCATCGAGAAGGCGGCATTCCTGGAGCCGGCGATAGCGGCCGGCTTTGTGTTCCACCACGCGGAGCCGTCCTACGTGATGTGCACGCACTGGCTCTCCGCAGACCTGAACAAGCTGCCGGCCAACGCCTCGCACCAGGTGCTCGCCATTTGCACTCTGCTGACCGCCGCTGCCCTCTGGGCGCTTGCGCGGACACGCGGAGACATGCAAGGCTCCCGCAGGTGGGCGTGGGCGCGTTTGTCCTGAATGAGCGCCGCGAGGTGCTGGTCGTCCAGGAAAAGAACTTCCCGCTGCGTGGCCAGGTGCTGCCTCCTCTGCCAGGCTCCTGTGCTTTCTTGTCACAGTGCCTTGCGGTGTGCTCGAGCCGGAGAGCCGGACACTGCATGAGGGTGCTGGAGTTTCGGTGTAGACTGCGAAAGTCATTGTCACGGCGCTGCCGGGGCGCAGGGAGTGTGGAAGATGCCCACAGGCCTGGTGAACACGGGTGAGGACGTCATAGAAGCAGCCGCACGCGAGGTGCTCGAGGTGACCGCCTCACAGCGCAGGGCTATGTGTGGGCACTTGCGTGATGACTGTATGTGCATGTGCGCTGAGTAGCTGTCATAGCAGTTTCGCTTGTGCTTGAGTGCCTGATCGTGCAGGCTGCACTCAAGGAGGCAGCCACATGCCCCGCCCTCGAGCGTATCGCGCGCCGTGCCGCGGCAGGAGACGGGCGTGGCCGCGCGCTTCCGCGCAGTGCTGGCCATCCGCCAGGCGCACGGCTTTGCCTTCGGCAAGTCGGACCTATTCTTCTGCGTCGCCCTGACGTGCGCTGGGCCTGCGGCCCCCTGCACGCAAGGCGAGCACTGCACGCTGCGCACGCCGCTGCCTGCTCTGCTCGGCAGGCTGGGCCGGACGCGGGTGCCACGCGAGCAGGCCGGAGGCTGGCCAGGACGCCCTGGTGCCACAGGCGGACGAGATAGAGGCCGCTGCGTGGATGCCGCTAGAGGAGTACGCGGCCATCCCCTTCATACACAGCCGGCCCCTGCTGCAGCGCACACTGGAGTGCTGCCTCGCGTGCGCCCCCTCTCCTCACAACTTCGACAACTTTCCGGCATAGCACGCCTCGCCGTGCAGCTGCGCTCAGCGTACACACCACATAAGCCAAGTGCGGTCAGTGTGGGCGCAGGTATGCGCGGGGCACTTACAGCGGCTTGACGGGCTACAAGGTACGCCCATAACAGGTTCTGCTGTGACGTCTGCAGGCGCAGCACGGCACTTACGGGCGTACGCGCTTGCAGGTGGGCTATGGGGGAGGCAGCGCGCGCCAAGACCTGCTGCTGTGCGGCGCGGAAGGCAGCGGGGAGCTGGCCAGCTTGTGAGCAAATTGTGCGTTTCTGCTTGCTGATGCTGTGCCACGCAGCAAGGTCTGGCCATGTGTCCACTCTCTTCATCTCGGAGCTCCCACAGCATGCCACGCCAGGCTAGGGGGAGTCAAACTAATTGTATTATAAACTTTCTGTCTGCACTTGCCCAGTTCATCTGCTAGCCACCCGGTGACCTGGTGACCACTCCTTTACATTCAAGCGGACCACATTTACAAACTCGCATACAGAATGATGTCGATGAGCACCCGCGTTGTGCTGCCCTCTGCGGCTGGCATCCGCTTGCCGGCCCGTCAGGTGGCTGGGTGCCGCCGCGCTGCAGCCCTGGTCGTGCGGGCAGAGAGCAAGGACTCTTACGAGGTGCAGTGCTGCACTAGCTCGGTCGTCGACCTTCACTTTGCACACAATTCATGTTGGGGTGTTGTGTCCAGCACTGATGTCTCTTATAGTAGAGAGTGAGCGTGTGGGTTGCTGGGCTTATTTGCTAGCAGAGCTGCGCTGCGACACGTCAGTGGTGTACTGTGTTTGACATGGACTTGCGTGCGCAGAGGCTGGAGGCGCCTGTGCGGCCGGAGGGCAGCGCCCTGAACGTGGGCCCCAAGGTGTCTGACCGCCAGTCTGAGGCCGATGAGCTGCTGAAGTCTGACGCCGCCAACCCGGACCGCGCGCTGTTCAACACAGACGTGCGCGCAACGCTGTGCCTCCACTCAGTTGTGGCTGAAGCTGATTGAGCTGTGCTGTGAGGCAGAAGACCTGTGTGATTGCGCAGGCTACCTTGTGAGTCTTGTTGTTATATTTTTTAGACTGTATGGTGCTGGTGAGTGTGGTCAGTGTGTTTTTTTACCTTTGGAGGTCTGTGGTTTGAGCAGCATGGCAGTACACTCACTGTGGTGTTTCGCACTGCAGACTGGCTTCTTGGACGTTATGCGCTTCAAGGGCGCTGCGCCTGAGATCATCAACTGCCGCCTGGCAATGCTTGGCTTCGTCGCAGCCATTGGAGCAGGTACATTCACATTTGAGTCACGTTGCTGCTGCTCCTGTGCCATGCATGCACTTGTCTTTGTAGAAAGGGGGCAGCAACTGAGCTTTGTGTTATCTTGTGTGTGCAGAGCGCGCCTCTGGTGCGAACATCTTCCAGCAGCTCAACCTTTCGCCTGTACCCATTGCGCTCACGTTCCTGGCCATCACTGTCGCATCACTGGTGCCCATGTACCGGGGCGTGAAGCGCAGCGGCACTGGCATCTGGACCCCCGATGCTGAGCTTTGGAATGGCCGTGCGGCTATGATTGGCATGGTGGCCGTGTTTCTGAACACGTGGGCGCGGGGCCACGTGCTTTGAGTGTGAGCTATAGTTAACATGTGTTGAGCTGACTTGATGTGAATGCATGACTGTGTGGAGTTGCTGTGATATAATGCGTGCATGGCTGTGCGGATGCTGACAACCAATGCATGGCTGTGCAGATGTTTGGTTGTATCTGTGTGGAGTGTATTCAGAACAGCTAGTTTAGTGTGCTGTGTGAGTGCGAGGTGATATAGATTAGAGGTGTGATGTTGTGCAGTGATGTCCACTGAAAGGTGCCTTGTTTGTAATACTTGTTTGTAATAAGTGTCGGCTTATTACAACTTGTGTCAGCAAGTTACATATGTCTTGTGTATGATCACATTACACAAAGCTTCCCAAAAAAAAAACCGGATCTGGTGAGAACAGGAGCCAGTGAAAATAAGTACCAGCGAAAGTAGTCTGCGAAAACAAACACCAGCAAAGGTGCATATGTAAATCTGTTGTGCTGTATGTGTCAAAAGTCACAAACATTTGGACTCATTTTCTTCAGGCAGCAGTCTGCGACAGCATGCACTGGCCCAGGGTATATGGCTACTAATGCACGACTGTAATGGTGGCCTCACTCAACGCCATCACCGTCTGTTGACACGCAATCACCCTCTGTTGACTTTGCTCGTCATCTTACACAAGCAGCTCGTTGATTTGCTTATCGAGAGCGCATGCAGTCTTCGGCATCCCTATCATGCAGGTTGACCACACGCATAGTACTCATTGACTATAGGGGAGAACGTCTCCCAGAGCGCGCTGTTGCGGATGAAGCAGACAGTGCCGCCGCCGCGCTGCAGCTGGTGGCCCGCGCGGTTGATGTCGCCGATACACACAGACCTGGGATGCCCGTCGCCGCGCGCGCCGGCGGTCAGGTTCAGGGCGCGGCCGCCCAGCAGCCTGCGGGCCGCCAGCGTGCCGTCGTCCACTGAGCCCGGCGGGAAGGTGACCGCCCACTTGCTGTGGTCCTGTGCACGCCGCACTCAATGCGTTCAAGGCGTCACACGCGCAGCCAAGTTCGTATCGCAGCGACAGTGATGCCCATGGTGCCGTACGGCGTGGCAACACAGGACGCCTCCGACATGTATAGCATGCATCTCGCTCCATGCCGCTAAACGAGTCGCTGCTTGTGCTTACATGCAACCAAGTCTGTGGCCGTCCTGGGCATGACAACTTGGCCACAAGCACAGTGTGCCTCATACTGTTCCGGCTCTTGAGGACTTGTGGACGACGTTGCATATGAGCGCATGACCAAGGGGACACACGCGGTAGGATCTCGAGAGCACATCTCTTGGTAAAGTAGCATGTTATTATGCCCTGGGCAGATTAGAAGACGAGCGGAGCTGCGCACCCCTTCCTCTGGGCTGATTGGATTGTCCCACTGGAGGTCGCTGCTGATCTTCACGCTCAGGACCTTGACTGTGTCATACTCAAAGGGCGGGTCGGGCTTGGGGTGACCCTTGGGCGGCTTCAGCGAGTCCGTATCGTTCAAGCCTGTCGCACAGCACTGGAAGACTTGCTCAGGCTATGCGAGAGCTTGCAGTCACGGGCTCCCAATTGGCAACAGGTGGAGGTATGAGAGCGGGCGGCGCGCACAGTAGGTCGGAAATAGTGATGATGCTGGTGCCTCGTACCAAGTATTAACAAAGAGCCCTGCCGTCCAGGCGCGCACAGGAAGTGTCAGTGCCATGATATGTGCGGCGGCGGCGCGTCCCAGTGGCAATCCTGTCGTGTCGCCAGCAAGAGCCGCAGTGTCGACGCGGTCAGGTCGTGGCACGCAATGCAAATGAATGGCACACAGGGCAGAGCTGCACGCCACATCCACGCACCGGCCTGCAGCTCTGGCTCCACGAGCTGCTCGTACAGGTATACGTCGTCGTAGTGGGGACTCCCCATGGTGGGCGTCATGGCGAACTGCAGAAACTGCTCGCCGCCCAGGCTCTTGACGCTTTGAACCACGTTCCTCTTCTTGGGCGCCCGCTTTGCTGCGCGCGCATGCACCGCAGTCCGGCAGCGCACGCGGGACAAGCCACACTGCCGTGGCCGCAAGCATGCCTGCTGTGAGAGGCTCTGAAGGAGGCACGCTACTGCACAGCTGCAGCTGTGGCACAGGTCCTGGAGGGCCAGCGCGCACGGATTGGTGTGTTGGCAAGCGCGTCCAGCTCGGGGTATTCATTCTTCCTGGAGTCGGTGTTCCAGTCGACCATATAGCCGCCGATGATGCGCAGCGCGCTCGCGACGGTCTCGAGGGTGTCGCCGCTCATGGTGATGCACAGGTAGCTCTGCCCGTACCTGCACCCCTGGGCCTCTCGTCAGCCCCCTCCGTGCATCACAGGGCGCTCAGAGACGGCCGCTCCCGTGCAAGGCTGGGCGCACTTTTGCTGGCCAAACTTGGGGCCGCAGCGCCCGGGGCCGCCGGTCGTGGGATGGGTGCAGTCGTCGATGCCTGCGGCACCCAGCCGAAACCTTGCAAACGGCCATGCATGGCCAGACTGGGTGCCAGCAGGCAGCGCTGCGCCACGGGGACGCGCCCGTGTACTTGGCGCCCTGCTCAGACGGGTTGTCCGGGAAGTGGGGGTTGGAGTGCACCAGCCAGAAGCCCTGGCCGTCCTGGTAGCCGATGACGCCCTTGGCGTGCGCATGGTACTTGCCGCCAACCAGCTCGTAGACGCCATATGGCTGGTCGCTGCCGGTGGCCGCGCACTCGCTCAAGGTCAGTGGTGAGCATGATAGCACGTGCCAAGCAAAGCGCGCGGCGCAAAAGCGCTCTTGCGCTGGAGAAACGCAGGGCAGACGGGGCTCGGAGCAGGGCGCAGGCGCACTTGTATGTGACATACGAGGCGCCTGGCTCGTAAATCTGCTGGACGGTGTTTGCCAAGGGGTTGCCGCTTGTGGCGGCAAGGTCGTCGGCCTCCTGCCACTGTGAGTGCTGGGAGGTGTCCAGGTAGCCATAGCGTGAGCCGTAGGGCGCCTGGTACAGTGCAGCCACGCCTAGTCAGCGCGTGAGCAGCGCAGAGCGCCGTACAGCGCGCGGAGCACAGGGCCAGAGCCCACCTTGAGAGCGATCCACCAGTCCACCGGGTGGCCTGCGGCATTTTTGCAGCCAACGGCAGCGGCGCCTGCGGCCCTGCTGGCTCCCAGTGCGAAAACTGCCAGCACCATGGCGGCGCGCGCCATGCTCGCACTCGCCCGCCGCACCGAGCCGCTTCGCACGTTGACCATTTTGCCTGCAGTTGGTATCACCTGCATGGCACACCAGCGCTCTTCACGCCTGCCCTGGCATATTCTTTGCATGCATGCAACGCGTCATTGCATGATCCACGCACAACGTGGCAAACGGTGTGACCAAGTGGACCTGTGAGCGCTCTGCCAGGCTCAGTGATGCAATGCGATCAAGGATGGGGAGCGGACTGCGACCGGCTGTGGGCGTTGCGTGCAGCGTGGCTTGCGCGTAATTGCGCCTCACTGTGAAAGAGGTGCGCAATGTGATACAACCGTGCTCAAAGAGTGCTGAAGCGCTGCAGACGTTGGAAGTACCTGCCGACGTTCCACATGGTGCACCCAAGATTCATGTCAAGGGCCTTGGCAACCCTACACGCTCCGCCATGCACCTCGAGC
>JAABUV010002862.1_pt1 | contig 22703 bp, 24 predicted proteins | sample 5559971 | NCBI WGS metagenome assembly JAABUV01 (sample SAMN10711881, study PRJNA513362) | rock metagenome | isolation source: Antarctica rocks | place: Antarctica: Victoria Land, Knobhead nord | collected 2015-12-19
TGCGGTCAGCTGCTGCTCAAGGGTAACACATGTCGCCGCGCCTGGTGCCTGGCAGTCAGCAGGTTGTTTGCTGTAAGGCCAACAAACGGGCTGCAGGAAGCGTGCAGTATTTCATATAGAACAATAGGAGTGCTGCGCCCTTGCCTGAACACATACATACTTATCTGGTGTAGGAGCCACCCAAGCGTGTGGTGTACGCCTCTGCTATGAGCCAGGTCGAAGTAAAACATTTCAGCTGGCACATAGGGAGGGATGCTGTGAGGAGATGCGCTGCATGTCATCACCTGTGCATACATGAGATGTGCAGGAGCCTGCAGGTATGTGTGGCAAACATTTGACAGCGCAACCCTGGAATGCAACTGCGCAGGCGCCGCATGCAGCATGCGCTCGCATGCTTGACCAGCATACCTTTGCGCTGACGCATGGCAGCTCCACTCCAGTGACTGGGAGGTCAGCAAGAGCGACATGACATGTGGCACCCTCCCTGAGCAGGGTGCAGCAAACGTCCAGCGGCGCGGCCGCGTGACACCGCCTGCCCACAGCAGACGCAGGGGGAGGCACCACATTGTATCATCGACCTGGACCGCTAACCAGCCGCGGCATGTATAGCCTGATGGGCACCATGGCAGTGCATGAGACTGCACAGAGCGTCCTGATTGACTGCTGGACCTGACAATCTTAAGGTGCTGTTGTACTTTTGTCGCTCTGTACATGTACCTGCTGGTAAGGGGCCCGGAGCTGCCTGGGCGGGCTCAGTGCACCTCGATGCACATCTGTTCCCAGGGTGAGGCTGCCGACCCTTGCTCTGCTGCCTGCCCTGACTCAGTGGCTGAACACCCTTTAGTATAAAAGCTGATGGAAGACTGTCTCAGCACCTGTCCCTCTAGAGCCCTCCGTGTCGTGTTGTGCTGCGTGACACACCATCGTGCATCGCATAGGTTTGGTTGACGCCCGCTCTCATGCTAATTGCATTGGCATTGGCGAACGCCAGGGGGCTTTGCTAGACTTCACAACTAGTTGACAATGAAGCGCGGTGTGCTGCTCTGCGCCGTCTTTGCCATTACCTGCGGCGTCGCGCGGGCAGCCCAGGACGCGCCCTGGTTCTGCAGGGGCTCACCGTGCCCAGAGTACACGGTCGTCAATGCCACCGACGCCTACGAGACGCGGGAGTATGGCGAGAGTGAGCGTCCTCATCAGACTGCCTTGGCTGCAACGGCAGTCGCTCCTGGCCTGGAACACCTGCTGACACTTTGCCTGAGCAGGTACCTGGGCCTTCATCTCCCAGGAGTCTTCAAACTTTGAGGTCGCCATATCCACGGCGATCGTGTCGCTGCTGCGCTACGTGCGCGAGGCCAGCATACCTGTGGCCAAGCCTGTGGTCGCCCGCTTCCTGCCAGACGCGACGTTCTCGCGCGCCGGCGGCGGGTACCGCGTCGGCTTCTACCTGCCCAACACCACGAAGGTGCAGTGCTGACTTCGCAGTCACAATGGTATTTTTTGGCTGCATGTGTGAGCGCTCTCGCCACACCAGAGGACATGCAGCTGCCCTGAGCGCGCTTCACGTGGCCCGTGTGTGAGCGCTCATCGCCGCACCAAGGGGCATGTAGCTGCCCTGAGCGCGCTTCACGCGGCCCCTGGCAGGACACGGCACCAATACCCACAGTGGAGGGCGTGTACCTGGCCACCAGCCCGCGGCGGACGCGCTTCTGCTTCACGTTTGGCGGGTTTGCGACGGGGGGCAGCATCCTGAGCAACGCGGCGAGGTTGGCGCTCGCACTGACAGGGGAAGGCATTGCCTATGACAGGCGGGAGTTCTACTTCGCCTTGTATGATATCTCCCGGGTGTTTGGCAGGCATAACGAGGTGCTCTTTGACAGCGCATCAGGCCCTGCCTTACAGCAGCCTGTGGCCACCAGCTGACGCTGCTCTGCCTTACTCACTCGCAGAGGTTTGGGACGCACGGCAGGTAGTGTTGAGCTGAATATGTGAGGCTGCAGGACCGTCCTGCACAGCGTCCTGTCATCTTGTGCAACAGAAACGCCACTCTCTCCTTTTGTGCTCACGGGCCGTCAGCCCGCACAATGGCGTGGCCCGCCAGTATACAACGCTGACATATCTGCGCACGGCCGTGCTCCAGGAGCGCGCGACAGCCACCGCTTGCTTGCCCACGGGTGTCTTTGAGTAGAAGCGCAAGGTCGCGAACCCCGCACCCGCAAGCGCCTGCGCTGTGTCGGGCAGGTGCCCGCTGCCCCTGTCTCCGTCGGCTCCAGGCCTGAGTATCACACCCACAGTGTCCGCTTCGGTGCTGGCCCGGGGTTGCGCTCTTTCATGCAAACTCCGAGCTCTTGTCATCAGGCAGCACCAATGTCTGCGCCATGCTTTCAGCAAAGCCTTGCTTCTCAGCCCAGGCTGGCTTCACGAGCAAAGACTTCTCATCACTGATTGAGTCAACAGCTTGTGTGAATGTGCCAAGAGTGCACTAGGGTCTGCGCAAACTTTGCATGCAGCTGTTGTGACTCATGCGCCTGCACCGCGTGGCGCGCCTCTGCACAGAGCCCCTGGCCGCAGTGTACCTGGTCTAAGGCAGACGATACTCGCGGGCCCCACCAGTGCACTGCTGGGCACAAGTGTAGCGGCCATGTCCTGGCTACGGTGGCAGGCCCCTGGCATGCCGTGCCCGGACCGCGGAGGACAGAGAGCGCTGGCAGCGCGGCGGTACTGAGTTGTCGCACTTTCGGCCTCAGCCGCACTGTTGACTCCTGGCCGCAGCGGCTGAAGGAGACGAGGTGGCAGGGCTGGCCTGGCCACGGCCTGAAGGCGGGCTGCAGCCAAACAGGGCGAACCCACACACAGCTCGCACGGCAGGGCTGACCGGCGATGCGCGCATGCGGCCGCCCAGCGCCAGGAGCGCGCTCTTGCCAGGCGCTAGGATCAAACATGTTGGCGAACGTATGCGCGGTGGCGCTCCTGGCGGCGCTTGCGCCGGGGGCGGCCGCGCAGAGCGTCACATCTTACGCGCCCCTGGGCCCCCCGACTGTCTACGTGTCCAACGGCCTGCTGTGGGTGACCGTGGACTACCCGCAGTGGACCGGCTACTTCCAGAACACCCTCACGCTGCAGCCAGGCGCGCCTGCGGCGAGCCAGACGCTGGGGCGGCTGCGTGCCGCTTGCCCGTCGTCAAAGGGGCCGCCTTGCACCCAGGCGCAGCAGGGCTCCCTCGCAGACTCCCGCAGGCTCCTTACGAGGCTGCGACTGCGGCGCCCTGTGACAAGCCGCCCCTGCCCGGTGGCTGGCACTCTGCAGGGCCGCGCTCGCGTGCTGCCTTGCCGACTGCGCGCGCCGGCGCAGGCACCGGCATCTTCGACGCAGGCCTGAACATGATGTGGTACCCCGGCAGCAACATCACGATCACCGTCAGCCCGGCCAACGCGAGCACGACCGACAGATTCAGTGCGCCCGCCCGGCGCCTCCTGCGTGGTCCGTACCAGGGACTCGAGCACGTGCAGCCCGCACACAGCGCTGCGCGCGCCTGCGCGCAGCCTGACGCGCGCCCCGCCCGCGCAGACGTGCAGCACTACCCCAACAGCGCGGGCGGCGTGCTCCAGATCCGCAACCCGACTGAGGACGCCATCATCAACAACAACTGCAACGCGGCCACCCAGCCCTGCTGCATGACCCGGCCCAACATGGCCCAGTACTTCCTGAGCTGGCCGGACCCGCCCATCAGCTGCTACGTGCCGGACTACACCGCGCCCAGCACCTTCACGCTCGCGGTGCGGGCGCGTGTGGGGCGCCCGCAGCGGCAGAGTGCGGCCCCTTGGTAGGGCTTGTCAGCATGAAGCCAGTGTGCCGCGCCGCAGCCCAGGTGAGCTCACTGCGCGCGCGCTGGTAAGCGGGCGCCTGCGGGACAGCGCCCATGGGGGACGCGTGCGCGCAGGCGCCTGGCTCGCGCGTGACACGCTGACAGTCACGCGGCGCCATCGAAAGCCAGTGCGGCTGCGGCCCCGCGCCGCCAGTCTGCCTGACCAAGCCATACAGACCGCGCAGCAGCGGTGCACGGCGGTGCAGGCCGCGCGCGCGCCCGAGTCGACGGCGGGCGTGGTGTTGTTGGTGTCCTGGCACCAGCGCCCGCCGGCGGCGAGGCTCGAGCAGCAGCTCGCCGGGCTGGTGCGCAGCTCCTCGGACACGCTCAGCAGCGCGGCGGTGGACGCCCAGCCGATGGCGGTGCCGGGCGGCACGCCCAGCGAGCTGTTGGCCGCCCAGGGGCTGAACAGCATGGTCTGGCTCGCCGCGCCCGCCTGGTACACGCTCACCTGGCGCGGCCCTGCGTGCGGCCCTGAGCGAGGCATGCGTGCGCCTGAGCAGGGCTGCCAGGGTGCCGGTCACAGCCTGGGGGCCGCCCGTCACGCCCGCGCAGTGCACGATCACACGGGCGCCTGCGTGGCGGGCGAAGCAGGGCCTCCGGGCGTGCTCGGACCGGCCTGGGTCATCACAGGGGGCTGGCCCGCTGTCTGCGCACAGCACATCCCCGATGGATGCAACTCTGCGGGCAGGCCTGGCCGGGCCCTGTTTCTGACTGCGCGCCGCGCACTGCAACACTGTCGGATCTGGCTGGGCTACACCCGGCTGCCAGCAGGCTCCTTGAGCAGGCTCTCGGGCGGGCCACCGGCAGCGCAGCCAGTGAGGGGCGCGCAGGGCAAACCCTACCCTATGCTACCCTACCTTAACCTGCGCCGCGCGCGCCGCAGGCTTCACGGTGCCCAACTACTATTTCCAGGCCTCGCTGCTCGGCACGGCCAACAACTTCCTGGTGAACGCGTCGGGCTACCTGGCCTGCTTCACGCCCGCCACCACCGCCGCGGTGCAGCAGTACGGGGCCGGCAGCTGTCCGGCGGACAGCTACTGCATGCAGATGGTGTCCGACGGCCCGCCCTACGCCGACCCCGCCTACCCCTACACCAACGGCAACGACCAGTTCTTCTACTGGCGCGGTGCGCCGGCGGGGCCGGCGCCGCGCCGCGCCAGGCGACACGCGGGTGCCGGCAGCGCGCGGGCGCGGTTCCGCTGGCCACATGCCGAACTCGACCAACAACGGGCTGCCATCGGGCGTGTGTGGACGCGCGTGCCTGCACAGGGGTGTCACGGACAATGTCACATGCGGCCTGAAGGCGCAGCAGCACGCGCTCCGTGCTCCGCGACCGCGCCCGCGCAAACCCGCCTGACACGCGCGCCCTGCAGGGTGGGGCAGCACGGGGCGGCCGTGGTTGGGGATAGGGAGCGGCGACACCCACTACGTCGACGGGCCCTACCTCCACAGCAACGACACCACCGGCGCATACGCCGGCCGGGCGCTCAATGCGAGCTGCACCTGGCTGGGGCGCAACCAGAACGTGACCGCCGGCGGCCAGCTCGTCTACCAGCGCGCGTTCCAGTGCACGTACGGCATGCAGCCGCGATGGGCGCCAGGCACGCTGGCAGGAACCCCCTTGCGGCGTGTGCGCGTGCTGGCCGGCCCTGCCTGCCTCGCGACGTCCTTGCAACTGCCACCCTAGTGCGCATGAACCGGTGATGCGCTGAGGTGCGTGCCTGGGACAGACCGCATGAGCCAGTCGATTGCTGCGCACATGCATGCGCTCAGACAGCCCTGCCCCACCCTCTTTCGTCCACAGAGCGCAGGCAGCTGGTGAGCACACTGTGCACCTCCATGCAGGCGCAATGTGTGACGCTGGAGAGGTGCCTCGCAAGCGAGGGCCCACTGAAAGGGCGCCCCCGCGGCAGGCGTGCCCCGGCTGCATGTGGCGCTGGCGCTGGCGGCGCCGCTGCTGGACCTGCGCTCGGGCGCGGTGCCCAGCGCAGCCAGTGTCGTGCAGCAGGCGAGCGCGGTCGCGTGGGCGCCAGGGGCGCCCAGCGGCAGCGTCACCGTGCAGCTGCTCAACGCCGGCAACCTGACGGCGCGGCCCGCCTCTCCGCGCATGGCCGCTGCTGTGCTCCCTCGTGCGCGGCAGGGTCGCAGAGGCCCACGGCATGCAGCGTGCATGTCCTCCCTGTCACATCGCAGCTCCAAGGCTGGCTGCCAGAGGATGGGCCGAGAGAAGGCAGCGCGAGCGCGCGGAGGGCCTGCTGCATCGTTGCTTTGCCATGTCAGATGCCGCAGAAGGGCAGCCCTGCATGCCGCCAATGTGCAGGTCTGGCGCGCACCGGCTTGAGCGGCACACCTTACGGTCCTGCTCATGCTCGGCGAACCAAGGCGCACCGCCACCGGCGCCACGCGCGCGCCCAGCACCGGCTGCCGAGCAACGCGCAGCGCGCGCCGCGCAGGCGAGCAACCTCACGCTCGCGCCGGCGCCCGGCTGCTGCGGCTGGCGCGCCAGCGCCTGCAGCAGCGCGCTGCTCAACGTCACGGGCCAGGCGCCTACGGGCCGGCTGGCGTGCGCGCCGGGCGCCAACGTGACCACGGTGTTCCAGCTCGCCCTGGCCGGCCCCAACACCGCCGCGCTGGCCGTGACGTGCACCTTCGTGCGCCCCCGGCCCTCAATGCGGCGCCCGAGCTGCTCGCCGTTCCCCTTTGTCTGCTGCCACGTGCGACAGAGGGTTTTGTGTGCCGGGCGCTCCGGCCTGAGCACCGCCTTTTCACCCGCTGCCCACCGCTGCCCGCCGGGCCACGACGCACTGCATCGCGCAGCGGAGCCATGTGGCGAGGGTTGCGGGGACTGAGTGTTGCACCGGGGGAAGCCCTGCGGCATGCATGTCCACCCTGCAGTGCGTGCTCAGCCCGGCTGGCCGGGGCGGCAGGGTTTCAGTGTGGGCTACCAGGCGGGCGCGCCGCTTGTCGCCAACTTCACCATCGCCCCCGCGCCGGGGCCGCCGCCGCCGCCAGGCGCGCGCTGCCGCAGCAGGCACCCCAGCCTGCACTGGCCGCCGCGCGGCGCTCGCCGCGCGACCCCAGGCCTGCCTACGGACGCGCCGGGCCTCGCCTGAGCTTGTGTGCCGCCCGCAGGCCTGCCCGCAAGCCCGCCGCCGCCCGCTCCGCAGCCGCCGCCGCCGCTGCAGCCGCCGCCGCCGCCGCCGCCGCCGCTGCCGCCGCCGCCGCCGCTGCCGCCGCCGCAGAGCCCGGCGCCGCCGCCGAGCCTCCCTGCTCCAAGCCCGCCCCCAGGGGGGGCGGGCCCAGGGGCAGGCGCGCCGCCGCCGCTGCCGCCGCCGCCGCCGCCGCCGCTGCCGCTGCCGCCGCCGCCGCTGCCGTCCAGCGCCCCACCTCAGGGCCTCCCTCCGCCAAGCCCGCCGCCCGTGCAAAGCCCACCCCCACCAAGCTCAGCCCCGCCAAGCGCGCCTCAGTCAAGCCCGCAGCCGCCGCCGCCGCAACTACCGCCGCCGCCGCCTCCGCCAACGCCGCCGCTGCAAAGCCCGCCTCCGCCAAGCGCGTCTCAGCCAAGCCCACCGCCGCCGCCGCTATCACCGCCGCCGCCGCCGCCGCCGCCGCCACTGTCGCCGCCGCCGCCGTCGCCGTCGCCGCCGCCGCCGCCGCCGCCGCCGCCGCCGGTGGGTGTGCCGGAGCTCAACTTCACCGTCACGTTTCTGAACCTGACTGCCGCGGGCGCGAGCGCCATCGCAGACTTCCACGCGCGGTGCGCGCCTCGCGTCTGCTACCTTTAACTTCAGCCATGCCCATCACACACCCAGCCTCGGTGCAAGGCAAACATGCAAGCTTCAGGTGCGCCGCGGTACGCTTTGCACTCGTCTATGCCGCAGGCTCTCCGCTCTTCACACAGCACCTCCATCATGTGCCCCCGCACGCTTCAGGCCAGCTTGCAGGCTCCAGGCTCGAGTGGCCGCTCCGTCGCCTGCGCGCACTGCTCGACCAGCAGCCGGGCAAGCCTGGCCGCCACAGCTGGCGGCAGTGCGGGGCGACGAGCTTCACGCGCGCGCTGGGCGAGAGCTGCCCCCCCTCGTCCTGCAGGCATTCAACGACTGGCCTTGTATGGGCGCCAGGTACCTGGCGGCGGTCGCGGCCGCCGCCGCGGTGCCGCCCGCCGCCGTCGCCGCGGCAGTGCCGCTGCTGGCCCCTGTCGGCGCGCCCGCGCCGGCGCCTCCGGGCGCGCCCGCGCTCACGCCCGCGCCCGCGCAGAGCGGGGCGCCGGCCGCCACGGCCACGCCCGCCGCCATGCCGCACCCGCCCGCCATGGCCACGCCCAGCGCCATGCCGGGCGCCACGGGGGCGCCTGCGGGCCGGCGGCTGCTGCAGGCGCCGCTGCTGGCGGTCCCCACGCAGGTGCGGCATGCGCCCGCTCGCGCCAGCACCCTCTGAAATGTGCCGCAGAAGCATGAGCCCCCTCCGGCCGCTTGTCCCATTCGGGCGCCACGCGCATCTCGGGTGAGCATGCCCGCCAGGTCGGCCTTCATTTCGTTGCTCTCAAAGCGTTTCACGTTCTCTGCATCTCGACATCGCCTGCGAGCGGCATCTGTGCGAGCCACAGCGCGCGGCGTCGCTGCTGTCGAGAGGCGGCACGGCAAGCACATGCATGCAATGACGCGTGAATGTGTTGTCAAACGAGGTCGCTGCGACATGAAGCAACGGAACTCTGAGGAAGCCGCATGCTGCGGCGACTGTTTCTGTAATGAGCGTTGAGGCGCGGTGTGGACTTGCGCGGGCTGCAAGCTGCGGGATGCCCCACGTGTCAGCGCCATGTGCGCTGCACGCAGCGCAAGGGCCAGCCTTGCCTGCGCATGCGCCCCGTCACATGGGTAGTGCTTCCGCGGCGGCGCAGGTCGACTTCGGCCAGGCGAGCTCCATGTCCGCGGCGGACGCGTTTGTCACCGCGGTGCTCTTTGCGCCCGACATCGCCGCGCAGCTGTTCGTCTCCGATGCCGCCTTCCAGGCGCGCGCCCGCACACCACGCGCGGACGACGGCTGCTTGCATGCAGCATGCGTGCTGCACCATACAGACTCACCCGGCGTGCACTACAAATGCCTGTCGGCGGTTAGTGTGGAGCTACCCCATGGGCGCTCGCTTGCGTGTGAAGCCGGCTTGCGCGAGCGAGGTGACAGTCGTGCGGTGACACAGTCCCACGAGACTGACGGTGGACGGGCAGCGCAGGCCGCCGCGGGATCGGTGACCATCAGCGCTGTGGCGCAAGCGCTCGTGTACGCGCCGCCGCCGGGCCCGCCGGCCGTCCCGCCGCCGCCGGTGCGCTGCCGGCAGTGCGTCTGTTGGAACACGGCAGTGAGGCAGCGTCGCAGCGCCTCGCACTGCTGCACGCCCCTCCCACAAGTACAACTGACAACTGGGAGATTCGAAATATCTCGTAGACGTGGTTTGATCCACGGCCTGTCAAAGGCAAGCGGTGTCGCCCAGGGATGACCGCTGCCCAGCATGCATGCCACAAAGCGCCCGTACTCACTTGGCCGCCGCTCCTTCGCATGTGTGGCAGGCAACCTGCACTCCCATCGCATGAGCCCCGGCTGTGCAGCGTGTCTGGAGCGCATGCAGTCCATTTCCTGAAGGCACCACATGAGCGCGGCGCCGGTTGCTGTTGGCTGTGCCTACAGCCGCTCCCTCCCCCCCCTCCCCCCCCCCCCCCCCTCGCGCATGCACATGGCAGGCAAGCGACGCACGCGCATGCGCGCGGGCCAGCAGGCCGCATGCGCGGCGCCGCCCAACTGCGGCGGCCACGGAGCGGTGACGCCGGGCTGCGCGTGCGCGTGCGATGCCGGCTGGGCGACGGCGGCCGACCAGGCCGCGCTCGCGGCGGGCGGCGGCGCCGCGGCCGTGTTCTGCTCGCAGGCCGACGCGGGCGCCGCGCCCGGCGCGCCCTGTGCAGGGTCCCGCCGTGCTCGAGCAGATGTTCCAGCAGCACCTTCGGCCGCATGGAACTAGGGGCGCCCCTGCCTCATGTGCTGCTGCTCTGTTTCCGAGGCAGGCTGGATGAGGCCGGGCGCTCGTCGCGCGCTCGCACGGTGTGCGGCTCGCCACGCATGGCGTGACGCGTCTGTCGCTCCGGTCCAGCGCTCGGGGTCCTGGCACCCAGCCGGGGGACAGCCGCCAGACGAGCGTGGCCGGTCGCGCGTGTCTGGCTTGCCTCGCGCCCGAAAATGAAATCCAAATATGGCCCCTTGTTAGCTCCAGGCGTGCCTGGACTCACCAGAGGGTGTGAGCTCCCGTGGAGGGTATGGCATGGAGGCTGGAGGCTGGAGGCTGGCACTGCTGGGCGGCTTTGCGGTCGCTGATGCATCAGGGCAGACAGCGCGCGGGCTCACAGAGCCGCTCTGCTGCGCGTGGCAGCGGCCTGGACGTACAACGCCTCGGCGCCGCCGCCGCCGCTGCCGCCGCCGCAGCTGCCCCGCAAGCTGGGCGTGTTTGCACGCTTCGGCCTCAGCTGGTACCTGGTGCGCAAGGGGCCCCGCGAGTGCGCCTGGGAGGCCAGCCGCTCGTTCCCGGCGTGCCAGTGGCTCTGCTGCGCCATGCCAGCCTGCGCCCCGCCCGCAGGAGGCCGGCGGGGCGCTGGCAGTGCTGGCGGCGCTGCTGGCCCTGGCGCCGCTGTGCTGCTCGCCGCGCTACCGGCGCTGCTGCGGCGCCTGCTGGTGCTGCTGCGGCCGCTGCGGCCGCTGCGCGCTCGCGCGGCTCTTCGCGCGACGCGCCGCCACCGGCGCAGCAGAGGACGCCGAAAAGGATGCGCAGGCACGGCCGAGCCTGCCCCGCGCTCCTTGGGCACCCACCCTGGGCCACGCCTGCTCTGGCAGGGGTCCCCAGCTCAGGCAAGGCGCGCGGGTCAGGCGTAACAGCCCAGGGCATGATCTTCGGCGCGTGCTACGTCCTGCGGAGAGGCCGAGCGCCTGGGGCGCGCAGTTTGACGGCAGGGCGCGGCAGCTGTTTGGCGACGAGGGCGGCGGCGGCGAGGGCGAGCCCGATGCCGCAAACGGCTACGGCTTGGACGCGGGGCCGTCGGCGGCGCCGGACGCCGAGCAGCCGGGCTGGGGGACGGCGGGGGGGCGGGGGAGACAGAAGAAGAGGCGGGGCGGCGCGCCGCGCGCGCCGGTGGAGCCTGATCAGAACGCGGAGCCCGATCAGGACGCGGCCCAGGCGCGCCTGGCCGCCGTCCTCGCATCGGGCGCCGTGCCGCCGCCGGCGGAGCTGCAGGCGCGCCTGCCCCGACCTCGCGCTAGGCCCGCTCGCCCCAGCAGCGCGCCGAGTCGGGCGGAGCGACGGCGCCCGATTGCGCGGCTGGCGCACAGCGCCCCCACCGTCGTGCGTCCCGACATTGCCAGCATGACCGGCGGGGCCCAGCCAGCGCGCGGCGCAGGACACAGGCATGCAGGGGCGTCTGCTCATCAGCAGGCACTTGCGCGCGGGGGCATGCTCATGCACAGGCTCCTGCGCAAAAGGCTGGGCTGCACATGCGCATCCATGCGCACACGCCCACGAGCACGACGGGGCGCGCGCAGGCGCTGCTGGCCGCGCTGGCCGCAGCGGGCCGGCGCCTGGCGCCCGAGGACCTGCGCGCGCTGCAGCGGCTGGTCGCCGCGAGCCGGGGCGCGCCGGCCCTCAACCCTAGCCTCCCGACCGCACGGCCGCTGCCATGGACGCCGCCCGGGCAGGGCGGGGGCCGAGACGCGCGCGGCGAGGCCGGCGAGCGGGCGCGGGGCCTCCGGACGGCCTGGGGGGAGGATGACGGGCGTGATCAGGCGAGCGACGCGCAGGCCGCACCGGCGCCCAGGAGAGGCCGGCGACGGGAGCGCGACCAAGCGGACCCGGTCGAGGCTGCGCCCCGGCACGGCGGGCGGGGGAGAGAGGAGCCTGATCAGGCGCGCGATCTGGAGGCTGACAGGACGCCTGGGGAGGGCCACAGGCGAGCCGCGCCGCATGCGCTGGACGGGGCGGGGCCCGCGGGCCGGGCGCCGCCAGCGCGGGCAGCCAGGAGTCACCGGCAGGAAGAGCCCGACGGACCTGACGAGACGCCGGCCCAGGTGCCGGCGACGCGAGGCGGCCGTGCGGCAGAGGGCGCCGGCAAGGCCGCGCCGCCCGCGCGGCGGCGGAAGGGCGCGGCCGGCGCGGAGCCCGACCAGGCGGCGGGGGGCGCGCTGGGCGCGCTCCGGCGCATGGCGGCGGCCGCCGAGGCGCCGGGCGTGGCGGAGGTGCAGGCGGTAGTGGCGGGCCTGGCGGCGGCGGGCGCGCCGCTGGGCGCGGGCGACCGCGCCGCGCTGGCCGCGCTGGTGGCGGGCGCGGCCGCTGCGCGCGGGCTAGCGCTGCCGGGCGCCGGGCAGGCGCGGCGCCTCTTTTTACCATCATGGAACCCTATATATGACATCATGCTTGGGCGGCTTGTGCATGGCATCGTGCATGGCATGCCGCGTTCCGCATTCGCCCCTGCAGCTGCGCGTCCCGACGGTGCTGCCTGCGGGGGCGCAGCTGCGGCCGCCTGAAGCGCCGCGGCGGCGGCCCGCTCAGAAGGGACCGAGACCGGGGTAGTAGTCGCTGGCCTGCGCCCGCGCCCTCTGGCGCCCTCTGGCGCATGTCCTGTGTCGTGCTGCCTGCTGTGTCCTGACAACAAGTCTGCATTATGAGGTTGTGCGACTCAGGCTCCCGCCTGTTCGGTGCATGCCGTGCTTGGCGTCTTTGGTTCTGCCTGCTGTGCATCCCCTGCATCACTGCGTACAACAGGCAGAACAGGTTGCGCATGGTGTGTGCTGCACCACAGTTAGGTGGTTGTAGGTCCGGTAGGGGTAAGGTGGAACCCGGAAGACAGCGCGGCATGTTCAGATATGTCCAAGAGAGGTAGGGAAGGCGCGAAGGGGTGAGGAGGTGGCTAGAGGCTCCGCTACAACATGTGTACCGGCTGGCCTTTGCCGCGCTGTACAGCACATTGTACGAGGGGTACACGGTGGGCCCGAGCAACCGCACGGGCGGCGTGTACTGCATCAACACAGACTCGCCGCACTTCGTCGTCACCAAGGCGGCGCGCACCCATGCGGCCTTCGTTCTAGAAGCCGCGACCCCGCCGGTGCCCTGGCGTCAGCGCTGATGTGCCAGGGCACCAGCGGGGTCGCGTCCTCCAGAGGAAAGGCCGCATAGGTGCGCGTCGCGCCCGTAACAAGGAAGTGCATCGTGTCCGTGTTGAAGCAGAACACGCCGCCCGTGCGGTTGCTCGCGCCCACTGTGTACGCCTTGTACACCTTGCTATACAGCGCCGCGAAGGTCAGCCGGTACACTGCGCCGCCAAGGGCTCTCCAAGGATCGCCTGGCGCCACAGCAGAGCCGGGGCCGCCTGCGCTCAAGCTGGCCGGCGGCTGCACAGTGCCTGCGACAGCGCACAGGAAGTAGTTCTGGGACCCACTGCAGGTACCTGGCATTGCATCCTGCATTACTTGCATTACATTCGAGCCTGTTACGAGTACCGCAGAGTGGGCCTGCCGCAGTCCGGCTCGCCGTGCGGTAGTGTCAATGGCGAGGAACGGAAGGCATGGCATATGCGGCGTGCGTGCCATTGATTGCGGACCACCCCAAAGTCCCAGCTGTCGGAGACTAAACTTATTGCTTCAATTTCAATTTCAAAAGTCGCTTCAATCGAGCATCCACCCGTCCACCGAGCGTCCACCTCGTGCAATGTTGCGCATCGCGACTGTCCTGCTAGTGGTGGCCGTTGGCCTGCTAGCGACGCGCGTCTTGAGCGGCACAGTGGCGGAGGTGCTGCCGTGCGAGGACAACATCACATGCCTGTCTGACCGCACGGTGGCCTACGAGGTCACCGTCCCCGGTTGGACCACCCCTACAACCGTGAGCTTCGGCAGCCAAGCAGGTACGCGCCTGTTGGTGCCCCGGACGGGCAACATCCTCCCAACCAGCAGTCCGAGCTCTAACAGAACGGGCTGGCGCGCAGGCGAGCTCTTGCCTTGCCGGAACAGTTCTCGGCACTACTTCCTGCACGCCGTCGCAGGCACCGTGCAGCCGCCGGACAGCTTGGGCGCAGGTGGCCACCCTGCCCTGGCTGCGCCGGGAGGAGATCCTGATAAAAGGCCCGGGCGCTGACGCCTTGGCGGCGCAGTATACCAGCTGACCTTCGTCGAGCTGTACAGCACCGTGTACGAGGGGTACACTGTGGGCGTGAGCAATCGCACGGGCGGCGTCTTCTGCGCCAAGACGGGCACAACGCACTACTACACTACGGACGAGGCAGAGACCTATGCAGCATTCGCGCTGGAGGACGCGACCCCGCCGGCGCCCTGGCAGGTCAGCATCGTGCAGGACGCGTCGGCGGCGAACCTGACCCTAATCCCGGGCGCGCCCGCGGCCCCGCAGCCCGCTGCGCTGCGTGCCGCCCTGGACCCGCTGCTCCCCGCGCTCAACCTGACGGCCATGCTGCTGTTCGTCGACACGCTGCAGCCACTGTCCGAAGGTGCCCCTACGCCGCCTGCGTGTGCGGCCGCCCTCGCACCGCGCCTGCCACCGCAGCCCGCCCGCTCTGCACCGCCTGCTGTCTGGCTGGGCGCGCCTTGGCACGTGGCCCGCCCGGTGCCTGCTGAGTTGCTGCGACGCCCCGCGGCGCAGGCTTCCTGGTGCCCACCGCGTTCATCGCCGACCGCCGGAACGCAATCGGCATCAGCGCCGCCAGCTGGCGCGCGTGCTTCCAGTGCAGCCGGACCCTCCTCGTGAGCAAGTGCCTCAGCGTTGACGGCGGCGACGCGCACGACCAGTTTGCGGCCTTCCGGGGGACCACGCTGGCCTCGCTGCTGTCCGCGGGCGGCGCGGCCTGCGCGTTCGCCTCGGGCGCCGGCTCCTCGCTGGCGTCTGCGGGCCAGGCGTCGATGCAGAGCGTCGCGTGCAGCACTGACAGCGCGACGGCCCGGCTCCGGGTCCAGCTGGACGCGCGCGTATACAGCCTGCAGGCGGCTGAGCCCAGCGCCAGCGTCAGCACGGCCGAGTACGGCGCCACCTTCTGGCCGCCCGGCGCCCCCGGCGCCAAGCTGTACGCGGTGCTGAGCAACCGCGGCGGCGCGCCGGGCGCCTGCCGGCTGGAACCCGCCAGCTGCTGCGTGGCGACGGCCGCCGGGGGCCAGGACTGCGGGGCCGTGCAGGCGGCGCCGTCGCCGGCGGCGGCGCTGCCCGCGGGCGCCGCCCGGCTGCACCTGGCCACGCTGACGACCCAAGCGCCCGCCGCGGCCGAGCTGGTCGGCACCTGCGAGGCGGCGGTTGAGTGCGGCGCGCAGTCCACGCAGTTCCTGGCAATCCCGTTCTACCGCGCCGCCCTGCCCGCTGCGGCGCCAGCCGCCGCCCCGCAGGCGCCCTGGCCCGCGACGGCGGTCGCCGTCGTGCAGTTTGACGTGGGCGCGCCCGCCGGCGCGCTGGGCAGCCCCGGTCAGCTCCGCGCCTTCAACCTCAGGCGCGCCCGCCGCCGCCCCCGCAGCAGCAACGCACAGCGCGCGCTCGCGCTGACGCCTGCGCCGCCCGCGGGCCCCGCAGCCTGGTGGCCCAGCTGGCGCAGGCCGCCGGCGTGCCCGCAAGCAGCGTCTCGATCGCGCCGCCGCCCGACCCCGGCGCGCCGCTGGCCGCCCGGGTCAGCTTCCCCTCGGGCGCGGCCGGCCTGGACGCCGCGCTGCGCCTCGCGCGCGCTCTGCGCCTGCGCACCGCCGCGCCGCCCGCCGCCCAGGGCCTGGCCGCGTGCAACGTCAGCGCGATCCGCGTGCGCGTCCTCGACGCCCTGGCGCCAGAGGCGCGCCCTGCACACCAGCCCTGCACCCGCGCTCGGGCACGCCGCTGCTGGGCCCCCGCCGCCCGCTGTGCGCCTGACTGGGGACGCGGTCGGGGGCGCAGGCTGGCCCTTCCTGCCCCCTAGGCGCGGCTGCGCCGCGCCTGCCGCGAGGGCCGCCTCGCTGGGCCGCGCAAACCTTGCAACGCAGACATGTGGCGGCATTCCCCGTGGGGCAGAGGAGACCTGCTCGTGCATGCCCCGACGCACATGATCAGGGCACCCTGACCTGAATCCTTGCTGGCCGTTCGCAGGTGCCCCGCAAGCTCTCCGCACCGTGTGGAGGGTGACGCCTGTCAACGTCGCTGCGCTGGCTGCGTCCGTGGTCGTTCCGACCACTGTCTGCGCCTTTCTGTTCCAGCGCCCGCGAGACCGGGGTCGGGGCCGCGGCGGGGTGGGCGGCGCACAGGGGCGGCGCGGCGTCAGGAAGATTAGGCTGTAGTCCTGCCGGCGGTGTGGGCCTGTGAAAACTTTCACCTCTAGCTACCTCTTCACCTGCTCCCGGCCAGGCGACCTCGGATCTATCTGGACATGCCGGCTGTCTTCTGGAACCCAACATACCAACCTACTGCACCTACCGCACTGCGGTGAAGCGCACGTAGTGCGCGACATACGCCGGTGCGCAAATATGTCAGCGCTGTATACTGGCGGGTCACGCCAAAGTGCGGGCTGTTGGCAAGGGAGCACATAAGAGTTGGGTGGCGATATCTGCGCAAGATGACAGGACGCCATGCAGGCCGGCCCTGCAGCCTCATAGCTCAGCGATAGTGCGTCCTGCTGTGCATCCCAGAGCACTGCGAGTGAGTAAGGCGGAGAACTGCTGGTACCTGGCACATCAGCAGGCCCGCCAACGAGCAACGAGCAGCTATCGGGAAAATGCATCCCAGGATTGAGCGAGATTAAAATCTTTTCTTCAGTTTGAACCTGTAGAAACCACTCTGGTGTGCGGAGCTGGTCCCCCTCCTCTCCTAATTTGCGACGACAAGGTCTCTCTTTCGTAAACCAGAGCGCGCACAGCGTTGCGAGCTCCAGCTTGTAGCGCTCAAGTGCACTGGAGTAGCTTTGCGCTATGGCGCTGCCATGGGGTGTGCCGGCGGATGTGAGCAGCGCGGAAAATGACCCTGTGCGCGACAGAACCGAGCTGGCTGCGCAGCTCGGTGTCGAAAGCGGCACACGCATAGAGGTATGGTGTCGTGCGCACTATGCGTTTCTGCTCAGGCACGTTTGTCTTTGATGCCTGCGCGCTGCAGCGTGTGTATAGAGTTGTCGATATCTGAAGTGTGTTCGCCTAACCTCGAGCCTGGAGTGGTGTCTGCAACTTTTGGTGCATTGATGCGGCGCAGGTGAGGTGGTTGCTCAGCGACGACGACGGCGACGAGGTGTCGGTGCGTTCTGCACGCGGCCTTTCTGCACTCCCATTGCCAGCAGCTTGCGGCTGTCGTCCGCGCGCCATCTCTTTGCAAGCGCTTTTAGCAGGTCTGCACCAAGCACCCCACCCTCTGTGGAGGTTGTGCTGCCCGCCCGCTGCCGCGCTGCGTATGCTTGCTCAGGAGCGGCCGGGTGCGCCTTCTTGGTCTGCGGTATGCGCGCTCGACAGTACCAAGCCTGACCCCCAGACCGACACACCAGTGCACCTCCTCCAGGTATGGTGGGGCGCGTCTGTGCTGGAGCCGCGCGAGGCGGACGGCACGTGGCGCATCCAGTATGATGAACGCGAGGGCTTTGACGCGGAGGATGCGCATGTGGACTTTTTGACCAAATGCGCGCCCTGGGCGTTGGTTATGCTCCTTGTAGAGTCGGCATGCCAGCTGATGCCCTTGTATCAGCTGGACACTGCAGCCCAGTGGGCGCTTCAGGAGATCTTGCTGATGTGCGATATAGGCAAACCAGCACAATGCCTGGGCACCCGCTTGATACTCCTGTGCAGGGGCAGGCCCTGCTGATGGGCCTGCGCTTCTGGTTGTGTCCACCCTGACGACGACTTCAGCTGTGAGTGAGCCGCATGCCAGGTGTATGACACTCCCGAACGATGCGCGGCTGGCAGCGTCTGTGGTGCAGAGGCGGCGAGTGCCGCCGCGCTCCCTCTGGTGGCTTGCAGGCGCCGCGCGGGGCCGCCGGCTAGCAGCCTGACCTCACCGACCGCCAACGGCGCAGGCGCTCTCAAGGACGTCGGCAGCGCGGACATCCTGCGCTGGCGGCGGGAGGGCTGCGCGGCGGACGCGGCGGACGCGGACGAGGGCGAGGAGACTGTCAGCCTGGTGCGCCCATACCCTGACCCTACCACTCGTCAGCGCCGGCCGCTCTCCAGCGGGGCGCGCTGCTCCAGGAGACGCGCTGCGCGCACCCTCTGGCGCCTCGCCGTCGTGCGGCAGCGCGAGCGGCTCGGCGCCTGGAGCCCCGCACGTGCTGTCAGCGTGTCAGCGGCCCTGCTGCGCCGTGTGCAGCAGCGCTCGGCAGTCCGTGCCCTGGCAGTTCAGCACGAGCAGCACTTCGCCGAGCTGGCAGCCTGGCGCACCAGCACGCCGCAGCGCCACCCGCCCGGCCCCTCGGCTGGGCCGCGACAGCACTTGGCGCGCGCTGACGCGGGCACGTGGCCGTGCAGGCTGAGCTGAGCGCGGAGCAGGACGCCCTGGACAGGTGCGCCCGCTCCCGGACCTCGCCGGAGCCCTGCGGTGGCTGCCGCCCGCGCGTGTCACGGAAGCATCAGGGAGGGAGCGAGTGGCGCGCCAGCAGGAACCTGCGCCCATGCTTGCGCCCGAGCTTGTGTTGCGGGTGCCTGCGCTTCTGCTGGTGCGGGGCTCGGGGCTTGCGCGCTCTCAAGCCTGTGCAGCAGGGCCGCCCACTGCGCGCTGACCCCGGCCGTGCGGGGGCAGGGCCGTCGGGCCGCTGGACGGGCATGCAGCGGCCGCCCTTGCAGCGATGCCCGCCGCGCGGGTGCGCCCACTGCGCGTGATCGCCACTTCCAAGCACCCACAGCGTGCTGCCCTAGATGATGAGAGGCTTGGAGGGGGTAGAGTATAGGGGATAGGCAAACCCTAATTGTACCCTATGACCGCGCAGGCCGCAGCGCTGGCGGCGGGCATGCGCGACTTCACCGACCACGTGCTGGCCTCGCTGCACCGCAAGGCGCCCGGCGCCACTGTCACTGAGCAGGACGTGCGCGCCATGCTCAGCGACTTTCACGGCCGCGCCGGCTGACGCGGCCCCCGACGGAGCGGCTTGCACCGCCGCGCCAGCTGACGCGCCCCCCAGACAGCGGCTGCCAACAACTCCGTTTGAAGGCGCCTTGTACACTGCCGGAATCAGGCGTGGTGGCCGGAGGGGCCTGCCAGTTGTATGTATACTCATTCCTGTGCTGGTGCGTGCGGCGCTGCATGGACCGGGTAGAGTGTAACCGACGCCCCGTCCCGTCTAGTCTCTTTGAGACTGAGCATGCCTGTGCTCCGCTGCCAGGTGTATTCTTGTGCTGCTCCCTGCCTGGCTGTGGCAGAACAGTGATTGCCCATCAATGTCTTTACATGTGGGCACACAGATGCACCAGTCCTGCAACCAAGTGACGCACACCGCATGCGTACAAAAGCACACTGCAGCGCCCGAGGACACATAGTATAAGCAGGAATAGACAGACGGAAGCTGTATACTTACTTCTCTAAGGGCGTCAGAGCAACGTGAGCACTTCAACGCCACACACAGGCCTCAATGTTTGGACACCACTAGTACGCAACCATAGCGTCGCTATGAGCCAGCAGACGCTGCCTGGCCTTGCTCCCACAGGCGAGCTGAGTGGTTGGCACACGGGCGCTTGCATGGCTGCAGGCACTCTTCGTAGCAAGCAGGAGAGCAACATGGGCTTATATTTCCCCATGACGGACCTATGATGACCTCGCACACACATCGTGCGCCCGCCGTGCAGTTGAGCGCGTGCGCTGCATCACCACATTGCTATAACACAGGACATGCGCATAAGACGTGGCAGGGCCAGCATCCGTGTCACGCGGCAGCAGCAGCGCAGCGTGCGCAGCGGCAGTGGTCGCTGCACAAAACTGCTTTCTGCGCAGCATGATCAGAACGCCTAGGTCAGAAAGCCCACTGCAAGGGCGGCGAGCAGCGCGGAGCGCTGAGCGCCCGCAGCAGAGCGCGCGCTGACGTCCCTCATGTCGCGCGACAAGCAGCCAGCAGACCTACTCGTGCTACAGGGCAGCATGCAGCGCAAGGTGTGGGGCCGCGCTTGGCAGCCACCTCGCCGCGCAGTGCGGTGTGTAGCCCAAAGCGCGCTGCGCGCACGCGCCTCCCCGCACACCCGTGGAGGCAGCACCCCTGGGCCTACTGCAGGGCGCCCAGCAGCACGGCGTGCGCGGCCGCGACGGCGGCCACGTCGCCGCGCACCGCCGCGCGCACCTCGGCCTCCAGCAGCGCCGCGTGGTACGCGCCCCCCGCGTTCCAGAACGCGTCCGGGTCGGCCGGCGGCGCGCCCGCCGCGTAGTCGCTCAGCAGCGCGTACCACTGCGCGCGCGGAGCGCCAGGGTCGCCGCCCGCCGACCTGGAGGCCTGCAAGCGAGATGCGGCTGAGCATGCAGGCATCCGGCAGCGCGGCATGGCCCCGGCAGCGCCGCACCGTCTGGCGCCTGCACGGGTGAGCTGGTGTAATCAGGTACTCGAGCAAGGTGCTTGGCACAAGCTTGTGGCAGGGTGCCGGGGTTTGTACCGCAGGGAACAGCGGCGCCGGCGGCTTGCCATCGGCGTAGCCGTCGCCGGGCTCCGGGCCGCCGCCGCCGCGGCGCGCGTCGGCGTCGCGCGCCGGCGGCGCGGCCGACGCGGCCGCGTGCGCTCGAAACCCCACCTCAGACCCTAGGCCCGCCTCCGGCGCTGGCACGGACCGCGCCTCGTCGCCGCGCGCCGCCGCCTCAGCGCCATTGCGCGGTGACTCGCCGCGGCTGCGGCCGCCGGTGCGACGGCCGCGGCCGCGGCCGCGGCCGCGGCCGGCGGGACTGCCGGCGGGGCTGCCCAGGGGGCTCACGGGGGCGCTGCGCACGCCCGCGGCCGCCTCCGCCAGCTGCACGGCGTGCACGCCTGGGCTCAGCATGACGCGAGTGCGCATGAAGAACGTATGGCACGTACAGCTGTGACACACAGAGAGCACGGACAGGGCTGGCAGCGAGCGCAGCATGTGCTAGTCAGTGCTCTGCAGAGTGCCGGGCTTGGCCCACTCTGTGTCGAGCATGTGCGGGCACCTTGCACATGCCAGGCTCTGTCTCCCTGCTTTGCACGCAGCCGACTGCACCCGTTGCATTCCTTGCATTTCGTTGTGTAGATGCAGCTGGAAAGAACAGGGTATCAGAGGAAATAGCCATGTGCACATGCGGTGCCGGGCGGCAAGGTCAGGGGCTGCCATCCGGGGCGGAGCACCTCCGCCAGCCCCGAGCGGCTGCGCATCGGCCCGTCCCAGTGCCCATGGTCGCCCGGCCGCTCGGCGGCGAGCGCCGATGCCGCCCAGGCCGGCCCCGCCTGCGCGTGAAGGCGCTCCGCCCGCCGCTCGTCGCGCCTGCCGCCGCGGCGCGCGTACCAGTGCGCTCTGCCCATGCGGGTGAGCATGGACGGGAGCGCCCCGCAGGTGCGCACGCAGGACTGCCTCAGGCCTGTCCTTGCCTGGAGCACCCGCGCGCTGCATCTCGGCGAAGGCCACGCGCTCGTCGCGTCTGTATGTAGCAGCTGCGCCCCGCACTGCCGCACGTATGCCCTAATCCTATGTGTACCCTACCCAACCCAAATCCCCCATTATTCTGTATCTCTACCCTGCGGCAGATGCCCGACGCTGCATGTATTGGGGATGCATCCCCTTGGGCCATGCGGAGACTGCGCGGCAGCACACCCAGCAAGGGAGCGCAACGGGCCGCTCAGAGGCCCCGGGCGGCGGCCGCACCCGGCGGCGAGCAGCCGGCTGGCGGGCGCGCCCTGCGAGGCGCGGCCCCCGGGCCCCGCGCGGCCACCGCGCCAGCGGCCCCTGCCGCGGCCGCGCCCGTGCACGCGCACGCTCCCAGCCAGCGGGCTCTGCACCAGCGCCACACAGCTTAGCACCAGCTCGACAGCCACTGCTCCTACGCATCCTTGCGCTGCGCATAAGCCCGCAGCGCAGCCTGGCTGAAGGCGTGCTGCCCTGCACAATGCGGGCGCCGCAGCACTCCGCGCATGCGCAGGAACCGAGGGATGCCACCCAGCCTGCAGAGGGAGGCGCGCATGCGGCAGCGCGCGCAGAGGCGCGCACCGCATCGCCCGCGCCGCCGCCGCCGCCCGCGGACGCAGTTGCCGCCTGGCTCCTCCCGCGCCCACGCGCGCGGCCCCGCCCGCGGCCCTGCCCGCGCCCGCTGCCCGCCGCGGCCGCGGCCGCGCCCGGCGCCCCCGCCTCGCCGCCGCCAGAGCTCGCGCTGGTCGCCGCATCTGAGGCGGCAGACGCCTCGCCCTCCGGCGCGCCTCGCGCGGGCGGCGCCGCGCTTTCGCGGCCGCGGCCCCGCCCTACGCTGCGCGCAGCCGCCGCCCGGCCGCGGCCGCGGCGCCCGCGGCCGCGTTCGCCCTGGCCCCGCACCGCGGCGCCAGGGCTGGGATCCGCCTCGCGGCTCGCGCCCGCCAGGGTGCCTGGCGCGGAACGGCCGCCGCGGCTGCCGCGGCCGCCGCGGCCGCGGCCTCTGCCGCGGCCCCGGCCTGGCTCAGCCGCGGCCTCATCAGTCGCGCTAGGCTCAGGGTCAGGCCTCCCCGGCGCAGACGCGGCCCCGCGCTCGCCCACGAGCGGCGCTGCAGTCGGACCTGCCTCTGGTGCCGCGCTGTGCCCGCCGTGCCCAGGCCCGCGCGGGCTGCCGGGGGCGGGGGCAAACCCGGGCGAGCCAGGGCCCCGCCCGGACAGCCGCTTGGCCGCGGCCGCCAGCACCAGCGCCGCGGCGCGCGCGCGGTCCGGGCTGGGCGCGCCCGCCGAGCCC
>JAABUV010002865.1_pt1 | contig 22687 bp, 24 predicted proteins | sample 5559971 | NCBI WGS metagenome assembly JAABUV01 (sample SAMN10711881, study PRJNA513362) | rock metagenome | isolation source: Antarctica rocks | place: Antarctica: Victoria Land, Knobhead nord | collected 2015-12-19
CGCCGGCGCCGAGCGCGTCTTGAACAGGCCGCGCGGCAGGCGCGGCGCGGCGGGCGGGGACGCGGCGCTCACAGGGTCTGCAGCGGCCGCAGGGCCTGCGGGGTCTGTGGCGGCGCGCTCGAGCGCCACGGGCGGGCCGCCCTCGCCGCCTCCCAGCCGCGCCGCGCCGGCCGCAGCGACCGCGTCGCCAAACCCTGTGAAGGGCGGGGCCCCGGCCGCGAGCATGGCCGCGCCCGGCTGCCAGCCCTCGGCCCCTGGGCGGGGCGCGCCGGCAGCGCCCCCGGCGGCGGGAGGGTCGGGGTGCAGGGCTTCGAGCCGCCACGCCTTGGCGCCGGCGGCGCGCAGCAGCGCCGCCGGCAGCGCGACGATGTCCGTGACGGAGCCCACCATGCGCAGCTCGGGCTGCTCATCCAGCCCCACGCCGGCCTCCGCCCGCGCATCACGCCCCTCGCCGGCCGCCTGCGCCCGCTCGCCACCGACGCCTGCCGACCCAGCGCCCGGCGCGGCCGGCGCATGCGCCGGCCACGCGCGCCGCTCCTCGTCCGCGGCCAGCTCGGACGCGGCCGCCAGCGTCAGCAGCGCGCCGATGCGGGCCTCGTCGCTGTCGCCCTCGCTGCCGGCGGCGCCCGCGGCGCCGCGGCCGCCGGCGCCGGCGCCCAGGTCTGGCAGCGCCGCGTCCGTGCGGGCGCTGCCCTGCGACACGAGCACCGAGCCCGACAGCGTCCGCCGGAACGCCGGCCCCGGCAGGAACTTGGGCGGCGGCGGCGCGGCGAGCGCGGCGGGCGCGGGCGCGGCCTCGCCGGCCCTGGGGCTGCCCGCGGCGCCCGCATCCCTGCCCGCGCCGGGCTTGGCCCGGGCGGCGCGCGCGTGCGCGAGCGCCTCGGCGCCGGTGCCGAACCGCTGCCCGGTGGCCGGGCACACAAACGCGCCCTCGCAGCGCAGCCACAGCCCGGGCGCGCCGGGCGCGGGGCCGCCCGCGGGCGGCGGCGTGACCGCAGGCTCCCCCGCGGTGCCATCCATCGCCGGCGGCGCGGCCACCACGCAGCTGACCGCCTCCCGCCGCCAGCCGGGCGGCAGGTGCAGCAGCAGCGCGTCCGCGGCCGGGTCGGCGGCCGCCAGCGCGCCCAGGCGCGCGAGCGCATCGCCGGGCGCCTCGGGCCCGCCCAGGCCCGGCGCGGTGGCGGCGGACGCGGCCGAGGCGTGCAGGCTGTCGCTGGCGCCGGACGCCGGGCCCAGCGCGCCGAACGGCGCGCCGCCGGCGCCGGCGCCGGCAGCGCGCGGAGTGGCAGCTTCCGCGCACGCCTCGCCAGGCGCGGCGCCCTCGGACCACTGGCGCAGGCGCTTGCGCGCAGTCAGCGCGCGCCGCGCGCGCTGCGCGGGCGCGCCGCTGGGCGACCCGGCCAGGCCCAGCGGCGCGCCCTCGCTCAGCGCCGCCGCCGAGCGCAGCGCCGCCTGCGCGCGCCGCGTGGCACGCTCAATACATGCCGCCACCCGCACACTCGCCAGCACCGCGCCCCGATAGGCCCCCAGCTGGTACGCGCTGCGGCCAACGCTGCGCCGGCTACCTGGCCTACCGTGCCAGGGAGTGGACAGGCGAGGCTGTTGCTCGGAGCGTTCCTGCAGGCACTCTGGGCCACGCGGCGCTAACAGCCTTGCCGCACACCACCGGCGGGTATGGCGCAAAGTGGTGCTCCCAGGCTGGGCAGGCGCACCGCGGCGTCGGCAAAGCCCGTCCCGCTGCCCGCAGCGTCATGCTCCAGCCGTGGCTGCCTGGCCGCCACCCAGAGCTCCGCTTCAGTACATGGCCGCGCTGCACAAGTGCAGCCAGCCGGGCCGCCGCCCATGACGCAGCAGCTGCGCTTGACACGCAGGAAGCACAGCGCCACCGGGGCCGCCATGCGCCGGCAGCCATGCCCGCGCCTGCCCCAACAGCAATGTAGTCGCGCGCAGCGCCGCCACGCGCGGGGGCGCGCACCACTCGCAGGCCTGGTCGTCCGGGTCGGCGCACGTGCGGCCCGGCAGCAGCGCGGCGCGGTGCCCGCACGCAAACTCCTGCCAGGGCGGCAGCCGCCAGCCAACCAGGCGCGCGCGGCCGCACGCGCCACAGTGCGCCCACCAGGTGCCTGCCGGCGCCGCCGCCGGGCCCGGCTGCCGCGGCGGCGGCGGCACGGCGCCCTCGCCCGCGGCTCGCTGCCCCGCGCCTGGGGGCGCAGCGACGGCGAGCGTCAGCAGGTGCTGAGAGCGGGCTGGACAGAGAGCCGTACTCGGCTGGGCAGGCGCCAAATGCATGGCAGCGGCGGGAGGTTGGAGTGCCAGCGCCGGCCTTTTAGCACCACTCTCAAACCTACAGATAGAGGCTGCATGCGTAGCCCTGTCATGTCAGCACACAGATATGTGCACGCTGGGCAGCCGGCGCAGTGACGCATGAAATGACAGCTGTAGAGGACAGACCGGCCAGGGTGCGCACCCAAGCGCACGAGCGCGCCAACCTCAGCAAGGTCGTCGAGCAGCCGCAGAGCGGCCTCACGGTTGACCCAGTACAGCCCTGCGAGGCCGCCAGTCTTACAGATGCCATGAGGTATGCCAAACGTGATGGGGCGTTCCCACCACGACTCCGCCACGCGTTTCCCGCTGCGCCTGACACCAGGGCTTGCGAGTCATCTTGGTCTTGGCCGGATGATGGCGCTAACTGGCTCTGCATATTGTCATGCTGCACGCTTTCGAGGTCGTCCACAGTTCTGCAGCACTGCGACCCCATTCTGCGCATGAGAGTGCCTGCAAGCACATTTTCCTGAGCAAGCCCACCCTGCTGCCCTGCAACCCTCGGCACAGCCGGGCGCGAGCCCTGTCCGCGCCGGGCACAAGCCCTGTCCGCACCGAGCGCGCGGTCGAGCTCGGCCGCGACCCGCGCGCCACCTTCCTCGGCGTCCGTGGCCGCCGCGCGCTGCGCGGCCGCCAGGTGCGCCACAACCGCGCGCCAGCCGCGGCCGGCCGCCGCGTCCGCGCGCGCGGCGTTGACGTGGTCCGCCCAGCGCCTGCCGCGCGCGACACCGAATCAGGCGCCGCGCTGTTGGCAGAGCCGTGCCTGGAGGCGCTGCAGCCTGCTGCGCCTCGACGCGTCGCCGTGGCGCACCTCCGCCTGCTGTCAGCTGCGGCGCGGCAGCGGTGCTGCAGACAGTGCAGGAGTTGGCGGGTCCAACTCACTCACCGCCCCTGAGGTCTCCGCCCTATGGTAGAGAGCCGTTTCCCGCGCGGGCTAGGGAGGGGGGAGGGGAAGGGGAGGGGGTGACTTGCGGGTAGCCCACCTGCGCGCAGACCCTGCCGCAGCAGCCTCAGAGCCGCTCAGCTCGCCGCTGGCGTCCCGCCGCGCGCCGGGCGAGACGGGCCGGCCCGCGGCGCCGCCGCCCGCCGACGCGGAGGTGCCCGGCGCGCTGCACTCGGGCGTGCCGTCCTCAAAGCCGGCCAGGCCGGCGCAGCCGTAGCGCGGCGACGCCGCATGCCGGCTGGGGCGCGCGCGGCGCGGGCCCTCCTCGCCGCAGTACGCCGTCGAGCCGGCCAGGCCGGAGCGCTCGTCATCTGCGAGAGCGCACACGCGGCGTCCTGCTCACCGTGCGCTGGCTGCGGCTGCGCTCGCAGCCTGCTGGGCATCAAACCTAGACACGCCGAGCCCAAGTGCGGAGCGGGAGCGGGCACGCGGACACCCGAGCAGTCTGAAAGCGCGCGGCGCTGCTGAAGCAGCTGCATGTCACCCCCCTTGCGTCTGCAGCGCTGCTCCGCGCAGGGGCGCATCCAGCTGCGGTGCGCGCCGCGGCGCGCTCGCTGGACGCGGGCCGTACCGCGCGCTTTGCTGCCCGGCATGTATCCATTTAGGTGGCCCTTGCCCAGGTACCGCACGCCGCACGCGTTGCACAGATGCGGCTTGCCCGGGGGCCCGCGCCGCCAGGCGGGCGAGTCCGTCCTGCGACGCGCCCCCGCCTACGTCATCACGTCATTGCCTCACCCCAGCTCTGGTCAGCCGAAGATACACGCACGCAGTGCGCACTCCTCTGCGGCGGCGCGCAGGGGCCACCGGCCGCCAGGCGGCTGTACGCGTGACCCTTAGTATTTGCGGCCCGGGGGGCCTGATTTGCACGCGCGGGCTGCCGGCGCGGCGCACCTGCCGCAGTGGTCGCAGGGCCCCGCGCCGCCGCTCACAGCCGCGAGCGAGGAGTCGCGGCGCTTGCGCTTGCCGCGGCTGCCGGGGCCTGCGCGCCGCGGAAGCGTACGCAGTACTAAGCCGCCGCTCAGCGCCCGGGAGGCGGCGAAGCTGCCTGCATGCTGCAAGCGCCGTCTGCAGCTTTCAGAGGCGCCAACGTGATACGCCTGCCCACCTGTCTGCTGTGTCTCGCTGGCAGCGCTGAGCAGCTCCGCTGCCCCGCCGGCGACCGAGTCATCGCCTGCCTTCATGCCTGGCTGCCGTACTGCGTCAAGCCTGCACGCTGGCCAGCGTCGCTGGATGGTGAGCACGGGCGCCCCCGAGCGGAGCTCCGGTCAGATGATCAAGCACCACGATGATGACTGCTATCTTGCGGGCCCCCCTGAACACAACACAGGGTTCCCGATCCCGCCTTGACGCCTCCATTGCTTTCCGGAAAACAGCAGCACGCTGGATCACACACTTTCTTACATCACACTCAACCACAGTGATGAATTCATCAAGGCCGACCCACCTTGAGCAGGGGCGGCGCCGACTGACACAGCACGCTCTGCGTTTCGCTTAGTTGTGAACAGCTGGCCTGTGCTTTGAGACGTACTCGCTGCAACGTAGCACGACGTCAAATCAGCCGAAAGCCTAGCCCGCGCCCCGCACAGGGCTGTGGCCCTGACAAGACGTCTCCGGCAGACGGGTAGCCACTCCTCCCGGGTCCAGGGGCGTCTTCTGCCTCAGCGTGCATGGCTGCGTAGGTTTGCAGGTCTTAGCAGGGCTGGATGCCACCCCGCTGCTTGCTTGTTGAGCTGACTCTGCACCTCCAGCGAGCTGCAAAGTCTGCGCCAAGCCGCGGCCAACGGAATGCCGGAGGAAGGTGACGCGCTGCATGCGCGGGAGCGCATGCGAGTCGCGGCATTCCCGGACGCCGCAGACGTATCTGCGGCGGTGGCGGCCGTCATCATATCGGCCATTGAAGACAAGGCGCACGCAGGCGAGTTGCTCCGTGCAACAAAGAAGCATGTGCATGGGCAGATGCTTTCTTGAACCTGCGCTTCAGACAGAGAGCGCTGCAGTGCGTGCGTGTCAGAGCGCTCACGTTCAGCCGAGTCAGCCAGGAGAGTAGGCAGAGACAAGGTGCACTACATGTACGCCACGAAGCACTGCAGCCTGAATACGCAGGTGGCGCAGGCCGTCCCTGCGTGCTGGGCCTCGCGACGGGCTCCACGCCGACAGAGGTCTACCGCCTCCTGGTGAAGGCCCACAGGGAGCAGGGGCTCTCGTTCAGGCACGTGGTGACCTTCAACCTCGACGAGTATGTCGGTCTCAAGGTACGCGCGCCCCGCTCAGCGGCCTTTGCGGCACCCGCGGCCCCCGCGCTGACGGGCGTTGCCGCCGCCGTAGCCAGACGCGCTGCAGAGCTACCGGAGGTTCATGCAGGCGCGCCAACGCTTGCGCTACCAGCGGCACCTCTTGCCCAGCATGCTGCCGCCGTCTGGGCGGGTCGCGGCCTAACGTCGGCGCTCCGCAGGCGCACCTCTTTGACCACGTGGACATACTGCCGCACAACACGCACGTTCCAGACGGCTGCGTGCCATCTTGCGATATAGCCAGGCAGGCGGCACGCCTGGGTGCCGGCTGCTTGCGCAGGGGACAGCGCCCCCGGAGCATTGCGCTCCATGCATAGCTGGTCGCTGGGCTGCGAGCTGCCCGCCCGGCCGCCTGCAGGGGAGCACCTGGCTGCAGAGCGTGCGCTGTGTGTGCCCGTGTGAAGGCGGGCCTGTCATGCAGAGCCTGTGCGCGCGGCCTGCCATATGCGGCGCGCGGCGCGCGCGACAGGCACTGCGAGGAGTACGAGCGCCGCATTGAGGCCGCGGGCGACATCGACCTGCAGCTGCTGGGGCTGGGCCGCACAGGCCACATTGGCTTCAATGAGCGCGGGTTCGTCCGCCTCCGCGCAGCCGCGGGCGCTTCTTGGGGCAGAGCCTGGGAAGGAGTGCCGCCCCTTCTTTTGTGTAGCACTGCATGCAACGCGCGCAATGCGGCGGCGCGCAGGTCATGCGCAGGCGCCCGGGCGGCAGCGCGGAGCTCACACCCGGGCGCGCGCGTGGGCTGCGCGCTCACGGGGCTGCGCGCGCAGGTCCTCGCGCGCGAGCCGCACGCGCCGCGTGCTGCTGGACGCGCCGACGCGTGTGGACGCTGCTGGCGATTTCTTCGGCGAGGAGCATGTGCCACGCCACGCGCTGTCTATGGGCGTTGCGACGATCCTGCGGGCGCGCCGGCCCGCGCGCCAGCGCATGGCCTCAGCTGCCATGCGCCTGGGCGTGCGGCTGCCTGCCGCCCGCATGGGCTGGGGCCGCTGCTGCGCACGCAGCTGCCTTGTGCCGAGCTGGCTGACCCGCGGCAGGGCCTACCGGCGGCCATCCGTATAGCAAAGAGCTGTTGCGACACGCTTTTGGGTGCAATGCATGGCCGCTGAGGCAGCGCACCGCCACCGAGGCGTGGCACGGGCGCGTCGCAGCGTAGTGCTTCTGACACATACAGGGTGCATCCCGGCCGACTCACTTAAAGGGTCTCATGCTGACCAAGCGCTCAGTAAAGTGTGAAATCTGGTGGAAGGGCACCCAGCGGGCTTGGCCGCGGCAGGCGCGCAGCATCGTGCTCATGGCGCTCGGCGAGGGCAAAGCGGCGGCGGTCGCGCGGGCCGTGGAGGGACCCGTGACGGACCAGGTGCGCGCAGCGCGGCCCCCCCGCCGCACCGCGCCGCCTGCGCCGGGCGGCCCGCTGCTCCGGGTCGCCGCGTTGCGCGGCGCGGCGTGCCTGCGCCGCGTGTCGGGCGCTGCGGCGCTGCGCTGAGCCGCCCGCGCCGTGCGCGCCATCCGGGCGCCTGACGCGCTCGTGCCGCCCAGGTCGCGGCGTCGTTCCTGCAGGAGCACGCCGACGCTGCGGTGTACGTCGACGCGGGCGCCGCGGCAGGTGGGCGCTCCCGCTGCGCCCGCGGGCACTCTCCCTGTGCCCTGCGCCCTGAGAACTCGCCCCGCGCGCGCGTGCGCGGCGCGCCAGCGGCGGCCGGGCCTCTGCACTGGCCTCTCCTGGCAGCGTCGCGCAGGCTCCGAAGGGGCTTGCCAGCGAGCTGCCGCAGCCACGGTGTCCTGGCGTTGTGCCGCCGCGCTGCCTGGCGTGCGAGCAGGGCGGCCGACGGCAGCCAAGAGCGGCCTGGCCTGGGCGCAGAGGCATGCACAGGGCAGGCGCTCCGCGGGGACTGCTGGTCAGGCGGGCTCCACCAGGCCGCCCTCTCTGCACCCCTCGCCGGCGCTCAGGCCGCACCGCCCGGCCGGGCGCGCAGGCCTGACCCGGGTCCGCAGCCCGTGGCTGCTCGCCGATGTGGCCTGGGACGCGGCGCGCGAGCGCGCGGCCGCCATCTGGCTGGCGCGCGAGCTGGGCCGGCCGCTGCGGCGCCTGGCCGCCGCGGACTTTGCCGTGCACTCGCTGCAGGCAGGCGCCGCGCGCCGGCTGTTCATAGGTCGGGAATGCGGGAATGCGGGCGGAGCAGAGCAACTAAGTTTGGTCTCTGATTTCCAAACGTGAGTGCATTGTTCTGCTCTTGCCCGGACGGGCCGCATGTGGGCTCGCGGGCGCGCGTCCCCAGGCACGCGCTGGCGGCGCGCGCCGTGCTCACGGCGGCGCGCTGCGCGCAGGGCCTTCTGGACGCGCGGGGCCCTGTGGAGGAGGTGGTGGAGCGTGTGGCGGCTGCCCTCGCGCGGACCATCACGCGGTGCCCCGGCAGCCGCCCGCCCGTGCGCCCCTGCGCCTGGGCCTTGAGCCTCGCGCCAGGCCGCGCGGGGTGAAAGGCTTTGTCTGCTCCATGATGCGTTTGTGAGACCCAGGTGTAGGGTGCGCGCAGAGTGGGGACGGCAGGGGCACCTGCCGTCTTCGGAGTGAACAGGGGAACCGGGCAGCGAGAGTGGGGTTGATTAGGAGAGGGGAGGTTGCTTACCTGCTGCGGCGGCAGGGATGGGGCTGGGGTTGGCTAGCACTTTATGCCCTCACATGCATGGTTTCCAGGCGCGCTACTGGGGGCCCGAGGCGGGCAGCTCGCCTGCCCTGGGGTCACAGCGCCATGTTACGCGCATGTGTAGGCGCGCGATGGGGAGGCCGCAGCAAGTAGCTCGCCGCCGCGGCCCGTCGGCGACGGCGCCACGGCCGTGGGCGGCACAGGCGGCGGCAGCCGCGCGCGCGCGCTGGTCATGTCGCCACACCCCGACGACGATGTCATCTCCATGGGCGGCACGCTCGCGAAGCTCGTGCGCGCGGGGCTCGAGGCGCGCCGCGTCTGCCATGAGTTGCTCCTGATGTGCACTCGCTGCATCCACGCCCGTCGCTACACTTCACCGGAGAGCTCGCTCAGTTGATTTCAGCTGCTCTCGCCAGGCAGTCAAGTCGGACAAGCCAAAAAGAGGGCTAGGCGCGGTGATGCGCATTCCGGCGCGCAGGTGCACGTGGCGTACCAGACGAGCGGCTGCATCGCCGTGTGGGACCACGACGCGCGCCGCTTCGCGGACTTTGCGGCGCGCCTGCCGCGCGCGCTCGGCGCGGGCGCCGCCGAGCCGCAGCTGGCCGGCCGGCTCCAGGCCGTCGCGGCCGCCCTGGACAGCAAGGCGCCCGGCGAGGCGCGCCTGAACAGCATGCTCAGTGCACCATGGGTGCCATATGATTTCAGGGTTTATAACCGCGCATGCCAATGTGTCTCGGACGTTGAGTGATATCTGCTTACCTTTTGCCGCTGCTCTGCGCTTTTGGTGTTTCACGACCCCACTGCTTGTCAAGTGCTCTGCTGGCAAGCTGGATAATTCAAGCGCATGTGATGCTGCTAGCTCGCTGCGCACAGGCGTGATGTCATGCCCCTGCGCAGGTCGACAGCCCGGACATCCAGCGCATCAAGGCCTTGATACGGGAAGGCGAGGCGAGCCTCCCTGCCCCGCTCTGTCTTGCCGGACTGCCTGGCGCCCGGCGCCGCCGCTTGCTGCTGCTGCGTCTTGCCACGCGCGGCAAAGGACTGCCAAGCCCCGGCGTCGGCCCTCAGATGCGGCGGTGCCGAGCCCGGGCCCAGCGCCCGGCGTGGCTGAGCCGGGCTGCCGCGCTGCGGCAGGCGGTCTGCGCGGCGGGCGTGTGCGGCGTGGCGCAGGCCAACACGCACTTCCTAGACATGCCATTCTACCGCACGGGTGCGCGCCCGCTTTTGCACAGCCGCGCCCCGCGGCGGCCGCCCGGGGCCGCCCGCAAAGCCGGGGATGACGCAGCGGCGCGCGGCGCGGCGGGCGCGCCGCCGCCCCGCGCGCGGGCGGCACGCCGGCTGGTCGCGCGCGCGGCTGCAAGCCCTCCTGAGGTGAGGTCGCGCAGCAACAGGGCAACACATTGTCCACATTTTATACATGGTCACAACAAGGCAGGCCAGGCGGCCTGTCGGCTCGGTGTCCAGCAGGCCGGGGGGCACGTGGGCGGCCGTAACGGCGGCGGCCGGCAGGCACGTAGGCGTAGGCACGTAGGCACGGTAGGCACCGTAGGCACAGTGGAGAAGCGGCCGCTGGGCGAGGCCGACGTCCGGATAATCGTGGACCTGCTACAGTGCCTGCGGCCGCGGCAGCTGTACGCGGCGGGCGACCTCTCCGACCCGCACGGCACCCACCGAACCTGCCTCCAGGCGCGCCCGCGCCAGCGGCGGACCTCGCGCTGCCGTCCACTTGCTTGATGACCGCCTGGGCCGTACGCACCTTCCGCCGGCTGCAACATGTGGCTGTGGCTGAGTAGAGGGCTGATTATGCAAGTCGGGCGTGCCTGCGCGAGCCTGAGCAGTCATGCATGGCCATCAAGCATGCCCAGGGGCATGTGAGCCGGCCCGCGACCCTGAGGACCTGTGTTATGGGCGCGCGCATGCGCCAGAACCGTTCTGTGCTGTTGACCTGGCCTGTGCCTTCCCCTGCCTTTGTCCTTCCCCGTTCCCTGTTTCCTTCCTCTCGGTAGGGCAAGGTCACTTCAAACAGGCCGAGTTCAGTCGTGCAAGGCCCATGCGCTGCGCCACGCATGGCCCCTCGAAGGCCATGATAGCCGCTCTGAAGGTCCACGGCGCCGACGCGCCCGGCCGCAATGCGCCGGCGCGTGGGGCCCGGCGCGGCCGCGCAGGCTCGCGCGGACGCAACCCTGACCGGGGCCGCGCCCGGCATGCAGGCCATCCTGCGCGCGCTGGAGGTCGTGCGGCAGGAGGACTGGTTTGCGGGCTGCCGCGTCTGGCTCTACCGCGGGGCCTGGCAGGCGAGCACCCCCGCCCTCTGGCAGGCAACCGCGGCAGCTGCCCGGAGCTCCCGGACCTGGTTGCGCGCGAGGGCGTGCCTGCCGCAGATGCGGCGCGGCGGCTGAGCGCCGGCCGCGCAATCCCTGCTCCCGACTCGCACGCACGCGTGGTGAATCCGTTGCGTCTTGCTGCTGACGCAAGCCTGGGACATGCCCTTTCAGCATACACCTAGGGCCCCGTAATGCAGTCCATGCCGGCCATGTAGAGCCAAGACGTGGCTTTGCAGCCTGGTAAAGGTCCGATGCTGGTGGGGAAGGCGCTAAAGGCGTGTTTGTAGGCAAAACGTCTTTTTTTTGCCAGGTGTAAACCCTGCCAGTGTAATACACGTATCTGCACCTCGCCCGCCCCGCCCACGCCAGCTGCGCGGCGGCAGGAGTGGGAGCCGGCGGAGGCGGGCATGGTGGTCCCGCTGAGCCCGGGCGAGCTGGCGGCCAAGGTGGACGCCATCCAGCGCCACCAGAGCCAGAAGGACCGGCCGCTGTTCCCCGGCGCGGACGCGCGCGAGTTCTGGCAGCGCGCGATCGCGCGCAACCAGGCGCGCCGCGCCGCCCCGCGCGGCCCCAGCCGCGCGGGCGCCCCCCGCTGTCCCTGGTGGCGCAAGCGGGGCGCTCAGCAGCAGCTGGGGGTGTGGGAGCTAGCTGCGACAAGGCGCCGCACTCTTCAGAGCTCGTCTGAGCAGCCCTTTAGTCAGGGCACCCAAACCCTGCGGCATGTCATCATGCGGGTATAGCGCGGCCAGGCCGCTGGCCACCACACAGCCGCAGCCCGCGCTGGGCGGGCTGTGGAGCGCCACGCAACCGCATGCAACCCAGTTCAGAGGCAGTGCTGGTGATGAGGGTTAGGGTAGGGCAGCTCAGAGGCTGTGGCGGGCCGCAGGGTACGGCGCGGCTGTACAGCGCGCTCGGCCTGCCCGAGTACGAGGCCCTGGAGGCCTTTGTGGAGTACGATGCGCACAGTCCGTCCTTGCAGCTCCGCCCGGCAGGGCACGAGTGATGTCCCTGGTTATTTTAGGGGTTAGTAGAAGGTTAGGGATGCATACGCCTAGCGTAGCTTAGGAGCGCCGGCGCATGCTGGTGCGCTGTAGTGTAAGCCCCACAGCGAGGGATGCCCGAGCATGCATAGCTTACTTTTGGCAGGTATTGGCGCAGGCAGGTACTGTACGGTAGTAGAGGCTTAGTCCCGAGGTTAATCCCAAGTCGCCCTGTGCGTGTGAGCATTTGCTTAAGTCGTTAGTAGGGCCGCAAATGTCATATCAGGTCGAGGTGTTGACCTGACTGCATGTGTATTACGGGTGTCTGGGGTCTGACATAGCAGCTCATGCCAGATGTGCTTTATGACTGTACATGCGACTCGGACCTGACTGCATGTGTATTACGGGTGTCTGGGGTCTGACATAGCAGCTCATGCCAGATGTGCTTTATGACTGTACATGCGACTCGGACCTGACTGCATGTGTATTACGGGTGTCTGGGGTCTGACATAGCAGCTCATGCCAGATGTGCTTTATGACTGTACATGCGACTCGAATCATCCAGTCCTGCTCGTGGTGTCCCTAACAAGCTGCCAGTCTTAGCATTGCTAGGCGCACACGCGCTGCGTCAGACAACTTGTATGTAGAGGCATGCAATACCTGAATTGTCGTGCATGTGTAGATAACGCTGCTGCGATGGTCATTCATAAATGTCAGTCCTAGGAGGGGCTGAGCAGGTCATGCAGAGTGCTGCATCCAGTAACGTCGCATAGACCCACGGCCTACATGCACTGTCCTATGCACACCAAGCTGCGTGAGCCTGAACAAGGGGCCGTACAGCACATCCGTTTCCAGCACGAGCACAGCGACCACATGCACAGCCCGTGCTGGTGCCCAGGCGCGCGCAGATCGTCAGCGGGCGCCGCCTGCACGCGCCCACGTGCGCCCACGCTCCAGCTGCCAGCTAGCCCGGGCCGGCGAGCGGAGCGCGACCTGCGCCAGCAGGGTCCCTGGACCGCCGCAGGCCCCGCAGACAGCTCACCAGCCCAGGAAGTGGGAGGCGGACTGCATGTACCTGCGCCGCATGAGCGCCGCGTCAGCGCTTGCCGGCCCCGCGCGGCGGGCCATGGTCCAGGCAGCCACCACTACAAGGCTCAGCCTTGGATGTACGCGCACAGAGGCGACCACAGACTTCTTTACGGCTGATGACCAAACCCTCCGTCATGCCCTGCAGTGAAGGCACGCGCTAGCTGCCGCTCCCCTGGCTGGCCCCGTGCAGACAGCCTCCTGGGGCTCCGCGTCCCGCCCAGCGCTCCGGCGTGGGCCCGCACGGGTGCGCCCAGTAGACGCCGAGCGTGACCGCCAGGATGGTCAGGTAGGGCAGCCGCAGCCACTCCTTGTAGTAGTCCGCCGGCAGCACCTGCGCGCGCGGCGCCCGCGCGTCCTCGCAGCAGCTGGGGCGTGCGCGTGCGCGCGCTGGTGCGCCCCATGACTGCAGCGCAGCCCGCCATGCGCCCTGCCCCGGCCTCGGCCAGGCGGCCCGCGGCCGCCCGCAGGGCAGCAGCGAACACGGACCGCAGGGGCCGCGGGCGGCGCACCTCCGGCCCCTCCCAGATTGCCTGGAAGGGGCAGCGTGCAAGGCTAGGGTAGGCCCAACCCTACCCTAGCCGGGAACACTAACTGCACAGGCCCGCAGGCGGCGCACCTGCCGCCCCTCCCAGATCGCCTGGAAGGGCAGCGTGCTCGTGCGCGCCGCGACCTCGTCGAAAGCCTGGCCCGCGCCCCAAGCTGCCGGTCAGAAACCCATGCATAAGTGGTGGCTGGTCCCTTGGCCATTGGGCCTGACAGGCAAGTGCGGCCGCACACCACCACGGCGCCTACCAGAGCCATTTCTACAGAGCAGGCCCGAGGGGCATGCTGCGTCAGCGCGCATGCCGCGCGCGCCGGCCGCGCCTGTCGCAGGTGCCAGAGAAAGCCTTGCAACGCCTGGCAGCGCCAAGCGGGCCGAGGGCAACGGACGTGTCAGACAGGTGCCACACACGGGGCATGTGGCTGGGACGTCCCTGCGCATGAGCGGTCGTATACGAGCGCGAGAGCCGCCCGCATCATTCACAGACGTAGGGTTAGGGTTGAGGGCAGCGCCGGGCGCGGGCGCGCACCGGCCCGTACTTGCGCCGCAGCCGGAAGTCGCCGTGCCAGCAGCCGAACACGTGGTGCGCCATCAGCGCCGCGCTCGTGGCCGCCATGAAGCTGCTGCCGATCCAGGCGGTGTGCGCGGCGCACCAGAGCGCCTGGCCCAGCGCCTGCGGGTGCCGCGTGATGCGCATGACGCCCGTCTCCCACAGGTGCAGCTTCGGCTCGTCCACTGCGGCCACCTGCGGCGCGGCACTGCACGTCTCGGGGGTGCGTGGGGGGCAGCGCCATGCGCAGCGCTGGGCGCTGTCCAGCAAGAGCGCCGCCCCGAAGTGGCAGCTTTTCATTTGTAAGTATTGCGGACACTTGGACCGGAGTGGAATGCAAGTGTCGCAAACACTTGGGCCAGAGTGGGGGGCTACGGCCTTTTGCTCGTGGGCTAGGCAATACTAGGCAGGGAGCCCGGAGGCAACGAGGCGGCAGCCCGCGCGCGGAGGCGCGCGTGGCGCGCCCCGCCCCGCAGGCGCGGCGTGCGCGGCGTGCGCTGGGCGGCGCCTCGCCGCAGTTGCGAGCAGACATGATTGGGACAAGGCCGGACGGGCGGGGCGGCGCCGCGCCTCCAGCAGGTTGAACGTGGACGGGTACAGGAAGAAGAACGACACAAAGTTGGCGACCCAGACCGCCTCGTGCACGCCCGGCGCACCGCGCAGGTTCCACAGCGGCACGCCGTCGTAGCGGTGGTTGATGAAGTAGACCACAGCGACCGTCGCCAGCGGCAGGCTGACCGCCGCAAAGAGCACGCGGAAGGCGCGAGCGCCCACCAGGCCCTCGCCTGCGGCGCGGCGGCGCCGCTTGAGCTGATAGGGCTGACCGAGCGCGAGCCCAGCACGCCCTGCAAGCTTCAGAATAGAGCACCCCCTGTCACCGAGCCTCAAATAAACAGAATGTGCTCGTCGTGCTGCTTGCATGCGGGAAGGTCAAGGCTCCCCACGCGGCCGTGCCTGTCAATCGAGCGCGGGACCGGTGCGGCGAACGCACCGGCGGGCCGCAGGTACGCCAGGCCGCTGTGCACCGCCGCAAACACGGCGAAGATGGCCAGCATGACGGCCGTGGAGTCCGCGGACAGCCGGCGCAGCAGGTCCACAAAGTCGTTGGCGAGCCCCGAGCCCGGCGCCAGCCACACCTGCGGCGCGCGCGGTCGGCGCGAGCGGTCGGGACCACGCGACAGCCCTGCTCAAGCCTCAGCATGGCTCCCAACCGCGCCTGCACAGGCAGCGTAGCTAGGAAGGGCGCAACAGCACATTGCCTGCCGGGTGCTGCCTTTTGGACTCCGGCGCACGCGGGCGCACGCGGAGTGACTGCAAGGGGTCAGCCCCTGGGCCTTGCGCCAGCCGCGCTAGCAGCGCTGGCACGCAGAAGCACGTGTGGAGCGGTGTGGACGTGCAGGCAAAGGCGCGGATGCTGTCAGGGGCTGGGCGCCCCTCGCTTGCTCCCACTAGGAGGGGGGCTCGCGGCATGCCGCCAAGGTACCCAGCGCCGGCGGCGGCGCGTCAGGCAGCGGGCACGCCCGCCGCTCGCGCCGCGAGCTGCGCAGTGCTGGCGGGTGCGCGAGGTCACGGGCTCGCGTGGCGGGACAGCCAGCGGGCGCATACACGATGCCGCGCAGCGCATACAGTATTTCGCGCACCGCATACATGATCGCCAGCACGGCCACCAGCTCCGCCGTGAAGAACGCCCACTTGCCCGCGCTCTGCTGGCTGGCGTCAAACGCGGCCGCGTCCTCGCCGCGCGCCGTCGCCGTCCGCGCCGGCGCGGCAGGCGCGGCGCCCGCCCGCGCCGGCGCCACTTCCTCCTCCACGGACGCGCGCAGCGGCCCGACGCAGCGGGCTCGCCGCGCCCGCCCGGCCGGGGCGGTGCAGTCGAGCCGCGCGGACTGCCGCCTGCGCTCCCTGCTGGCGAGCGGGCTGCGGCGTGCGCGCTCGCTGCCGCGGCAGGCTGCAAGCGCGGGCGCTCGCAGGGGCGGACGTAGAGAGGCACAGCACCAGCTGCTGGGCAGCCCTGCTGCACCTGTCAAACATCTGTCCATCACAGGTACCGCAGCGCACGAGCGAGGAAAGCGACAAGCACGCAGTGGTGTTGCGCCGCTCTTCCACGCACGCTATGAACAAGAGGTGAGACTTATTGGTGACACTGCCGGCCTCGTGGCTAGAAGCCAAGGACGTCCAAGTCAGTATACCCTGTCTCAGCCCTGAATGTGTCGTACAAACTGTGATCTGGGAAAGAGAAGAAAACTTCGTTTGAACCGCGTTCGGTGAAGACGCTGCTGCTAATCTGCTATCCATGCACGGACAACGATAGCGTGCTTCTGTGCTCGCCGGGTGTGTCAGGAACCACTCCTGCTCCACAGCTTATGAGCAAGGCCCCGACCTCTCCCGTCCCGTCTCGCACGTGAGATCGGCAGCAAGCAACTTAGCAGTAGTTGAAGGACCCCCCCGGACGCCCGAGCACGGGTCAGCCGTCGAGCCTGGGAACTGCAGCTGCCAATGCTGCTGCGGCGGGGCAGCTGGGGGGCGCTGCTATGCGCTGTATGCGTCCCGCTGGGCTTCACCGCAGCGGCTGACGGAGTACAGTATGGCAGCACATACAAGGGCGACGTGCGCCACATCGCAACGCACCCGCGCTGCAGCAGTGCTTCAGTGCGGGGCCGTATGTCGCGGGGGTGGCGGGCGTTGCGTTGCGCCGTGCCTGGAAGCGCGGCGCACCACGGGGACTGTCGCTGCGGCGCGCGTCATGACATGTGTGCTGATGCTGGCGCGCCAGGGCACGTACTATGGCGACTTCAAGGGCGCAGGGGCCTGCAGCTTCCAGGTGGGCTGCAAGCCCCGGCAGGCCCCGGCCTTGCCCGTGTCGCTCGCACCGCGCTCTGCTTGGCCAGCGTGGGCGTTGTCCGCTTGTGGCATGCAGTCGCCACACCGCCGCAAAGCGCACACGGGCCTGCCCTCTGGCCGCCTGCTCCACCCGCCCGCTCTCACCGGCTCCGGGCTTGCGCGCCGCGCAGTACGGCGACGCGTATGCGCGGCCGTGGAGCAACAAGCTGGCGCGCGGCGTGGCGGTCAATGCGCCGCAGTACGGCGGCTCGCAGCCGTGCGGGATGTGCATTGCGTACCGGGGCACCGGCAAGGGCGCCGGCGCGGACCCGGTGCCCGACGCGATGCAGTACGCGCTCGTGACCGACCTGTGCCCGGAGTGCGCGCACGGTGCGCTGGCCGCGCACAGAACATGCCTGCCATTGCCTTTGTATCATGCAGTGGTGATACGCAAGAAGCGGGGTGGTGAGTTGGTCTTGGCCCTGTGGCAGGATGCTGCGCAGCTGCAGGTGCTGTGTGCGCTAGTGGCAAGCCTTGCTTGGAGGGCGCACCCAGCGCGGCGTCCTGTGGCCTGGCAGGGGCTCGCGCGCACAGGGTGTCAAGGCGCTGGACCAGGAAGCTGAGTGCTTGTGCAGAGCGGCATCCTTCAACTAAAGCAGCTGTGGAGAAACCTGGCGGTACTGCATACATTGGGACATGTTGGACCCGTGTGTTTGTCATACCTGCTCCTGCACTCATGGGAGGCCCAGCAGAGGTATGATGCGTCTACAGGGGCGCTGGACCAGGCATCCCCGGGGGACGGGCGCTGGACCATCCTGTGGACACCCGTGCAGTGCCCGGTGGGCGTGGGCCGGGCCGCGTCGCCCTTCTTCTACTCCTTCCAGGGCAGCAACCCCTGGTACCTCAAGCTGCAGATCGCCAACACGCGGCGCGCCTCGCAGCCCGCCCTCGCCGCCCCGAGTCCATGGCGTGCCAGGCAGTGCGCAGGCCAGCGAAGTCGGTGAGCGGTGGTTGAGCAGTGCAAAGCCGCGCGCGGAACCCAGCGCATCCCAGTGAAGCAGAGCAGCCCTGGCGGCCCTGTGCAGGATGGGATGGGGCGCGAGCGCCTGCGCTGCTGCGCCGCAGGGTGCCCGTGCGGGCGGCCAGCATCATGGGGCCCAGGGGCTGGGAGGTCATGCGGCGCTCGACGGACAACTACTTCATCACGCGCGGCGGCGTGTACAAGTGCGCCCCATAACAAATAGTGCGACAAAACTGGTAGGGTTGCGTGCTTTGCGCACAGAGGAGCATGCTAGGCTGTCTCACAGTCCAGGCAAGCACCACCAGGCTAACACAGGACCGGCTCACGATCATGAGTCTGCCGCTGCCCGACGCCGCAGCATGCGCGCCCTCATGCGCCTCATGCGCTACAGCGCTGTCCTCTTGCCCGAAAGCAGACGGCCCAGAGCCGGCCCTCAGCCGGGGGGGCACGCCCCCGCCCCCTGACGCGCGCGCGCGCGCCGCCAGGTTCCCCGCCGCGATCCGCCTGACCTCCGTGCTGGGCGCCACGGTCAACGACACCGTGCCGGCCGCGGCATTCACCAACGCCAACCACACCGGCGCGTACGGGCACGCGCAGTTCCCGCTCAACGCGACCCTGAGCGAGGTGGGCGCGCTGCGCGGCGCCAGCCTGCAGGGCGCGCTGGCCTGAACCCGCAGAATCGAGCATCACCGCCACCTCAGACGTGCGACGCGCTGAAGGCGACAGTGTGGCCGCGGTACCCAAGCGAACCCCAGGACGTGCGCAAGAGCCGCACATTTGATGCTGTCCGAGCGTCAGCAGTGCGGCTGTGCGTGGGGATGCACCACTAGTGCTGAAAGCGTGGCGAGGTGGCACGTCCGATGCATGGCTACCACTTAATTTTTTTCTGTGCTGACGCCCATTTAGTTTGAGCGTGCGGCATGTCGCGTGCAAACCTGCTGTGAAGCTGCTGCGGTGGAGACAAACACTGCTGGTCTGGTGTGCTGACCCTGCAGTGCTGCCAATTCATGTAGCTGCTTTGTACACACAATCTGCCAGTCAAGCAAGGCTCCCTGCGCAAGGGCTCAAGCCTGTGCCATGCTGTGCTGACAGCATCATCTGTACACTGTGATATTTTTCCACGGGTTATTTGGCCCGATCTGGCTAGGCACCGCCATGCATGGTCGCCTGCTCGTTGATTTATTGCCTGCACTTGCTCTTTGCCAAGGCATCAGCAAATGCCTGTGCCTTGCAGCGCTCCTGATGCGAGCCTCGTGGTTGCAATTTTGAGGGTGACCCCTGGATGTACACGATCCTTGCATGCGGATTATTAGTTCACAGAGAATAGGAACGGTCTTCTCCTATATGTTGCAGTGAGGGGTCAGCCTGCAGTCAGCCTTCTCCTAAGGCATACCATGGAATGCTGTAACAGCGTCCATCTCGTGTCTGTAGCCTACACAGGGGCGCTCAGCATTACCGCTCACTAAGTACTGGCATCAGCAAGGGGCCACCGGTGCAGTCAAAGCGATGCAGTGGCAGCCTATGTTGCCGCAACTCCCAGTTGCAATGAAACGGGTTCCGCATGCGTTCAGGACAAAGCAGCATGACAAGCAGGGGTAAACTGCGCAGGGTACACTTTGCGCAGCAAAAGTGTACCACACAACCTGTGCGGCGCAAGTGTTGCAATACGAAATAGAAAAACGCCATTCAGCAGGTGCAGCTGCGACGTCGCCTCCCCCCAGACGGTCAGAGCTTCAATGCATGCCATTCCAACTATCGTGGCCTGCTAAGCAGGCGCGCCTCCCAAGCCGGCGCACTCACAGCACAGCCGTACTTGCTGCACTGGCTGCGGACACACTTACCGAAGCCTGGCCTCATCTACGGCCTCACTCGCTGCAAAACTGCTGCGTGGTCACTGCGCCGGGCGTTCCCCATGTAGTGAAGCTAGGCGCCAGGAGCCCCGCCGCCGCGCGGCTGGTCTGGCGCGCGCTGGGGCCGCTTCGCAGCAGCTCGGCCTACAGGCAGGCGCCCTGCCAGGACCCCAGCCGTCAGGGCGCCATGGCCGCGAAGTCGCTGTCAGGCGCGCAGGGGTCACTGCGCGGCAGCCGCCGCCGCAGCGCGGTGCCCAGCAGCAGCGCCCGCTCCTCGCGCGAGTACGTCGGCACAAACCAGCGCACCCGGCTGCGCGCAGTGCAGCACCCAGGTCAAACTACACTGTATACTATACAGTGTATAGTGGGCAATGCAGCAACCAATGACTCGCAAGAGCGTTTACCATGACGTCACCCAACCACGGAGCTGGACTTGTTGCACCATGTTCGAGTGTGCAGCGCCCATCAGCAGCAGCGCCGCTGTGTGATGGATGCCTGATGAGGCGCGGCACACATGAGCCGCCAGGGCAGGGCATGCGCTCGACGCCGCAGCCGGCACAGGCTGGGAGCGCGAGCATGGATACGCGCATGGGTAGGGCGGGTTCAGCGCGCGTATGGTGGAGCGGAATTGGAGCGCGAGCGCGGGCGCGCCTGGCGCCAAACACGTCCTGGAAGTTGCGGCGCAGGCCGCGGTTGTAGGGCCAGTCGGGCGCGCGCCGCTTCTCATACATCTCGATCGTGGTGCAGTTGGCGGCCACCAGGCGCAGGTGCATGATCAGGAAGCCGGCCAGGCTCAGGCAGAACGCCGCGTCGATTACGAACGCCACAAACACGAGCGCCGGCCTGCGCGCGGAAAGCGGCAGCGCCGTCGGGGGCGGGGCGGGAGGAGGGCGGTCACGCGGCCCTTGCGCGCGAGGCCGAGCAGGGCTTCAGGACGGGGCTCGCGGGCCTGTGTGCAGCCGCGGGCCCCGCCGCTGGCCGCCTTGGCCACGCGCTTCGCCAGCCGACAGCGTGCCCGCTCACGCTGTGCCAACCAGGGCCGCGCTGCATGCACCCCACGTGCGCAGAAGTCACATGACAACGGCGACAGGTCACCAGAGGTTGTTCGGCTCTGAGAAGCAGCTACATGGTGCCCTCCTGCGCCTGTCGCCCCCGGTCTTCTCCAGGCTCGGTCCCAGACGCCGGCGCCCCACACAAAGGCTCCGGGCTGCGGACCCGGCCGGCCCCTTTGAGCGGACAGGCGGAAGGCGCGCCGGGCGGGGTCCTGCGTGCCGGCCTCCAGGCCGCGGAAGATGCCGACGAATGTGCCGGCCAGCAGGCCGGCGGCCAGGCCGGCCGCCGCCAGCGTGTAGGCCAGGAACAGCAGGAAGGCCTTGTAGTTGAGCAGGCCCACGCAGTTGAGCACCCACACGCCTGCCGGCCCGCGCGTGTAGGTGAGCAGGCCCACGCGGTTAAGCACCCACACGCCTGCCGCCGCGCCGCGTGGCAGCCTGGGGCTCGCTGCGCGGAGCGCCCCGGCGGCGGCGGCCTGAGGCGGGCCGACCCTACCCTACACCCGCGGGGTATGACGTTACCGGGCGTGGGCCTTCGTCCCCCCGTGCTGATGCAGCAGTGGCAGAGGCAGCAGCATCCGGCTGTGTCCAGGTGGGAGGCAACCCACGCGAGCACGCGCCCGGTTGGCTTGCAAACAGCCGCCCCGTGTGTAGCAGCCAAGCGCCCGGCGCCGGTGAAACAGAGCAGCAGCGGCGCGCGGCGCCGCCGCGGCAGGGCGGCCGCGGCGGCGCGCGGGCGCGGGCGCGCACAGTAGTGGTCCATGCGCAGCACGCAGCGCCCGCTGATGCTGTCGTGGTGCGCGCGCTCCGGCTTCCACGCCTGCGCGCGCCGGGGGCGCCGTCACGCTCCACCGGCCCACAATGGTCGTAACCGTCCAGCGGCCCTGCGCGCATGGTCGCATCCGCCCCGCAGCAGACGCCCGGCCATGCGCAGCCGAAGCTCCGTGCCCAAACAGCAGGCGCGGCGCCTCCGTGCGGCGCGCACAGGCGTCGCGGCGGCGCAGGTGCGCCGCACCGCCCCAGAGCGGGCCGGCGCGCTCTGCCGCGCCTGCGGCCGCCGGGACAGGGCGGGCGGGCGCGGATCGCGGGGCCGCCGCGGGGCGGCGCGCCTCGCACTTCCGGCAGAAGCGCGGCCGGCCGGAGCCCGCCAGGCGCTCCTGCGGGCGGTACGACGCGTACTCCAGCCGCTCCAGCTCCGCCGCCGCCTCCTGCGCCGCGGCCGCGCACCGCTCAGAGCGCGCTCGGGGGGCGTCCGCGCGCCGGCCACTGCAGGGCTGCCACGTGCCGGGGCGCCCCAAACGAGGCCCAGCCGCAACGGAGCGGCCGGCTGCGGCCAACATGGCATATGCGGCATGAGGCCTGGCGCACGGCGCTCGCGCGATGCAGGGGGCGCGTGCCTCGCTCCCGTGCACGCGCGCTGACGCCGGGAAGGCACGGGCCAGCCACTTAACAACAGGCGCGCGAGGCCCGCAACAAGCACACTGTGACCCTGCAGCACACTGTGATCCTGTACCAGGCGTGCACATACGCTGGCGTCGAGCGCTGGCTGGGCAGCAGCACTAAGGTGAGTGGCCGCAACGCAAAGAGGCTGTCAGGAGCGGGGGCGCGCCTCGTCGCTGCCAAAGGGGTGCCAGCCGGGCGGCACGCGCCCCGGGTCCACCAGCACCGCGGCAAAGTACGCCCACAGCAGCAGCACCACCTGCCGGGCCCGGCGCAAGTACCCTCACAGCCGGACGGATGCCCTGTGCAGGGGTCCACACAGAGCATGCTGTGTTGGCCAGCTGGCTCACTGGCAACCGTAATACTTGGCCCTGGGCCAGCGCTGCCTGACGAAGCGCCTCTCACCGGCGGCCACCATGGGCCAGCCTCCCGCTGCATAGCTGCCACAGCTGCGCGCAGAGGCCTGCCGCGACCAGCCGGCCGCGCTTGCTCGTCGCCGCCTTGGGCCTGGAGCTGAGACGGGCCCGCACGGCGGAGCGCAGCGCTTGATAGTGCGCGCCCCCTGGGCATGCACCGGCCGGCAGCAGCCGCCACTTGAGCCAAACAGACGTTCACGATGAAAACAGCGAGACCGCCTCTCACGCTAGCACGGCAAGGCCTGAGGCGACAGCCTGCGTTGCCAGGCACAGGGCGGCGCGCAGGCGGCGCACCAGCGCGCAGAAGACGAGCAGCGCGAAGAAGGCGCCGGCCGCGCGCGCGCCGCCGGCGGCGACCGCGGGCGCATAGCTAGATATGACCGCATACGCTGTGAGCGCGATG
>JAABUV010002866.1_pt1 | contig 22686 bp, 15 predicted proteins | sample 5559971 | NCBI WGS metagenome assembly JAABUV01 (sample SAMN10711881, study PRJNA513362) | rock metagenome | isolation source: Antarctica rocks | place: Antarctica: Victoria Land, Knobhead nord | collected 2015-12-19
CGCACCGGTTACATCAAGCCGGCCACGCTCGCCTGGTACGCCTCTCACCACCACACCCCCGAGGGTCTGAATCAGCCCTACGCCTATAGCTATCTCTTCGTCTACGCCCTCGACGCTCCCGCCGGAGCCACGACCCTCACCCTGCCCTCCAACCCCAACATCCGCATCCTGGCCATCTCAACAGCCAAGGAGGAAGCAGCCGTAACCCCAGCCCAGCCCCTCCACGATACCCTCACCCTGACCACCCCCAAAGAGGCCATCGAAACCCCAGCCCAAACCGCCGCGATGAAATAGGCGTCGGCTGGTCAGCCGAGGGGCCTCCCAAGCCCCTCGCCGCTTTCCCTTCACCCCATCCGCCCTCTAATCCGCTCCATCGCCTCCGCTTCCGTTACCTCACCCACATCCGCATCAAACCCGTTCCAATACCGCCGCACAACATCCTTCGCCTACCGCCAAACCCCCCCGCTCCGCCAATCCCGAAATACCCTTTCTCAAATGCCGGTCCCGGCTTTCCCAAGCCGCAACACTGCAGGAAATTTATCCTCCGGCCCATCCTGCTAGATGTAAACCGGTACGCGTTCAACTCCGTCATAAGCTTTCCTTCACTGCGGCCAGAGCGCGACCGAGCCTTGCGTCTTCATCGACCTAAAAAGCGATGCGCCGGGACATGGAATTCTCCTTAGGTGGATGGTGATGGAGGAGGGAGATTCGTGTCTGATTTGGAGTCGTGGTCTCGCTGAATGGAGAGCCTGAAATGGTGATTTTCAGAGAGTACGAGCTGTTTTCAGGTGATGTTCTATCCCAATTTCCTAATCACCCAATGCAAGCTGACCTCAGGTCGGATAATGCAGAGAGTCCTATGCGGAGCATTTCATTCATCAAGTAGATATCTTTCGGTTCTTGCAGCTTTTGTTTGCAGGACTCCTCGCAGGGTTCGAGATCGCAGTTCACTACGGCACCGTCACCTCTCCAGAGGCGCTTGGAGAGGCAGGAGAAATACTGCTTCGGCAAGCCCTGACCCGGCGCCTGCGTGTGCTGGCGCCGTCCATCTTTCTCCCATCGTTTCTTCTGGCGCTTCTGGTGATGGTGCAAGAGTGGCGCACACCTGGGTTGTGGTTCCGGGGCATCGGTGTCGCAGGGCTACTCGTATGGATTCTCATCCGCATTGTCCGGACTGTTCCAATTAACAGCGCTTCGATGGAGTGGAACCCCGAAGCTCCGCCGCCAAACTGGCGCGCCCTTACCCAAACCGCGGAACAGTTCCACGTTGTCGCAGCCTGGGCAGCAGTTCTCGCGTTCTTATGCTTTCTTGTGTCTGCGCTTCAGATACAGCACTAAAGACCTTAGCTGTACTCACGTCCATTTTTGACCCCTAACCGTTCCGCAACGGCTAGGGGTCCGACAAGGTTTACTTCTGATCTACGTGTCGAAGAAGATTGCGCGGTCGCATCTTAACTGACTTCACTGTTCCGTTGGGGGAAGACGCAATCCGGCTGCTCAAAGGCGTAGCCCGCCATTGCCTGTAATGCTTCGAATTCCGACCAGGCATCGATCCATCCTGAAAAGTGCAGTTGGTGTTGATTGCGCCAACTATCTACTGCGAGCACTAGCTGTGTTCCCACCTCAAGCAGATAAGAGATGTGATGAAACTGCGCCTTCTCGCGCTGATCGAACGAGCGTACAAGCTCTTCTAGGGTCTTCATCGAGGGTGGGGAATTTTCAGTTGACGATGACAAAGACGGCCAAACCGCCACGCTTACTGTGATCCGCCTGCCAGATGGAGTTCGCCTTCGCGGTGAACCAGATCAAAGCTCTCTCCATATTTCTTGCCACCTTCATGGGGGCGAGGGTACGCAGGTGTGAGGAAGCTCTCGAACGACGTCGTATACGGTCCAGTAGCTTGGAGTGGTCTCGCCGATTGCTTGCGCAAAGTCTTTGATCTGGCGGTGCACAGAAGTGATCGGGAGAGGATGGCTCTCAAGTGCTAAGCCTTCGATGGCTGTCTTGATAGTGTTGGAAACGACTCGACGAGTTCCACGGTCACCACGTGTCTTCCGGACAAGTGCCGCCCAAACCGGACGTTCGATACTGTGACAGCCACCGCTGGGCGGTTCGGAACGGAATACCCGCCTCTGCTGCTACAACACGTAACGGCAGGTCCTCTTCAAGGTGCGGCTGGAGCATGCGGAAACGCAGTTTCCCGGTCTGCCTCCGAGAGTTCAAGGAGTTCCTGCACGTCATCAGCTTACGCCAAATAGCGCTCAAAGATTTACGCCAAATAGTTCCCAAAGCGACAGCTACGCCAGACGCTAATCTGCCCCAGTAACTCTTTGGGCTGAATGCCCCGGACACTTTCAAGACACAAGTCTACTTTGCTCCGACATCAAACGACCATTTCAGCCCTGATCGTGATGACACCCCATGCGGGAACGACAAACCTGTCTCCTTCGAGAGCGTTGATAGCAGCCTCGCTTGTATCGCTCAGAAACAAGCGGGTCCCTTCATTCTTCCTCACCACCAGCCTGGCTTCGCATTCCTTTCCCGAGGCTCCAAATAGCTTTACGATGAAAGCCTTCTTGTCGTCACTTGGCTTGAGCGAAATCACTATGACTTCCTGCGAGTCGATTTCAATGAGAGGACTTGAGAACGGCTGCAACCCGGCGGACGTTATTACCAGAGGCTGCGATAACCCCATGGACAGCTTCGATGCAGCTAGAGCGCTGTAAGCGCTATGGGGACGAATTGCATACCGGAACTCGACTGGCCCTTGCTGGTATGCGCGGTAGTTTGTTCCCCAATGGTTGTTCATAACCCATGAGTAGAATCTCTGGGTGGGCTCGATGTATTCTCGCCAGAGGCTCGGGTCCCTTTGCGAGCCCAACATATTTGCCGATACCTCCCCTACTTCAATCAGCGGCGCATCCAGCGATATCCAGGTCACTCCGCCGTGGTCATTCGATACATCTATCCACCGCCCGACAGGTAGCCAGTTCTTACATGAGCCAGGCAGTTGGTCAAGCTCCGGGCGCATCTCGGCTAATGGAATGTCGATTCGCATCTTGCCTCTAGGCACGTGAAACGGGAAAGCAAACTGGATGCTTTCCTTGCTTCCTTTCTGCGCAAATTCACCATCCTGCGCGGCACTGCCAGGGTGTGGGTTGAGCGATGCACGTTCTTTGTCTACAAGGTTGCTCAGTTCAACCCAGTCCGCACCAGCAACAAGTCGTACTCTCCGCACCAAGCTCTTGCAGCTAGGAGCCGAGGATACGATACGAAGTGTGGCGACCAGCGGCCCGCTGTCTTCTTCAGTGATGTGAACAGGTCCGGAGCCTTGTAGCTTTGAAAGATCGCTACCTTCAAGGAAGAGATATTCGTTCGCCTGCTGGCCACCGCTAATGTCGATCAGGTTTTCGGTTTTCCCATGTAATTGCAGCTCTGATATATTCCCTGTTGATTGATCGATTTGTACATGCAGGATGCCGTTTTGCATCCTGCCCCCTTCGATCACGACCGGCACAACAGGTGCGTGACATTCTGACTTATAAAGATGAAATCGTGCGCTGCCGAACGCGGGCACTCGATCCGCCCAGAAGGCGAGTTCCCCAGTAGAAAGCCTCTGTGATGGTACTGGCCTGCCATTACCATCCTTTACCTGATCCCCTGCAACTGACATTTCCCTGTTGAGCACTACAAGCTCGCTCCGAGGCCACGAAACAGAGTTATGAACGTCTATCTGGCCGATCGAGGCGGGTCCAAACGCATCGCCGCTAGCAGACCCAGAGTGGAGCATCTCTGCAAGCAGCGACATCGACTGCTTATCACCGGCAACCGCGAACTGCCGTTTCACGTCCCACTGCCTCGTCGTAAACGAATTCTCCGAGTCTGAGACGCTACACCACGCGCCCCAAGTGTGCTCTGAATAGAGCAGGATGTTCCTCCACGCGTTGTGAAACGCTTCCGGGTTATAGGAGCCGGGTGCAAGCATGGCCGAGATCGTAGCCGCCTGCGTCAACCGGTCTGCGGCGCCTCTGTTCATCCTTGTCTCCAAAGCGGAAGATCCGGCACCGTCCTCCCAGTATGGAGTCAGGTCGCCTTTATATGCGGGAATCCTGTCTCCATAATGCTTCTCAAACTCAGCGAACGCATTGCTTGTCGAAGAGATGGCAAACTTCGGCCACTCGAAGTCGCTGTTCCAGGACTTCACGAATTCGCAAAGGTGCGGGTCGGGAGCCGCGTTATCTCCATGGCCGGACCAGCGGATATGCGAGATGTCATAAGGAAAGAAAACGCTGTCTAGCCGATCTTGGTACTTGCCGACCCACTCGTGATCGAGCTTCATGACATGCGATAAGGCGTACCCCGTCCATGGGATCCAAACCAGAACTTTCTCCTTGCCCGAAGGTGACGTCCACCAGAAAGGCCGATCCTGCCACTGGACCATTAATCTCCCAATGCGATCGAAGAAGTTTGGAGCAGTCGAAAAATATCTTATCCCCCCCTGCGCCATTGCGGTGACTGTGCCCCATGTGAATCCCGGGACGTCGCTCGCCATTGCGGAATCGACTTTAACGCCACACTGTCTGCCAAGCTCTCCGGAATAGCGAAACAGCTGTAGCAATTCTTCGGGTCTGCATAGACCCGTCAGTTCATTGGCGTACATTCCGTTTATGCTGATCCAACCTTTCTGGACCGCGTCGATGAATCTTGCCTTTTCCGAAGGAGATCTGCGGCGCATGAAGAGGTCAGCGCCCCACAGCACTTCAAGGTTCCAGACAAAACGGGAACCCTCAGGGTACATAGCCGTACTTTGCGCGAGATCGATTCCACGAGAGATATTTTGCATCTGTTTCTCTTCCACATCGACCTGCAGATCGGTGTAACCGAGATCATGATGCGAGTGTGGAAGTACGTAAATCGTGACCCTGCGGACAGGTTGCAGCCTCACGGTACGGGTTGTGACATCGCCTCCGATGGTGACGTCGACCCTCACCTCCTTTTCGATGTCAACCGGTTCAACCGCCACGTAGAAGGTGTTCATCCCGGCGGCGAGCGCTCGATTCTCTACTTCTTTCCCCTCCACCGAGATTACAACCTGGCTTGCCGAATCGGAGTGTGGAATGGACATTGCGATGGGCTGCATGAGCTTGCCATCCCTATAAAAGAGAGCTCGTATTGGCGCGGCGAGCGGCAGATCATCCAGCGCTGCCTCCGGCTTTGAGCCCATTGACCATGCGGAGGCTGGGCACAGAGCGCCGCCTGCTACAAGACTTATCCTTTTGAGCAACTCACGTCTTTTCATAAGTCCCCATGATTTGGATCAGACAGCTATATGCCGGAGTAAAGAAGGCTTTTTGTCCGCTAAACCGGCGACCAACTCCCCGAAGTAGCTGTTCATCCACGCGAACCACGGCCGGGTGAAGTTTGTAGAGTCATCCTTGTTGTAGCTTTCATGAATGAAACCAGTTGCCATCGCGGCCGACTTCAGCATGACCAGCATCTCGCTGATCTCGACGTCAGAATCGCTCGTTATTGCATACGAAACCTGGGCCATGGGCCAGACCATATTCTTGCCGATGTGGGGACCGCCCACGGCGGCACCGGCTTTGCCTTGAAAAAAATAAGGATCGCGCTTGCTCCATGCAAACGCTCTAGTCCGCTGGTAAACCGCAGGATCCGGAGAGCAATCCAAGTACGGGAGAGATAGAAGGCTCGGAAGTCCCGCATCATCCATCAATAACTGGCTTCCATAACCATCTACCTCATAGGCCCAGATCGGCCCTTGCGGCGTCGGAGCCTTCCCGTACTTTTCGAGCGCTGCGGAGACTTCCTGCGCCAGCGAGTGGGCGTCTGTAGCCAACTCGCTATCGTGCAAAATCTTGTCGGCCATTTCTGCTAGCTGGCGCAGTGAGGTAACCGCCATAAGGTTAGCGGGCACCAGGAAGAGAAAGATGCAGGCATCATCGGAGGGCCTGAAATCCGAAGCTATGAGGCCCACGGGATTGACCGGATTACCGTAGCCCTGGCCCGCCACGGTTTCGGTAGAGATGTTCGTTGTGCGCAGATATTTGTAGGGACCGTCGCCGTCCTTGCGCTGCTGCTCCCGCATGGTTTTGACAATAAGTGACATGGCCCGCTTCCACTGCGTTTCGAAGGGACGCGTGTCGTCTGTCTGCTTCCAGTAGGCGTACGCCAGACGGATCACGAAACAGAGAGAATCGAGCTCCCATTTTCGCTCGCCAACTCCCTGCTTCTCATCTGCCAGATCTTCTGGTCTGGCTTGCAGAGGAGTTGCAGTTAGGTCGGCCATGAAGGCATTAGCGTACGGGTCAATAAGGATGCACCGCGCCTGTCTGCGAACCAAGCCTTCTAGCATCCTGCGCATAGACTCTTCATGCTTAGCAAACTGTAGATAAGGCCATACCTGAGCGCAGGAGTCTCTCAGCCACATGGCGGGAATGTCGCCGGTGATCACCGCGGTGTCGGGTTGACCTTCGAACGTACCGGCTTCTGTTGTGGTGTCGAGCGTGTTCGGAAAACAGTTTCCGAATAGCCAGGAGATGCCTGGATCTCCGATGCGTTTCTGAACGCTCTTTATGTAGTCCTCTACGGCCTGACTCCGAAATTTGCGGTCTGCAGCGAGGGGCCGCTTTGACGCCAAGTCTTCGGCCCTCGCTCGAAGTGGCAATAGGAGGTCGAGGCCAGCTAAGGTTGCAGTGGATCCAATGGCCGTCAGAAGACGCCGCCGCGTCAAATTCGATTGCATAAACTCTCCACGGTTGTTCGTTTCGCGAAAACGTACAGAATAGTTGCGAGCCACGTCACAGACGCATCTCCGACTTCGTGAAGCTAGAACCTGCATGCTACCTGAACGATATAGGTAAGATGCGTCATAAGCAACGAGCAGATCGCGGCGAATGTCATGTTATGCCGCGCAAGGTGCCGATGAGCTGAAGTTTGGAACCTGGGTTTGTTATTCTCCGTAGGCATGGCCAGGAAGTCCGAGAATCTCGTTGCACGCCAAGAGTTCATCCTGCCTCGCCTCCAGGAGGCAGGCACGATTGCCATCGATGAGCTTTGCACGGCGCTGAATGCCTCTCTCGCAACAATTCGGCGAGACCTTGAAGACTTGGAAGAACGTTCTCTATTGAACGAATTCGTGGAGGGGCAGTCCCGATCGACCCGCTATTCTACGAACCCTTTCGGCACGATGCATCTTTTCAGGACAAGGTATCAAGCTTTGCGGAAGAGAAGCGGCGTATCGCACGGACTGCGGCGGAGTTGGTTCAGACCGGCAATACAGTAGCGCTCACGGGTGGAACTACAACCACCGAGGTAGTCCGGAGTTTGAAGCGCTTAAGCGGCATAACAATTGTCACAAATACGGTAAATGTTGCAATGGAATTGAGTAATCGGAGGGACATTGACGTAATCGTGACCGGCGGCCATCTTCGCGGCAATTGGTTCACGTTGGTAGGCCCTTTGGCCAATGCCGCCGCGGATGCTATTTTCGCGGACATAATGTTCATTGGCGTCGACGGGATCCACGCAGCACAGGGCCTCACCTGCAGTAATTCGGCTGAAGCGGAACTTCTCCGCAAGCTTGTTCATCACAGCCATAGGAAAGTAGTTGTTGCGGATCGCAGCAAGCTTGGTACTGTAAGCAATTTCTTGCTTTGTTCTACGAGCGAAATCAACAGCCTGATCACGGATTCCGGCGCGACCGAGCAGGAGATCGAATCATTTCAGAGGCTCGGCATCGATGTAACACGCACCTGATATCAGCTCGCACGTACGAAACACTTGATGGTTGCCAGAGCCTTGTCAGTTTTGTTTAGTGGCCGGATCACATAGGGCCCAACAGCAGCAGGAACAATGAACGTCTCCGCATAGTGGATCTCAAAGGGAGCGAACGCGCCAGAGGGGCTCCCCACGCTGATTGCTTCTCCCTCAACAAGATTCAGCACATTCACTGTGCCTTCGGTATCGTGAAGGACCGGTTCGGTGAACCAAGTTCGGCGGGTTTCGAGGAATTCGCTCGCATGAAGCCCTGTTCGCTCCTCGCGCCATCCTTTCCCCTCCGCAACCTGCCGGACCTGGTCGAGTAATTCTTCCTGCACCCAATTGGTGTCGCGCTCCCACTGAATGTTGGCGAATCCATGTTTCAGGTGAATGGGACGCGGTTCCCCGTTGAGACCAACGCGACCCCAATCCCAAAGCTTGAAGGTAAAAATATAAGGTGTGGCGCTGATCTCAAGCACAAGATTGCCACTACCGGAGCAATGGATAGTGCCAGCAGGAATGGAAAAATGGTCGTGCTTATGAGTTGGCCATGTTCCTACATACTTGGAGACGGCAAAAGAGGCGCCCCCCTCCTGTGCGATTTCGAGATCTCGCTTCATTCTGTCGCGATCGACTCCTGGCTTCAAGCCAAGGTATAGCTCAGAGCCGGGTACGCAGTCCAAGATGTAATAGCTCTCGTCCTGCGTATAGGCCATGCCGAAGTGTTCGGCGATAAATTCTTTGAGCGGGTGCACCTGCAGTGAAAGATTACCGCCCTGCACCGTGTCCAGAAGGTCAAAACGGATCGGGAACTCTGCGTCGAACCGTTGGTACACCTCCTTGCCCAGGAGAGCTTCCGGTTGCTCATGCACAAGCATTATGGCAGGCATCTGAAAGCGCCGTGAGCCAAACCCAAAAGTGACACTGTTCTCTTCGGGAACGCAGTCGAAACACCATGCATAATTAGGCGGTCCGTCGGGCAGACCCAAGGTCTCCTTCATCCACTGCCCCCCCCAGGGGCCGGGGTCAAAGAATGGGACAACCCGGAAGGGTCGCAGAACTGTTTCGCCAACTGCTTTCCGGAGAAGATCGCCCTCCACCATGCGAGGTGTCTTCTGGTCATCGAGATCAAGGAAAAGGGCGATTCCGGGGTACAATTCGTGGCGGATCCTGTCAGCAACCCGCCAATCGAGGAAGAACGCTTCTTTATAGAGCAGTGATGGCGAATCCCCCCGGTTCCCTAACCCAAGATTACCGATGCTGTGTGCACGTTGACGTCGCTGCAACTCCCAACGAGTCACGCTTGCATGCAGCAGCAAATCGGGGCGTGGCATGACATGGTGCGTTCCCGTGCCTATAAGAAAAGTGAGAGTCTCAGTCTGAAGGACTACATTTCTCAACTTTGCAAGCCGGATCTCGTCGAAGAACGCAGCGCCATCCCATTGCCGCATCACCCCAAAGACAGGGTCAGCAGTCAGGGCAGCCTCGAATTTCGTTCGAAGAGCTGCGCGATCCCGGTAGGCCGCTTCCACATTATGTACGTTTGCATCGGGAAAAGCTGTCTGTAGTGTGCTAATCAGATCGTCAAGATACACCCCTGGATAGCACTCCAGCGCTACGACAAACGGTCGTGCAGATGGTATACGCCGTTGCAAGCCGGCAACGACTTGAGGCCATCCCTCTAGGCAATCCACGTCCTGCGCGGTGATCTGTATCACAGGCTGATGGTTATAGTTATGGAACGAGCTCATAGATATCCTTTTTCGACCAAAGCTTCCACGCCGAGGAAAGCGGCCTGGACCCCTCGGGAGGCGGCTTCGATCCGAGTAACTCCCCTGCTGGAACGCCATGCATGACGCTCCACATAGGCGCGGATAGGTTCAAGAATTTCTTTTTGACGCCGCATGACCCCGCCGCCAAAGAGCATCATCTGTGGTCCATAGGCATGGATGAGCGTCACTGCCAGAGCCGACCAGACCTCGATGCTGTGCGTGACGATCTCCCGCGCCACAAGATCACCTGCATCGTGCGCCCGAAATAATTCTTCGAAGTTCAGGCGGGGTACGGCAGCCAGCTGGCTGTCTTTGAAGCCGGGCCAGCCAGCAGCTATTGCCGGCAAGACCGACGTGGAGGCCTCGGCCTCCGCACAGCCCACCGCGCCGCAGGCACACCTACGTCCGTCGAACCTGACTACAAGATGTCCCCCCAAAGAACCTGCATGGCCTAGATGACTACGCAGCAATTGGTGCTGTAGCATTGCGCTCACTCCAATGCCCGTACCGAGAGTGACCAGAACCACATCTCCAATTCCACGCGCCGCCCCCGCGTAGTGCTCCCCTAACAAAGCGAGAGCTGCGTCATTCTCAATGCGGAGAGACAACCCGAACGCGGCTTCGCTCCAACTCCTCAAATCGCCAACGTCAAGGTCGGTGAATTTATTGAAGATCGACAGGATTTCACCCGTGCGACCATCCACGATGCCAGGAATACCAAAGCCTATTCCAAGGCAATCACGGGGATTCACGCCGCTCTTGTTACAGCAGTCAAGAAGCCTGGCCGTAATCTCAGGCAACAGATTCTTCATCGACTGAGCGTCGGTGTCGATCACTGCTTCTGACAATACGCGTCCCTGTTCGACTACCGCGACACCTGCATGAGATCCGCCTAGATCCACAGCCAAAACGCCCACGATGATCAACCTTTACTCAAATTGGGAAGTAAACGATGGGATTGATGCGCTTGGTCAATTATGATCTATATCGCACTGTTTGTGGAGCAAATGCGGGCTAAAGAGCATAAGCCAAGGAGTGATAAATAAGAAACTGCGAGCCTGTAAGACAACAATGGGCCGCCAGGCTGTACAGTTGCTTCCGAGGAAAACACTTTGAGGCTGAACTCGCTCGTTCTCCTTAGCACCGCAGTAGCTGCCCTCGGCGGACTGCTGCTTGGCTTTGACACAGCGGTGATCGCAGGCACGACCCGCGGTCTTACCGATGCCTTTTCTCTCACGCCGGTGACACTCGGCGTCACCGTCTCCTGCGCACTGTGGGGAACGGTATGCGGAGGCTTCCTTGCGTCGCCCCTCGGGGAGAGATACGGCGCTCGATTGGGCCTATGCGTAATGGCTGTCCTTTACGTCGTGTCTGCGCTTGGCTGCGCTTTGGCCTGGAATTGGCCTAGTCTGCTGATCTTTCGCCTGATCGGCGGCCTCGGTATCGGCGGATCGTCGGTTCTTAGTCCAATGTATATAGCGGATATATCGCCAAAACAGTGGCGGGGAAGGCTTGTTGCGTGCTTTCAGTTCACCGTTGTTGCTGGCATTCTGATCGCCTATGCTTCTAATTTCTTCGTATCAGGCCTTCACTTGCGCGCCTCGGAGTGGCGTTTCGAATTGGGTGCGGCGGCCCTGCCAGCCCTATTATTTTTTCTCACCCTGCTAATGATCCCGGAAAGCCCTCGCTGGTTGATATCACGTGGACGATGCGAAGAGGCTCAGGATGTTTTGCAACGCATGGGAAATGAAGACAGCGGATCAGAGGTACAGCGGATGTTGGCGGCGGTCAAACGGACCGACATCGACGACCATCGAAGCCTCTTCACAAGGCATCATCGCAAGGTCATTTTTCTTGCAGTGAGCGTAGGCGTACTCAACCAATTCTCCGGCATCAACGCCATTCTCTATTACCTCAACGACATCTTTGCCCAGGCGGGATTCACCGCAGCCAGCAGCAACGCACAGGCTGTCGCGATTGGTGCCGCAAACCTCCTTTTTACCGTACTAGCGATGCTGCTGATTGATTCCGTCGGCCGCCGTTTTCTGCTCCTTTTGGGGTCGGCTGGAACAGCTAGCTGCCTCCTAGCGATCGCAATCGTTTTTGCCACAGGCAAACATAAAGGTGCGCTGCTTTGGCTTTTAATCACGTACATTGCGTTTTTTGCGATCTCACAAGGCACCGTTGTGTGGGTTTATCTCAGCGAGATCTTTCCGCCAGGCATTCGCGAAAAGGGGCAGAGTTTAGGAACCCTTTCGCTCTGGCTGGCCAACGGCTTGGTTGCGGGCGTTTACCCGAAGATAGCATCGGTGGCCGGCGAATACCCATTCTTCTTTTTTTCGGCGATGATGCTGGTACAACTTCTCCTAACGCTCTTTGTCTTTCCGGAGACGAAGGGCCTGTCTCTCGAGACTTCATCCGACCGCTTCGCGGACGCTGATTAGCAGTACCAATACTCGCTCTAATCACCGACCTTGAGGCATTTCTCGTCGGAGGTTTCCGAATCCGAAGACGTCGTAGGGCGTTCAAGAACTTAGAGGGGCGAGTATTCGCAGCATTTGTGAGCGAATCATCATGTCATGTGCTTCATAAAGAGCCATTGCGACATTTCGATTGATATCTGACTTCGTCGCAAGATAAAGGGTGGTGAAGATGGCCGTTGTACTGCGGTTCGATGCTGAAGCGTTCACTTCGTTGGACCTGCTCGTGACGAGCTTGATCGCGGCTGCGGCCAAAGGTCTGAAAGGCCCAGTGGAACGGGTAGGAGATCAGGTTCGTATTTATTTTTCATGTCTCGTCCGGAGCTGAGCTTCAAATTACGCAAGAGGCTTGGAGCGCCAAATTGGGGATGACTATTGCCGCGAGTGCTGAAGCCCATGCCGCTTTGCTTGTAGAAGCTCTTAACGGACTTGAGGCCATGGCCGAGGCGCAGCCGAAGAACCTCACTGTGGGGCTGGTCCTCGATGAATTTTAGCGCATCATCGAGATGGGGGGACGGCAAGCCGAGTCGCAGATTCGGGCGACAATTCAGCGGCACAAAAGAGTTGGTTATGTATTCGCTGGCTCGAAGGCGCGAATGCTCACGGCCATGACGATGGACGCAGCGCGGCCGCTTCATCGGCTCGGCAGCATACGCTTTATCGGCCCGGTTCCAACTTCCGACTTCGAAGAGTTCCTGGAGGCCAAAATTCCGAGAGAGCGGCTTTGCGATCGGGGAGGTTGGCGCCATTCCCATGATTCTCCGACTCGCCGGGAACGTGCCCTACAACGTCCAGTTGATGGCTCATACATGTTGGGATGAGCTGCGAGGCAGGTCATCCAAGCGCGATGCGAGTCTGGATTTGAGGTCCTCGGTCCCCTTCGGGGAGAAAGAGACGCTAGCTGCCGTCGTGCCTCTCGCTCCTGCTCCCGTGCCTCGTACCTTTGCGTGATCTCCTGTTCGAAGGCCTCGGCTATGGGGTACTGCTCGCCGGTGTGGCTCTTCAGGCGTACGAAAGGAAAGAACCCGTCCAGTCTGCGGTACTTCGGTTTACAGTTGGTGAAGCCGGGCAGCCGTCCGAATCGCCTCCAGTCCGCCGCACTTGGGTCGGCACCATATCGAGATGCCAGAGTCTGGGCGGCGAAGGTGAAGCAGGTAGAACATCCGCCCTTGATGCCGCCTCTTCCATCCCGCTGCGGGTTGTAGCGGGGATGCCGGTCGCACTTGGCCTTGACCCGCTCGGCGATCTTGAGTCTATACGTGAACTGGAACATGATCTCCTCCTTCTCTGCGGAAAGGAGACCTACTCGGGGTTTTCGCGGGTCCGTTGCGCTGCCGATGCGGCGTGGGGATCCTGCTTGCGGCTGAGTTCAGTGGCGAGCTTGAGTTCGCGCTCGGAGTCGGACTTTTCGCCGAGGCGGGCCAGGGTGAGGCCGAGATAATAGTGGGCGGGCGGGTAGTCGGGAGAGCTTTCGGTCGCAGCGGCGAGCTGCTGGCGGGCTGCCGCGAAGTCTTTGCGGCGATAGGCCATGATGCCCATGCCGGTGAGGGCTCCGCCGTGGTGCGGGTCGCGGGCGAGGGTGCGGGCGAAGAGGGGCGCGGCGGTTTCGGGCTGGCCGGCGTCGAGGGCAATTTGGCCGAGTTGGTAATAGGACTCGGTCTGGACGGGCTGGAGGTCGACCGATCGCTCGAATTCGGCTTTGGCTTCGTCGATGCGCTGCTGCATCTGGAGGAGGTGGCCGAGGCCGAAGTGGGCGGTCGCGTCGTCGGGGTGCGTGGCGAGGTAGGCGCGCAGATGCCGCTCGGAGTCGGCGAAGTGCTCGCGGTCGAGCTCGACGCGGGAGAGGGCGTAGAGGGTGGCCGGATCGGCGGGCTTGAGTTTGAGGGCGGCTTCGAGGGCTTCCTGCGCGATGGGCAGCTGGCGGATCTGCTCGGCCTGGATGCCGAGATCGAGCAGGAGCGTGGGGTCGTCGGGGAGGTGTTCGCGGGCGTGCTGGAGGCAGACGAAGGCGGCGTCAGGGTGGCCGGAGTTGCGGGTGTCGAGCGCGAGCCGGGTGGCGGCGGCGAGCTCGCCCTCCCGGGCCTGCGGGTCGTGGAGGTTGATGGCGAGGACGGTCTCGAAGCGGTCCATGGCCTCGGGGTAGCGGTGCTGGGTGAGGAGGAGCTGGCCGAGGGTGTTGTTGGCTGCGGGGTGATTCGGGCTGAGGCTGAGGGCGCTGTTGAGAATTTGACGTGCGGCAGCGTTGTCGCCCTGCTCCATGCGGGTGAGGGCATCTGCGGTGAGGCGGCTGGGATCGTCGGTCGAGGAGGAAGCAGCTTGCGAGACGGCGGCGCTCAAGAACTGCGCCAGAGATGTGGCCGCTTGCGGTGTGCCGATAAAAAGAAGGCTCGATAAAGCGAGTGCGGGAGTCATGCGGGAATGAGAACGGCAGGAGCGCTCCATGTGAAGAGAGGAGCGCTCCTGCCAAAGGTACTACAGCGTCGGGATTAGAAGTTAATTCGGCCAGTGAGCTGGATCGTTCTCGGACCAACGGTCTGACTACCGATCTGGGGAATGCCAAAGGTGGAGTTCCGCGGGTCGGTGTTGGGAATGCCGAAGTTGTGCCGATTAAAGGCGTCGATGGCTTCGATTTTGAGTTGGAATGAGAGAGCCTCACGAATCGGAACGTTCTTGATAAGGCTGAAATCCTCGGACAGATAGCGGGGAGAGGTGACAATCGATGTAACGCGATCGATACCGGTGCCCAACGTGAAGGGAGCGTAGGAGCAATTATTACAGCCCGGAGACACTGGGCGGAAACCAGTGTTGATATCGTTCTTGTCGATAAAGGCAGCCTGGTTAATGTCCTTCGTGCCGGATACGGGAGGAGTGTTCACGGACGGATCATAAACTTTGCCGAACCAGCTTATTCCCGTGAACTGATTGGCCTTCAGCTTGTTCTGCTGATAGGTAGGATTGAGGAGCGAGGCCGGACCGTTGGAGAAACGGATGCAGTTCTGGTATCCGGGAATGCCGCTGGCGCAACCGAAGGACACCGGCTGACCGCTCTGGTAGCGCTGTACACCGCCGATTTGCCATCCCCCGATCGCATAGCTCAGGAGTGCGCTCTTGTTCAGGAATCTTCTTCCTTTACCGAAGGGCAGCTCATAGAGATAGTTGACGACGAACTGGTGGGGAATGTTCTGGATGGAGATTGACTTTTCCTGACGGTGATCGAAGACGTTCTGATCTTGCCGTAGGCCGTTGGGAACATTGTTCGCGAGAGCCGAGTCCGCGTCCGTGATGTTTCTCGACCAGGTGTAGGAGGTGTTGAAGCTGAGGCCGTTCGAGAAGCGGCGTTCGATGGAGGTGACAAGTGCGTGGTACGAGGAGTGGCCTACGTTCTGCAGACAGCAATCGGTAGCGATGAAGTTGTACTGAGGGAAGGGGCGCAGAGCCTGGAAGAGCTGGGCGGTGTTGGGGAACGTGGGAAATGGCTTATTGACACCGTCTACCGGACCACCGTTGGTGAAGCGATCCTGGTCGAGATGGCTTCCGAGGGAGAGGGCCGACAGCGGGATGTTGTTGATGTTTTCGAGAGCCGAGCGAAGGTTCTGAGCTTCCTGTCCGATGTAGCCGACAGTAAAGATCAGATTTTTCGCGAGTTCCTGCTGTACCTGCAGGCTCCAGTTGTAGGTGACGGAGGGACGGCCCATTTTAGGGCTGATGAACTCGCCTCCAACAGCGTTGAAGTTCCCGAGAGGGGTTTTATCAAGCTGACCGGGATCGAGGTTCGGAGTGGTCGGAAATGCGAGGGGGAAGCCGCTATCGAGCTGAAATGCGGGGTCGAAACCGTTCCTGCTGGCGATGGGAGTGCTGACGTTGTAGCCAGCAGTCATCGAGCCGCCGAAGTCGTTGTAGAGGAGCGGGCCGTAGATTAGAGCGCCTCCGCCACGGATGACGCTCTTGCCGTTGGAGCCGGGAAGCTGGTAGGCGAAGCCGAGCCGGGGTGCGATGTCCTTGTAATACGTATCGGCCCAAGCAGTGTTGCAGTGACAACTGGCCCCGAAGACGAGCGCGCCAGGCAGATTGTTCGCGGTCGGATCGGGAGCGGTGAGGCTGAAGTTCGAGGTGGAGTTGGTTGCCTCGTGCCGGGGCATATCAATGTCGTAGCGCAGACCGATGTTGAGGACTAGGTTCTGGCTCGCCTTGAAATCGTCCTCGAAGAAGACACCGAAGTATTTGGAGTTCCAGCGAGGGTTGTGAATATACGCGGTCTGGTTCGCACTGTCGGGCAGACCCAGAAGAAAGCTGGCGAAGCTGTTGCCGCTCTGCCCCTGCGGCCCGCCGCCGATCTGCGCTACATCGGTCTGGGTGCGGAGGAAGTTGAAGTTCGGAATAGGCTTTTGGATCACGGAGTACTGCTGGTAACGAAGGTCCACACCGAACTTCATGCTGTGGCGGCCCTTCTGATAGCTGATGCTGTCGTTAACGCGGGAGCCGTTGTCGATGTTATCGCCATTGCTGCCGGTACCGAGGGCACTGAAGCTATCCAAACCGTCGAAGTTGATCCTCGGGAAGGCTGTGGTGACAACGCCGGCGATACCGGCCTGCTGTGCGTAGTTGTTGCCGCCAAGCGTCGGTGCGAAGTTCAAGCTGTTGGTGCGGTTGTACCCGATGTTGATATGGTTCAGCAGATTGGGGGTAAAGGTATAGTCGAAGCCGGCACGGACGTAGTGTGTCGCGAAGTCCTGGGGAACGGTTCCGCTGAAGGGAGTTGGGAAGTTATTGGCTCCGATGCGATTGTTATCGCGCGAGCTGTAGGAGGCGAAGAGCTTGGCCTTGTCCGAGATGGTCTGGTCGACGCGGATGGTCTCGGCGGTGTTGAGGACGGGGAAGCTGTTGGCCTGCGCGTAGTTGTTGAAGAAGCCAGTCTGGTTGGACGTTGCCGCCTGATTGGGACCGGGAAGAGTGGCGATGAGAGCGGACGCTGCCTTGCTGAAGCGCGACGACGGAATAACGTTGTTGGTAGCGAAGGGAAAGCGGCAGGGCAAACCTTTGGGATTGGTTGCCGAGATGTTGGTGTTGCTGGTCGCGGGGTCGAAAATCTGATTCTGCAGGACGGGCTGCCCAGTGCATGGATTGATAACGCTGGTCGGTCCACCGAGAACAGCTGTGAAGTCACCGTTTCGCTCGGCGGCGCTTGGAAGTGTGGAGATGGGAGTAGCGCTCAGGGTCTGCCGAAACTGTTCCCAGGAGAAGAAGAAGAAGGTGCGGTCGTGGCCGTTATAGAGATGGGGGATGCTCACAGGCCCACCGAGGGATCCGCCGTAGTCGTTCTTTTTGTCCACGGGCGTGGCGTAGTTCTTACGGCAACGCACATCGCCGGGGGCGCAGGCGACCCGCAAGCCGGTCTCAAACCAGCCATTCGCGTCGAGAGCTTCGTTTTTGAAGATGTCAAAGGCGGTGCCGTGGAAGGCGTTGGTTCCGGCCTTGGTGACGAAGCTTTCGATGCCGGCGGTGGTACGTCCGAACTCCGGAGAGGGCGTGGACGTGGTTACCTTAAACTCCTGCAGTGCCTCTACAGAGGGCGAGGTTTCATCGAAGGAGGAGCCGTTTTCGGAGCGGGTCACGCTGGCACCATCGAGCAAGATCTCGGCTCCGTAGCTCTGGCCGCCGGCGATCTTGCCGCGGAAGACTCCGTTGTTGTTGAGGTCGCCTCTACCACCGCTGCCTGCGCCGGGGCCGGTGGTCCCGGGGACTAGGAAGACGAAGTTTTCCGGCGAGCGCATGGCACTGACGCCGCCAGCGATGTTAAGGGGAAGCTCCACGATTTGGCGGGCGGACACCGTGCCGCCGATATCTGACGATTCGGTCTCGATGCGCGCGCCGCTGGCGTCAACGGTAATGGTGTCCGTAACGGCGCCGGCCGCAAGCGTGATATTCAGCGAGGAGGTGGTGTTGACAAGCACCTGGACGCCAGTATTCGTGCCAGCAGAGAAGCCGGGTGCGGTAGCGGTAACGGTGTACACGCCAATGGGCAGAGCAGTGAAGCGGTAGGCGCCAGAGGAGGTGGAGACGGTCTGATTTTTGCCGCCAGTCGCAGAGTTGGTAGCGGTAATCTGCGCATTGGCGATAACAGCGCCAGTTGCATCGGCGACGCTTCCGGCGAGCTCTCCACGGGTGGACTGGGCGAAGGAACTCGCAGGGAAGATGAGCGAAGAGATCATCAACAGCAGACAGATGATCTTGCCTTTTTTCGGTAGCGTATGCATCGGCTCTCCTAGAAGCGTTACAGGGGAGGTAATTTGATGGAAGCGGTTACATTTCCCGCTTTCCACGTATTGATCGACGCTGACCACGGTACTTAGTGCGAAACGAACATGTCAAGCACGGTTTTAATCGGAGGTAGCAAAGGGAGGCCATCCTTTGGTGGAGCCTTGCGCGGTCCTCCAACCCACGCTCCCTAGGCGGCTTGTCAGGGATCTCCGGAGGCGATGCATAGGTTCACTCTTTATCTGAAGAATGGGTTCCTCGTGGCGCATGGCGCTCACGACGGTAAGCCCGTCTTCGGCGCAGGGCATATGCAAATCGCTCAACAACGCATCGTATTTGTGAACTGATGTACCGTAGTGCATCACTGACATCGTCGGCACAGGTCACCTCGAAACCACGATTTCCAAGAATGGAAAAGAGGCTCAAGCGAATCGCCTCGTTATCGTCACAACCAAAACTCTAGCCAGCGCCATTGCTACCTCCAAGTGGTCGTAGACGAGTGTCCGAGTGTCCCCAGCTGGCTAAAGCATACGCTTGTCGCACAACGAACCAAAGTTCTAGAGCTTTGTTCCATGAGGCCTACCGACGCTCTTGCCGGGGTTTTCCAAACTTTTGCTTCTGCGTCGTCGGCGGCTCGAAGGTTGGGCGGGTGATCGAGTGCATCCGGGCACAGGGTTTCGGAACAGTCTCTTAACGGCCCGCATCGCGTCGAAGCTGAAACCTGCGCCCCGCATGGAGTCCAGTTGCCTTGGGTAGAATGATGGACTACTTCGGCAAGCCAAATAGGACGGGCATGAATTCGACATTGCATCTTGGGGTTAGGTTCGCACTGGCGCTTCTGCTGAGTGGCGCCACCTTAATAATGGCGCAGCAGGCAAAGCCGGCATCACACGGGGCCCCGGCGAGGCCGCCGGGCCCATGTGACATCTATGTCGCTGGCGGTGATCCGTGTGTGGCCGCCCACAGTACAACGCGAGCGCTGTACGCTTCCTATAATGGTCCGCTCTACCAAATCCTTCGCAAGTCGGATGGCAAGAGCCTGGACATCGGGGTCGTTCAGCCTAGCGCCGCGGATCCAGGCGGCTATGCCAACGCGGCTGCGCAGGATGCGTTTTGCGTCAACACGTACTGCTGGATCACAACTGTGTACGATCAGAGCCCAAAGCATAACAACCTCACCCAACCACCACGCGGAGGGTTCAGCGGGCCGGCCATGGGCGGGTTTAACAACCTTCCGATCGCTGACATGGCGCCTGTTACGGTGATGGGGCACAAGGTGTACGGTGTCTTTATCGTTCCGGGCATGGGTCTTCGTCAGGATGATGCGAACGGTACCGCGGTGGACGATCAGGCTGAGGGACAGTACTGGGTCATTAATGGGCTGCACTTCAACTCCGGCTGCTGCTTTGATTACGGCAATGCCGAGATCGACAGCCGCGATGATGACAACGGCACTATGGAGACCACCTACTACGGCGACACGACGCCCTGGTATCACGGCCCCCCTCCAGGGCCTTGGGTGATGACCGACCAGGAGAACAACCTGGTCGGGTGCGTCAACGACGATGGTTCCAAGCTTTGCCCGAACCTGCCGAGCATCTCCTGGCGCTTTGTTACCGGCGTAGCAAAGGGTGAACCGCACCACTGGACCTCCATGGGCGGCAATGCACAGAACGGCGCCTTATCCGTCATGTTCAACGGCAAGCGTGTGGACGCAACCTATGACCCGATGCGAAAGCAGGGGGCCATCCTGCTGGGCAACGGCGGCGACAACAGCAACGGCTCGCAGGGCACCTTTTACGAAGGCGCTGTGACTGCCGCAGGCACCTTTCCCACGGACGAGACCGATCAGAAGGTGCAGGCCAATATTGTGGATGCCCGCTACGGCGTGTCAGGGCTAAGCCTGGCACCTGCCTCAGCCACCGCTACCCCTCCCGGGCTGCAGACCTTCTCTCCGGGATCGTCACAGGACACCACGGTGACGTTTACCAACACCACGGAGACACCCGCAACCGGCGTCAAGCTGACCGTCTCCCTACCCGTCAAGCAATGGAAGGCGGTGGTTCAGGGCACTTCAGACACAACGGAGACCTTTGCTGATCCCGTGGCACCGGGAGCAAGTGTAAGCGCGACCTTCAGCATCACCTCGGGACCGGCAGCATTCAATGGCGACCTCCTTGCCAACGCTTCCTGGACGGGCGCCAGCGGCAGCAGGATGTCAGAGACAACGGCCGAAAAGGTTCGAAACGTCAGCCCGATCAAGATCAACGAGTTCCGTATCAGTGCCGGCCCTTCCAATAACACGACCGACTCCTTCATCGAGCTGTACAACGCCGGTACCCGCGATACTGACATCTCCAACTGGACCTTGACCGAGCATCCGACGCAGCAGGCGATCTTCTCGGCGATCAAGATCCCAGACGGCACAAAGCTTGCGGCCGGCCACTTCTATCTGCTGGGTCTTTCCAACTCCGGGCTGGCCGTTCCCGCACGCGCGGGAACGGCCATCAAGGTCAGGAGCACGACCGGCATGTCGGTCGGCGATTTGATAGAGATCGACACCGGGGGCAGCCTTGAGACCCGGAAGATCGCCAAGGTCGGGACGGCGACCAGTGTCCACACCACGGTGTGGCAACCCCTTCCCGATGGTCCGGTGATCACGATCCCGGTCCGCTCCACCAACGTGCCTGTCGCCAGCACCGCCGGCTTCGCGGTGGGTGAAAAGATTGCGCTGGGTCGTGGAGCGACCTATCCCGCCGTCGCCCAGTCCCGGGAACAATTTGAAGTAGCCACCGTGACCGCGGTGGGTAAGCCCGGCACACAAGCGTATCTGGGTATGGACGCGCCGGCCGGGGCGACTAACGTCAAGGTGACCTCCGTGGCTGACATCACGGTCGGTGACAAGATAAGGCTGGACATCGACAGTGTTGGCCATGGCATCGAGACGGTAACAGTCAGGCGGGTCGGCACCAAGGCGAACCAGACAAACCTGATGGTGGAGACGAAACCAGAGGCGACCAACGTGAAGGTGCGCCGGGTGGATGGCTTTGCCGTGGGCGATACGATCACCGTGGGCACTCCTGCGAGCAAGGAAGTCATTCGTGTCACCGCTGTTGGCACCGGAGGTGCGACGGGCACTGGCATCGACGTGACGCCGGCCCTCACCAAAGCGCACGTACGCGATGAATGGGTGGTTTGCCCCGGCACGGGGCTTGATCTAGCTGCTCCGCTCCAGTTCAACCATGCCGCCAACCTGCCCTTCAGCGACCGAGGAACAGGCATTACCTTCCAACCGGCGACGGCCTTTGCTCATTCCAGCAACGAGCCCGTGCAGGCACTCGGCACTGGAATCACGCTGGATAGCCCGTTGAGCAAGGCACACGGCATCCATGCCGTGGTGCGTGACGCCGCGGTCAGCGCCGCGGGCTACCAGGGGACTGCTGCTCCGAACCAGTGGTTCGGCGGCCCCGAACTCAGCACCAACTCGCCTCTGTTCGGCCGCATCATCAACGTGAGAGAGGGCAGCATGGTGCTGCGGGACGCCTCTGGATTTGTAGTGGACAGCTTGAACTACGGCGGCGTGGTCGACCCATGGGCCGCTGAGGGTTACCAGGCCAACACCAAGTCAGAGCGTAGCGGCTGCCGTGTCGCTGCGCCCGGTGCTGCAAACACCAGCGCGGGGCGCTTCCCTGACGGCGCCGACACCGACAGCAACTGCAACGACTTCCTGGCTCAAGCCGCTGCCGTTCTGTCGGCCGCGTCTGCGCCGAATGCGACCAACATCAAGGTTGTCAGTGTGGCAGGATTCTACCCCAGCCAGGCCATTATGATCGGTACGGGCTCGGACGTCGAGACGGCGGTGATCGAGAAGGTCGGCACGCCTGGCGGCACAACGGTAGGCAGCGCTACCAGCGCAGGTTCAAAGGTCCTTCCCGTAGAAAACGTCTTTGGCTTCCGTGACGGCGACACCATCACGATCGATTCTGGCGACAACGCAGAGACCGCGGTCGTTGCCTCTGTCAGGCGGTTTGGTGAAACCAGCATCACGGTTGCCGCGCCGCTCACTCACGCGCATTCGGCCGGTGCACAGGTTTCCGGCTCCGGCATCACACTCCAGGCTGCCTTGACCCGCGCGCATGCAAAGGGCGCGGAGATCACAGACAACATCCCCACGCCTGGCGCTCCCAACAAGTACAACCGGAGGCGGCCCTAGAGCGCTTCAACTGACCCGCCCCGAAGAACTGAACCAGGGGAGATTGGAAATCTCGACCTGTGACCCGACCCGCTTATCTAAGCCAGAAGTCATTGGAGATTTCGGCTTGCATGGTTCGGTTCGGCCCGTGCTGACGGGCGGATTTGCAGATACTGTAGCTCAAGTGAGTACCTCAAGCAAGGATGTT
>JAABUV010002867.1_pt1 | contig 22683 bp, 46 predicted proteins | sample 5559971 | NCBI WGS metagenome assembly JAABUV01 (sample SAMN10711881, study PRJNA513362) | rock metagenome | isolation source: Antarctica rocks | place: Antarctica: Victoria Land, Knobhead nord | collected 2015-12-19
GCTGCAGCCGCTCCGTGCACCTGCTAGGGTCGGTGAGCTGCTCGGGCGCCCGTCCGCGCCGAGCCGTCGTATGCGGTCGGCGCGGCTGTCTTTTGCCTCAGCTTTCATTGCGGCCTGGGCGCCCTGTTGGTCGCCTCGGTGGTTTTCGTGACACAGCAGCCAGCAAATAAGGGTGCTCAAGAACTGTGCAAGCTGGTTGCGCCAGAGTGCGCCAGACAGAAATTTTGTGTTGTTGTTTGCATCCGGGTAAACTTACCTGCTATCAATTGATTGGAACGGTGTTTTACTATGACCAAACGTATGAGCACGGCCGGCGGGCAAGCTATTTAAATTGAATCTTGGCATGACCATGTATACTGGCATGCCATGTATACTGGCATGCCATGTATTCTGTGCAGTGAAGCAGGTGTCGTGCCACACAGCGTTGCGGTGTGGCATGACAGGGGTGAAGGAAGCGCTGTGCAGTTTCCCTCGGGTCCTCCAGGCCAGGTTCCTTCCAGAGCCACCTCCATTCATTGTCCACATCCACACGGGGCACTCCATACCGCAGCCACCTCCAATCCTCGCACTGCGCAATGGCATCCGCTCCTGTCATCGCTGTCCTATTCCTCCTGGCAGCCTCTGCGGCGGCCGCGCAGCAGGACACCTTGAGCAGCGGCACTTTCAGCTTCAACTTTAGCGACACGAAGTGGGGCGGCGAGCTGCAACAGCCGGCGCGACTGGCAGTGATCTCAAAGTTGAACAGCACCGTGCAGAGCCAGCAGGGCGACCCGCTCAAGCTTGGCGCCTTGCTCCTGGAGTCTATCCGGTTCAACCAGACGGAGGTCTGCTCCTCCAGGCCCTCTTCGCCTGCACTGTGTTGCCTGCAAGCTATACCCAGTTGGTCACGGCTGCCTCTGCACAGGAATCACCCAGCGCCTGCGGACAGGTGGCTGAAGCGCTGCTGCGCGCGCAGGCCGTGCTGCGGAGCTTTGGCGAGGCGATCGCCGCTGTGAACAGCACCAGCCAGGACGCGTACAAGAACTACACGCAGCTTGGCAGAGCCGCGGCATACGCGACGCTTTTTGCAGATAAAGACGCCACAGAGTACACGAGGAACGGCACGCTCAGGCCGCCCACAGTGCGGCGCTCAGACATATTGCGCTTCCCAGGTGCGCAGCAGCGCCTGCAACCTCACACGTGTTCCAAGTGCTGGCTAGCTGCTTGCTCAATACTCCCTGTCAGCCACTTGTCTGTGCCACTTCCGGGTGTTCACTGATTGCGTGAGTACACTTCTGTGTCTCAGCGCTGGGTCCTAGAAACGCACTGGGCCCTAGAAACGCAAGTCACCCGCTGCGTCTGCGGCGCGCAGACACGCCGCTCGTCAACGTCAGCAAGGGCCTGCTCGGCAGAAAGATCCCGGCGGTGCGCCGCTGGGCCGTCACAGAGCCTCACAGATAGCGCCCGGCCTGCCAGCTGCCCGCTCGGGCACCCCTTTGAACCAAGCGGCGCTGAAGCTCCCCGTGCGCCCCCAGGTATTCTTTGCCGCGCTCATATCCTCCACGCCAAAGTGCTGGAACGTGGGGTCGGTCTTCGGGCCCAACACCTTTTCGACGGAGGACGGATATGTGCTGCGCTGCGGCGGCCAGGCGCGCAGGCCCGTATGTTGATGCGCAGCTGGCCCAGCCTTCGATGCCCCTGGCATGCCATTGCCACGCCTCGTCAGGTGGGCCGCGCCTTGCCGTACGCGCGCGCCGAGGCTGTGCCGCGCGGACGGCAGCGGGCTCACGCCGCTCGTGCGGGCGCGCGCGCGCAGATCGGCCCGGTGCTGTCGGCATACGTGCGCGAGCTGGTCAAGCTGGTGCCCGGCACCGGCTTCATCACGAGCCTGTTCGAGGTCCAGGACGCGCTGGACGATGAGCTGGCCACGGGGAGCACCGCGGCGAAGATCCTGAACCGCTGCCTGCAGGTGTACGGCTCTGGGAATGGGACGATCAACGCCTTGTACACATCACCCAACACCCCCAGCTCTGACTAGCTCTGACTAGCCTAGGGCGCTCTGCGCTGCATGAGGAGGTCCTGGACGCGCGGTGCGGCTGCCGGCTGCTTCGGGTGAGAGCAGCGCATGCATCGTGCGCGCTCCTGCCACTCGTGCGGCGCTGGTGGGCAGCGCCTGCTGCTCCGCACGAAGTTGTAGGTTGGTGATGAAGTGGCTTCCGCATTTCCGGGTCGATTTCCGCCCTCCTGCCGCATGTGTGCCACACCTGGCTTATGTGATGAGGCGTTATGCAGCTGATTGGCATGAGCTAGGAGAGCAGGTCGCACATGGGCATCTTTGAGTAAGCTGAAGTATCCGCAGGTGATTCTAGGCAATCAAGCATGTATGTGAGTTTTGGAGACATACCTGGTTTGCGCATTTAGTACACCATGTGACACTGACAGCGTGAACAGTACGACTCCCACTGTTACATTTCTACATGCTTTGGGGTGCTGTGGTGAAATCTCTTGGGCAGCACTGTGCGCTGACAGTATGCCGGGTACATGGAGGAGCTTGGTTTGAGTGTGCGAGCTGAGCAGCGCCAATGTCTATGCCTCTGACCCACATGGGTGCTGCCCACAGCACGAGATGCGTGTGCGCAAGTCATGGAAATGTAACTTCAAGGAGTTGTTACTTTGGAAAAGCTTGCTATGCAATGCGATATCATGCACTGGCTGGCTCAGCACTAAGAACTGTAACGACGGTGGACTGGCTGGCTCAGCACTATGAACTGTAATGACGGTGGACTGGCTGGCTCAGCACTATGAACTGTAACGGCGGTGGACTTGGACTGTCATGACATGCAACACAATGGGGCAGCCATGACCCGCCGTCACGGTCATCAGGCCTCTGAGCGCATTCGCTAAAGGAACATCCGCGCATTCCAGACAGAGGCCAACGGTGAAAGCACGGCCGGTGCTGATTCTTCTCACAGGTCTAACAGGTTATTGTTATTATTATTGAGGTTGTCCTCATACCAGGTCCCATGTCCCAGCCAGCCGGGCCTGCGGCGGCCCGGCCGGCGCGCCCAGCTTGTGGCTTCGCAGCCACAGCAGCCAGAAGAGCAGCCCCGCGCTCTGCAGCAGCGCCGCGTCGTCCATGAAGCCCTGCGCATCGGCCAGCGGCAGCGCCAGCACCTCGATGGCCTCGCCCGTGTTCCTGCGCGCGCGCGCACGGAGCCGCGTCGGGTCGGTGATTTTCGTGACACAGCAGCCAGCAAACATGGGTGCTCAAGAACTGTGCAAGCTGGGTGCGCCAGGGTGCGCTAGACAGACATTTTGTGTCGCTGTCTGCATCCGGGTAAACTTGCCTGCTATCACTTGATTGGACGGTGTTCATTATGAACAAACGTATGAGCACGGCAGGCGATGTGATGCCTGACATGAACATGTAGTTCATACCTGGCAGCCATGCAGGTGTCATGCCACACAGAATTGCAGGGTGTGGAGGAAGCGAGCAGTTTCCCTCGGACCAGGCCAGGTTCCTTCCAGAGCCACCTGCAGTTATATGTTACATCCACCGCCTCGGTGTTCAGTATTCGCGTTGTTCTTTGGTACACAGCCCAGCGACGGCACTCCATATCGCAGCCCAGCTCCAACCTCCGCACTGCGCAATGGCATCCGCTCCTGTCAGCGCTGCCCTACTCCTCCTGGCAGCCTCTGCAGCGGCTGCGCAGCAGGGCACCTTGAGCAGCGGCAGTTTCAGCTTCAACTTCAGCAACACAAAGTGGGGCAGCAAGCTGGAACAGCCGGCGCAGCTGGCGGTGATTGCAAACCTAAACAGCACCGTGCAGAGCCGTCAGGGCGACCCGCTCAAGCTTGGCGCCTTGCTCCTGGAGTCTATCAGGTTCAACCAGACGGAGGTCTGCTCCCCCAGGCCCTCTTCGCCTGCACTGTATTGCCTGCAAGCTTTAACCCAACTGGTCACGGCTCCCTCTGCTGCGGCATCACCCAGCGCCTGCACGGTGTGTGGAGCAGGTGAGTCATCGCGCGGACAGGTGGCTCATGCGCTGCTGCAAGCGCAGGCCGTGCTGCGGAGCTTTGGCGAGGCGGTCGCCGCTGTGAACAGCACCAGCCAGGACGCGTACAAGAACTATACGCAGCTTGGCAGAGCCGCGGCATACGCGACGCTGCTCGCGGACTCCAGCGCCACAGGGTCCATGAATGAACGGATGAACGGCACGCTCAGGCCGCCCACAGTGCGGCGCTCAGACATACTGCGCTTCCCAGGTGCGCAGCAGCACCACTCCGTACCACTCTGCACCACTACCAGTACCACTCTGCACCACTACCAGTACCACTCTGCACCACTACCAGTACCACTCTGTTTCTCAGCGCTGGGCCCTAGAAACGCAAGTCACCCGCTGCGCCTGCGGCGCGCAGACACGCCGCTCGTCAACGTCAGCGAGGGCCTGGTCGGCAAGCAGATCCCGGCGGTGCGCCGCTAGGCCGTCACAGAGCTCCACAGACGGTGCCCTGCCTGCCAGCAGCCCGCCCGGTCACCTCATTGCCTCACCTGGCACGCGCTGAAGCCCTCTCGCGCCCCCAGGTATTCTTCGCCGCGCTCATGTCCTCCACGCCAAAGTGCTGGAACGTGGGGTCGTCCTTCGGGCCCAACACCTTCTCGACAGTGGACGGCTACGTGCTGCGCTGCGGCGGCCAGGCGCGCAGGCCCGCGTATTGACGCGCTGCTAGCCCAGCCTATGTCGACCCTGGCATGCCATGCTACAGGGTCATCAGACAGGGTCTCGCGGGGTGGGGCGCCTTGCTGTGCGCGCGCGCCAAGGCAGTGCTGCGCGGACGGCAGCGGGCTCACGCTGCTCATGCGGGCGCGCGCGTGCAGATCGGCCCGGTGCTGTCGGCGTACGTGCGCGAGCTCGTCAAGCTGGTGCCCGGCACCGGCTATATCACGAGCCTGTTCGAGGTGCAGGACGCGCTGGACGTCTTGCTGGCCACGGGGAGCTCCGGGGCGAAGACTCTGAACCGCTGCCTGCAGGTGTACGGCTCTGGGAACGGGACGATCAACGCCCTGTACTCAACACCCGACACCCCCAGCTCCGACTAGACCTGACCAGCTCCGGGCGCCCCGCGCTGTATGAAGAGGCCCTGGACGCGCGGCGCGGCTGCCGGCTGCTCAACTGAGAGCATTGCATGCATCGTGCGCGCTCCTGCCACTCATGCAGCGCTGACGGGCAGCCGCACCTGCTCCTCAGCACGATTTTGTTTTGGGGGGCGGTTGGTGATAAAGTGGTTCTCGCATTTCTGGGTCTACTGCCGCACAAGTTGGCTCATATGATGAGGTGTATGCAGGATTGGCATGAGCGAGAAGCGCGGCTGATGTGTCGCATCGTGTCGCATCGTGTCGCATCTCCTCCTGAGCAACCTCAAGTATCAGCATATGCTGCTTTGAGCTCGTATGTGAGTTTTGAAGCACCTTGATATGCACATTTGGTTTAGCATATGACGCTAACACTTTGAACAGCATGACTCCCGCTGTTGAAACTGCTACATGTTTTGGGGTAACTGCTGTGTTGTGATCTCTTAAGCAGGAATGCTGGCACATACAGTATGACGACACATAGAAGGCCTTGATGTGAGTGTGGGAGCTGAGCAGTGCCATTGTCTATGCCTTTGACCCACATAGGTGCGAGCCCCAGCACGAGACGCGTATGCGTCATTTTGAAGGGATTTTTTGCTAGACAAGGCTTGCAATACCTTTTCGCTAGACAAGGCTTGCAACCTTTTTCACGGACAAGGCTTACAATGCAATGCTACATCATGGAAGGGTTGGCTCAGCACTGCAGAATGTAACGATCCCGGACTGTCACGATGTGCAACACAATAGGGCAGCCATGCCCCGCTAGTCATGGTCGTAAGGTTTGTTGCCGCATTCCTTGCGCAATGTGCAAGTCCGCGCACCGCATTCAGGCGCCCACCGATCAAGGCACCGCCGTTGCTGATCCGGTGCTGGTCCTTCTCACCTACATCGGCGCGAACAACAGCAAGATGCATGCATGCTTTCGCAGCCTGATAACCTTACTTACCAGGCCATGCCCCATCCAGCCGGGCCTGCGGCGGCCCGGCCGGCGCGCCCAGCTTGTGGCTGCGCAGCCACAGCAGCCCAAAGAGCAGCCCCGCGCTCTTCGGCAGCGCCGCGTCGTCCATGAAGCCCTGCGCGTCGGCCAGCGGCAGCGCCAGCACCTCGATGGCCTCGCCCGTGTCCCTGCGCGCGCGCGCATGGAGCCGCGTCCGGGGAGTGGGTGGCCGCGCCCGCACCCGAGCCACCGCGGCCACGCCCCATGCGCGGGCTGTCAGGGTTCACCACTTGCCAGCTAATGGGGAGCGCCGAAACCTGCCATGACAGCACGCGCATCGTTTCCGCAGCTTGCCGGCCAGGCGGCACAGCACCCGATGCACTGAGGGACCCCCGCCCGCCACAGGGAGCCTACAGGGTCGCCCGTGCTCTCGTTGGCGCGTGTTCGCGCCCTGCCCCGCGCACGCGCGCACGCGCGCACACTCCCGCCGGCAGTGCGCCGCGCCCGGGCGCCTGCCCAGGGCCGCGCCATGGGCGGGCGCGCACTGCAGGCCGCCGCCGGGCTCGGTGCGCAGCGACTCGTCCACGTCCGCGGCGAACATGGAGTGCCGCGCGCCGCTCACGCCCATGGCGCTGTGGTATGCGGTGACCGGCCGCACCGCCGCCGGGTCCACCGCGTAGCCCGTCTCCTCAAGGACCTGTCCTGGCAGGTCGCGGGCTCAGCACTGGACCGCAGCGCGCACGCACTCCTGCAGCGCAGGCAGGTCGGTCGAAGCGCGCTGGCCGCTGGCCGCGGGCGCTGCTGCCGAGGCGGCTGTAAGGCGTGAGTGCAGGGCGCGGCGCTTGCGGCATGCTTTGCGAGGCAGACGCGCCGCGCGGCGCAGGTGCTACGGGCTGACACGTGCCGCGCTACGAGCGCGCCCCCTGCTACAAAGTGCACAGTCGCATGTGACCGCCTTCCAGCAGATGCTGGCAGATCTGCAACATGCTCAGCAAACCGGCACACGGCTTCTTTGTGGCATGTGATCAAACCAAATGCATGACTTCTGAAGCGATGAGCTGGACGCGCCTCTCCTGCAGCAATCTGCGGGAGCGACTTCGCCTTGTCCGAGCAGCTCTGCAAACTGCTCAGCCACCCGACGCAGGCCTCATTTGTGGCATGTGATCAGAGCAAATGCATGGTATGCTCCTGAAGCACTGGACGCGCCTCCTCTGCAGCGATCTGCGGGAGCGACTTTGCCTTGTCGACCAGGCCGGCGCACAGCTCGTAGGTGAAGGCGCGCCACAGCGGAGGCGCTGGCTCCCCACTCTCGCGTGCCTCGCGGCACAGTGCCGCATACACCTGTTGCCCCGCACCAACCTCCTGTAGTAAGGAGTGATCCTCATCCTCTGTTACAAGCGACCCTGCGAGTACGAGGAGGGCGCTACTCATATTCACGCAGTGCGAACAGTTCTAACATGTGCCGGCCTATTGCACCTCGTCAAGACCACATTTGATGTCTATTTGACAGGAACCAGAGACTGCAGAGATCAAATAATGGACTGGTGACCCCGCCTCCAGTGATCAGAGCATCATGTGTCAGCCCCTCAAGAAAGCAAGCTTGCAGCGCACCGCCGGTCGGAACTGGCGCACGACGAGCGCGGCGCGCAGCTCCGAGTGGTACAGGGCCACACCGACGCTGGGGTGCGTCTTCACCACATCCCAGCGCCGCTCCTTACCTGCGCATGGCCAAGCACAACAGATGCATGCATCAACACCCTCTGGCGTCAGGCAAAACCTTGGCTTTGCGGGCCCGCTGATACCTGTTGCCCCACCAGGTTGGAGCTCGACTCACCAGCCGCAGGGTTCCCCGGCATGCATCCGCGGCCAGGCTGCCCTCCAAGAGCTGAATAGGATTGGTCACTGCATCCATGCGCCAAGTCCCCAGTCCTGCTCGGCTGTGCGTGACGTGAGAGCCGCGCCCAGGCGCACCGTCAAGCTCGTACATGGCCGTCTCGGGTTCCACAAACTTGCTCGGTCCGGGCGGCGGCACCAGCTTGAAGCGGCCCAGCCGCCGGAGCGTGGCCGCCATCGTGCCGCCCGGGTTGTGCTCGGCTGACAGCGAGCGTAGGCCGTAGGGGTAGCAGTCCACGCCGTCCACTGAGGCTGACATGGCGCGCGCCTGCGCCGCTCGCGTGCGTAGGCCTGCATGCGCAGCATGCAACCGAACATCAGTAACCCTGCCACCGGACTCGTTGGCAACAATGTTCATGATGCCACATTCCAACAGCACCAAGGTGCAGAAAGCCGACATAAGTGCATGAAGGGTGCAAGTTACAGCCACAAGCAACTCACTACCATATGCTTTAGTAGACACGATTTCTGAGAGTTTTGCGCGGATAATAAGGCGCATGCAGTGCCTACAGCATGCATTACGTGCACTGATCAACACGTCAGAAAACAATTATGTGTGTAGGGCCATGTTATGCAGCATCTGCTTGCTGTGTTGCGAGCTGAGCTGCGTATGTTGCCTGTATGCCTCTGTCCAGAGAACAGTGTCAATAAAGTGGCCTCCGGCATGTGCTCACTTGTGTGCACTGGTTCTCTATATATCTTTTAATTTGTCGCACGCAAACAACAACACTCGAGGGCCGTGCACACTACTCTCTCTCACTGAACCAGCAGGGCTGGCTGGCAACATGATGTTTGAAGTGACGCTCATCCCCACGTCTGTCCCTGCCACACAACCGCAATGGCCATTGGCCATGGCGAATGTTTCTTTATATTATGAAGCGTGCGAGCTTGGCTTGCTTGCTTGGGAAAGAGGCTGGAATAGCGCTAAGTGCGCAAATGCTGTGCCCTGCCTGTGCAGCATCGAACGAGCTGCCAGCAAATCGCAGTCCGCGCAAATGCAAACCTACCGCAGCATGCATGTCAGCAGCGCTGCGGATGATACAGTGACATGTGCCTCCACGGCAAACCATAGTCTGCCACTTAGATTGCGGCACGAGTATCTGCAAAGCAGCACGCTAGGCAGCAACTTGCGCTGCGGATGATGCAGCCGCTGATACGGAGGTATGCATCGTGGTCCAAAACTGCGTGCGATGCCATGCCAGGACAGCCTGTCTGGAGCTTTGTGCGGCAACAATGGCGCTCTTAGTCTCAGCAGTCAGGAGTGCGCTGAACTGCACGCATGCTGGCTGCCTCCTGCACCCCATGCCAAGGAAGGCTGCAGCAGACAGCGCGTGTGCTGCAAACAGCCTGCCTCAGCTGGTAGCACAGCGCGCACACAGGGCTGATGCTCCCTGCAAGCGCCTTCCTGCTTGCTTCCCACAACAGCCGCAGCGGCAGCTGTGCAGGCCAAAACCACGCCAGATGGACCTGTGCGGCATGACGCACGAACTGGCCTCGGTTTGTGCTGGCCTGCATCAGGGACGCTGGTCACTATGGGGCGGGCTGCCAGCCTGCATATTTGCTTCGTTGCAGGCGACCGCACATCCACTTGCTGTCTCTTAGTCCTACTGCTGCACTGGCCGCTATCCCAGTCGCGGTGCGGTAGCTCAGACGACAGCAGGTCAGAGTCTTGCGGCGCTGGCTGCGATGCCACCATCGCATGACGGCCCCCCCAAGGGCGCAGCTCGTACACGCCCAAGCACTTTGCTGCCCTGCTGGCGCAGCCAACGCCAGCACTAGGCCCCGCTGCGCGGGCCGCGCTCGCTCGGCGCGCCATCAGCAGGGCTCTCACTGGCAGCGGCCCCTCCACCCGCCCCCTCCGATACGATCTCTGCATCCGCGGCCTTGAGCGCATCGGACGCGATGTCCGCGAGCACCTTGGACGCCCACAGCGTGGCGCCGACGCCGGCCGCGGTCAGCGCGAGCCGCCCAGAGCCCAGCTGCACCGCGCTGCCCTCCAGCGTCGCGCGCCCGGCGGCGCCGGCCGACACGTATGCGATGCTCGCCGGCAGCATGCCAAGCCAGGACGCGGCCAGGTAGGACGGGAAGGGCACGCTGGTGAGGCCCAGCGTGTAGCTGAGCAGCGTGTACGGCACCAGCGGCGACAGCCGCAGCAGCAGCACCACCTGCACAGCATGCCAGCTGCCGCGTCAGCCGCAATTCTTGCGCCCTTTTTGTGACCAGGGTGCGCCTCTGTGGCAAAAGGGTACGCGTCTGTGACCGCATTGAGAGTGTAGCGCAGCGGGATGCATGGCACCAACGTCGAGCAGCAGCAGGGACTGCATCATGTCGTACAGCCCACTGCCGGCGGAGGGCGCGCGCCTTGGCGCCGCTGCGGCCGACGCCGGCGTCGACGGCGCGGAAGCGCACGCTGGCGCCCAGGCGCGACGCGACCAGCGGCCGCGCGGCGTAGCGGCTGACCAGGAACGCGAGCGCCGCGCCCAGCGTGCTGCCGGCGGAGACCGCCGCCGTGCCGGCAACGGGGCCCCACAGGTAGCCTGCGCCGGCACAGGGCGACGGCTCAAAAGGCAAGCCTAGCTAGAGCGGGAGGTGTGCACACACTTGCATGCCTACACAGAGATACCTGCTCACCAGTATCCACCACAAACTCATCAAACACAGATAGGTGCCCACATTGCAGACAGACAGGCTCCGCACGACTGTGTGATGACACGCATGCTGTGTGCACTGTGCGGGTGATAAGTCAGTATACACCCGTCACCCTCGCACCTTTGAGCCCAAGGCACGCCAGGAGGCTCAGCTTTGTTGCCAGCCACGCGGGACCTCAAATGGCATGCAGGGTGCCAGGCGCGCACCGGCGCCCAGCGTCAGCAGCGCGGCCGGGAAGAAGAGCGTCGTGCTGACCCCATACGCGGCAACGAACAGCGCGGGGCCCGCGGGCCCCGACGCGTCTACAATTGCCTCCAGCCGTGCGACCGCGGCCGCCGGCGACAGGCCGCTGCGCAACGTCAACGTCACGACCCCCGCCGCAGCCAGGGCGAACAATGTCAGGCCGACCTGCCGGCCCAGCTGCGAGGACGGCTCGCTCTCCGCGGCAAGGCCCGTGTCTGGACGAGGCCCAACGCCTGCCAGCGGGGCACCGGCATCTGCAGCCCGGGGCGCAGCGCTTCCGGGCGCCCGATCGGGCTGCGTGGGGTCTCCGGGCTGGCGGTCTCCCAGCGCCGCTGTGGCCGTGCTCAACCTATGCCGGCGCCTGGTCGGCTGCAGCGCCGCGGGCCTGTCGAGCGCTGCGATGCCCGAGCATATCCGTCCTTTGTGGCCGCGCGGGCGGTGGGGGCTCAGCGGCGCGGCGGGCCAGGGCAGCCCTGCCGCCCCAGCCCGCCGCACCACCGTCAGGGCCTGGGCGCTGCCTATTTGCTGGCGATGCGAGCCAAGAACTGTCAACTGCTGCTCTGCGCACTACGAGCTGCCTGAAAGATGCGGCACACTGCGTGCACCTGCAGCCTCGATGCTGGCAACGACGTGTGGCCGGCCTTCACGTTGTCGAGAGCCTTGTGCAGACCTTGCATCAGCTGTGTGAGATCGGTGTCGCTGATACAGGTAATAAACTTTGCAAGCGAGCCCTGTAATCCTGTAGGCATGCCACTGGCGCCATATGCCTGTGCTGAAATGGGTTTGCTGCATATGCTTATACTTGCAGGGAGGAAGTACGCACCAGTTGTGGTTGCGGAGTGACGGAGCGATGGCAGCGCAAGATGACAGTGTAGCCTCCTCGCCGCCAACGCGCACATCAAGTTCCTCTCGCCTGAAGGTGTGGCCGCTGACCACCGCTCCACTCCGTGCGATTGTGGCGCGTTGGTGCAGACTGAGGTGAATTACAGTTCAGCCCACTAATATTCTTGCCTGCTGATCATGCTTAGGACCTGGACAACGCAACACTGTCCCAGCTTATTCCAAGCTATCCCCGCTGCTTGTGTGGCCGCAGGGGTGGTGATCTTGCGGGACTCTTCGGCCAGTGTAGCTAGATGCCAGGGGGCCAATGACCCGCACATGCGGGGGGCCCATTTCCAGTGGTCCTGGCCTGCATTTCAAGGTAATTACCTTGCTTTAAAGCGCATGCCCAGCTCACGAGAGCGAGGTGTGAAAGACATTAGGCTTGTGCACGTGCACGTGAGCGCTCACGCATACACAGGCCCGGAAGCACTGTTGGCGCCATGCTTTGACGCGGCATGCGCTAGCACTGCACACCAGATGCATGCAGGAGCACGCGTGTAGCGCTCGCATATTGGAATAGCGCAGGGCTGCCTCCTGTGGCAGCGATGCCGCCCAAGTGCGGAGCGTTGGGACTGCAAGCCGCGTCTCTGCGGCCTGTATTCAGACTTCTTGAGCGGCACGGAGCTGTGCACAGCCTGGGCAGGGCCTACAGGACGCCCGCCGCGCTGCGCCGCGCCGCGATTGCGCACGACAGAAGCGCGCGGCGAACGCAAGTGACGTGCGCAGCCGCAGCAGAGGGTACAGCCACCGGAGGTGGCAGCGAACAGCCGCGGAGGCCGCTGTCTGCCGGCGTGACAGGTTGCTGCCCTGCGACGGAGCTTCCTTGTGTTCCGCGCCACTACTAGAACGCATTGCTGCTCAGTGAGTTCAGGCAGCGGCGTGATCAACTAAACACACACTGCCTTTCTTGCCAGAAGCAGCAAAAACCCGCCGTATGAAAACACGCGCTGTGTCTGAGCGCACGTCCCCCCACTGAGAGTCATGCACCCGCCATGCAGTGCTATCGACCTGGTTCAGGCGGGCAAAGCCCGGCAAGTGGATGTGGCGGTCCGTGGCAGCAGTGGCGCTTGGCGGCCAGTCAGCGACGCGCATATTGAAAGGCGCGCACCTAGCTCCTGGTGGGCGTCGCGGCGCCACACGATCTCTGCATACTCCCCATAAGGGATAGCCCTACACATCGACTGCCACTGGCTGTCGACAATACCACTCACTGCGCACACTGCGTCGATGGCCTCACTGTGTTACTTGCTGCCCAACACAGATCAGGCTGTGTTGCCAGCAAGCGTACCGAGCTGCGGACGGGCACAGCTGGTGTGCTTGTCCGAGCTCCGCAGAATCACGCTGAGGCCAGTGAGTCGCGCAGGCAAAATCCATGTGCGCAACACTGTGGAGCAGCTGAAGCTGGTCGGCCCGCGCTCGCTCGGCGTCGCGCTGCTGACCGCCGGTTTCGTGGGCATGGTCTTCACCATCCAGGTGCGTGTGCATGCCAGGCCTGGTTGGATAACGTCATGCAGCGCCGGACACTACGCGTGTGAGCGTGTGAGCTGGGGGCATGGCCCAGGGCTGGCGCATGTCAGGTTGCTGGTGCAGCTGGCTCAGGAGATCTTTAGGAGGTGACGGCTGGAGCACCACAAAGGCCAGCAGCTCATGTGCCTGCACTGCTTGCACTCCAGCGCAACACTGAGGCCATGCATCAAGTCGTGGTTGCGTGCCGTGCGCGTGCCGTGCGGGTTCTCAACCCGCTGCTTAAGCGCGCGCACCAAGCCCGTGAACGGGCGTCGCAGTTTGTGCGCGAGTTTGCCAAGCTGGGCCTGACCCGCACGGTCGGCGGCGTGCTGGGGCTGGCGCTCGCGCGCGAGCTCACGCCCGTGGTGACGTCCATCATCCTGGCGGGTGCGCGCTGCAGCCGGATATCGCCGCACTGCAAGCGCGCACGTTGCCTGGACGGCAGAGCCCTGGAGAGATCCAATGCGTTGTGTGTTCACAGATGGAGGACACTGCGCGCATTGGTGCCTCTGCGTGCGGCCGTGGCACGAGCGTGCCAAGGGCAAAGCGGTGCATACATGTGCAGCATTCCGGAGAGTGCAGCCGCAGACTCTAGCAGACCCAAGGCAAGCCCTGTGTCCCAGAACCTGCACAAGAGCGGCGCTGCACGGCGGCCTCGCGCCGGCCGGGCACACACGTTGCGGAGCGCGGCGGCGCAGGCCGCGTGGGCAGCGCGTTTGCGGCAGAGCTGGGCACGATGGCGGTAAGCGAGCAGACGGACAGCCTGCGCGTGCTGGGCAGCGACCCGGTGGACTACCTGGTCACGCCGCGCGTGCTGGCCTGCATGATTGCGGCGCCCATCCTCAACCTCATGTGCTTCGCCATGGGCGCGCCCCGACGCAGAGCGCTCTCAGGGCAGAGTGACAGTGCCGCTCTGCCCGTCACGGCGTCGCTACCTGAGCGAGGAGGTGGAAGCATGAGAGCATGTGTGGTTCGTAGTAAAACCCCATACACATGCTGTCTCGAGGGGCATAGCTCCGACCCTGTCGCTTGTCAGCCATCATGCTCTGCGAGGACGTCCGGCCCCACAGCGTGTCAGCGCGTGCCAGCGCAGCCCTGCGCTGCCACGCGGCACTCGGAATGCCGGCCTGCCTGCGCGGTCGTGCAGCGCGGCGCCGGGCTGCGTGCGCCGAGCGGCGGCGCCTGCGCGGCGCCAGGCATCGCGTGCAGCTGCCTGCTGGCGCAGACCGTGTACGACGTGAGCGCCAACATCATCCTGGACTCGTGCACGCGCGCGGTGTCCAGCTGGGACGTCATCACGTCCATGATCAAGTCCTGGGTGTTCGGCACCATCATTGCCATCGTGCGCGCCCCGGCCCCGCCGCCCGGCCCCCCAGGCGCTCGCAGGAGGCGGCGCTGCCCGGCAGGGGCTCCAGCAGACGCCCCGGCTCCGACTCAGCGCTCCCAGCTCAGTGCTGGGCGCCCCTTCCTTCCGCGTCGTGGAGCTGGCAGACCCCAGCCCTTCCATGTGCTGCGGCACGGATCCGACAGCAAGCTGTGTCAGGAGTGTCGCAGAGCGGCAAAAGGCTATCGCGGCGCGGCCGCGCAGGTGAGCTGCTCCTGGGGCTTCACGACGACGGGCGGCGCCAAGGGCGTGGGCGAGTCGACGACGTCGGCGGTCGTCATCTCGCTGGTCATGATCTTCATCGCGGACTTCTTCCTGTCCTTCCTGTTCTTCCAGGGCCAGGGCGACGCGCTCAAGCAGCTCAAGTGAGCAGGGGGTTCTGCCAGGGCCAGTGCTCCGCCCTGCAGGCGCCGCCGCCGGCGGGTGCGGGTGCGCGCGGGCTGCGGGCGCGTAGGACCGTGTTGCATGGAGGCTGTTTGGTGGACGGTGCATGAGGGTTGGAGTCCTGTAAGCACCAACGGGTTCAGCCTTTCCGAGCCGGCAAGGGTGGTTGCGTCCGCACCCGCTCCACTCACAGAAGCCTGCAGGACCCGAGCTCCCGGGGTCTGCAACGTCATGCAGAGGGAAGCGACTGTGGCATGCAGAGGGGGCTGGCGGTGCACGGCGCCCGGCGCGCGCGCGTCACTTGCCCCTGCCTGCCAGGCCCCGCACGGCCTTGATGCCCTGCGTGATGGGGCTCTCCGCGGCGGACGAGTTGTAGAACACGAGCTCCAGCGCCTGCGCGCCCAGCGGGCGCGTCAGCGCGCCTGCGGCTCCCAGCGCATGCGCGCAGCGGCACTCGTATGCGCGCACGACGCCGCACACAAACATGTGAAGACATCATGCCGCGGGCGCGCAAGCACACTGTTTTGTTACGGTGTCGTTTGCACTCGAGCACGCAATGACCTGCCCTGCCATAGAGGACCAACACTAATATCCAGCCAGCCAAGCAGTTTCCAAGGAGTACCCGCAGAACGGCTGCACCCTTTGGCAGCGCCTGTCAGCATGCATCCAGCATTCGAAACATTTGCCACTGAACATTTCATTCATGTCCTGGACAGCCAGACACATCCCACACTGCCTCTGTCCAGCAGCTGCCTCCCTCGGCATAGCATGTGCTCGCCAAGCGGCACACCTCAGCGTCAGGTCGTTGCGGCAGGCGGCCAATGAGTTTAAATGCGCCGCCCCAGCCGCCCCGCTTGAAAACGAGCCAGGGCGCGGCCGCCGGCGGGCCGCGCGCGGCGCGCCGCAGCACCACCCCCTCCGTGGTTAGCAGGAAGGCCTGCACAAGCCGCCCAGGCGGGTTTAGCACAGCCTCTGCTTGTGACGACAACGCCTTGTCTGCTTTGCCAACCGCTGGCCTCTCACTAGGCTCTGCACTGATGACCGTGTCTGTCAGCAAGCCATTTCTCATACGGAATGAAGGTCAAGGCCGCTCACTGTGGCTACGATGAACCATGAGAGTCGCCCGTGCCAGGAGAGCATGTACACGGTCAGCACTCAAGGACATGAGGACTTGCCAGACTCATACACAACGCTGCCACACGGGTCCGACGCCCTGCGCTGGCGCACCCGCACGGCGATGGGCTCAAAGCAGTACACGACCTCGAAGCTCGCCGCCAGCGTGGCCGCGCGCCCGGCCGGCGCGCCGCCGCCGCCCCACGCCGCGTTCAGCAGCACTGCGGGCCGGCCGCGCCAGCGCGCCAGCAGCGTGTGCAGCTCGTCCGCCTGCCGAGACGGGCGCTGCAGTCAGGCGCAGGTCTTGACAGCCTGCGCCTCTGCGCTGCCGTCAGGCCAGGTTCAGCGTGAACGGGACGGGGCGCGTCAGCGCGGCAGGGCAAGCAAGGGCGGCCGCGCATGCCATGCACGGGCATGCATGCGCCGCCGGCATGCTCGCGCACAGGTCCCACACGCCAACACCCACTGCGTTGGGCCTTTCGCGGGTGATAGACGACCCTTTCCGGCGCACAGAGCCACAGCTGCGTACGGGCACAGTCTGCGCATACCAAGATGACAGGCAACGCTCAGCCAGCAGCTTTGCCACAGGCCGACGACAGTATGCGCATGAGGCCACCTGCTTGGCAGTATGCCGCACAGCAGCGTGTTGGCAGGGGCAGATGCGGGGCCAGACCTGCTCGGGGCGCACGCCGACGACCAGCAGTGCGCCAGCTGGCTTGGAGTCCTCGCACGCGTCCAGGGACAGCACGTCATTGGGCACCAGGTCCGACGCGCCTGCGCATCACCCGCGCCCCAGGTCACCATGCGATTATCACACTGATTTCACCAAAACCAGAATCCGTCCAGCTGCGTCAAATGTTCATTGCGAGCATACGCATGAGACTGATATGCAACCCAGAAGTATGCTTTTTTTGTAAAATTTGGTGCATGCTACAAGTGCACACCACCGAGACTGGAGGTGCGGATATGGGGCAGCACATAGTGACAAAGTGATCCGGCCCTGGCTCGTGCCAGTTGCAAATCCCACGAGTGCAAACCCCGACGAGTGCAGCGCACGACGTTGGCATGCAAGGTCTGCCCAGCGGACATGGCCGCGCACTCAGGGCGGCCTCCACATCGGCAAACACGAGCGTGAAGTCGCCCGCTGCCTCCGCCGGCAAGCCCGCCAGCAGCTCGGCGGCCAGCTTCGCCGCCGCCTGCGGGCCCTCGTCCGCGAGCGGGATCTCCACGGCCAGGCGCGGCGCGCTCACCCCCTTGAAGCCCTGCCAGCCAGGCCGCGGCCATGTCAAGCAAGGTGGCGTGCACTGGAAACTGCGCGCGCGCCTGTGCCAGTCTTGACGGGCCGCAAGGGCACGGGCGCCAAGCCTCAGGCACCGGTCATGCAAATACTCCATTAATCAAAACTCCATTCATCAAAACTCCAAGTTGCAAAGGGCATGTCCTCATCGCAACAGGCAAGCAGTGCTGCTCTACCAGCAGTCCCTGAGCGTGCGGGCACCGCGGCCCCTTACGGCGCACCTTTGCCTTTTTCTTCGGTCCGCTGGTCAGCTGCCCTGCCACTGCCTCACACGCCTGCGCTATCTGCAAAGGCACCCAGGCTCTCAGAGGGTATGGCACGCATAAGGTGGTAGGCCGCAGGCAGGCGGGCTGCTGGGCTGGTTACCGCCTCCTCTCTGCTCTGCGGGATCTCCGCCTCGCTCTCACCGTGGGCCGCGCCGCCTGTCTTTCCAGCCTGACACAGCACCCGCAGCTGAACACTATGCCGTGCGCTGAGGCGGCGCTGCGCCTGTTGCCGCAGGTGGCTAGGTGCATGTTGTCTGTTCGAGCAGCAGGCTGCTATGTGGCTCTCGATACGTGCAGTGAAGCATGAGAGTCTGTTGCACTCTCTTTGCGTGTGCTCCAGCGGCAGAGAGGTGCAGGAACTGCAAAGCCAGGACGCCATCAAGGGTGCGGTGAACACAGTTTTTGAGTAACGACAAGCTGAAAGGCAGCAATGAACGCGTTTCCATAGACAACAGCTGCTCACCCACTCGAGGCTGACTGCACCTGCCATAACCTGCCCACCGGTCGTAGTACAACCGTTGTACTACGAATGTCTGAGGCACGTTCGAGTCTGTTCACAGCCAATAACTCGAGCAGAGTCCTGAGAAAGTGAGGTCTGGAGTGCACAAGTGGTGCATGTGCGCTGAGGCATTGGCGCTGCCAGGACTAACAGAATGGAAAGCGCAGAGGCTGAGGACTGGCGCGTTGTATACAGCGCCAGCACAGACGACTCCGACACCGACCCACTGCCGCTCATGGCGCACCAGGGTGCCACTGCAGGGCCCCTCATCGCGCCGTACCTGGCCACAGAGCCTTCCATCGTGGTGAAGGTGCGGGCATGCTGCATAAGCAACGTCCTGAAGGTACCTTAATGCAGCAGTAGCAAGTGGAGCGCCGCGCTGCAGGCGCTGGAGCTTGCTGGTGTGGGTCCCAGCGATGCTGTCCTGGACCTGGGCAGCGGCGACGGGCGCTTCTGTGTGGCGGCCTGCCAGCAGTTTGGCGCCGCGGCAGGCGCGCTGCCACGAGGCCGCCTCTGCACCCTCACTACAGTGGTGTCGCTCGGCACCTGTGGCTGCTGTGGCCCCCAGGCTGTGTGCCGGTGGCAGTGGTGCAGCTACAGCTGCACGCCGACGCCCTGACCACCGGACGCTGCAGGACAGCGGTCGGCGTCGAGCTAGACGCGGAGCTGGTTGAGCGCTCGCGCGACGCGGCGGCGCGCTGCGGCGTGACCGGCCGCACCAGCTTCCTGGCCGCGGACTTCACGGCGCCCGGCTTTGCGGCCGCGCCGCTCTGCCCTGGCCACCCGGCGCAGGTGTAATGCAGTCCTCTATCTGGCCCTCCCTTGTTACTGCCACCTGCATCTCACCCCGCAACCAGGTCTTTTCAGGCCGCGTGTCATGGGTGCCCACGCATTGCTCCCGGGGTGTTAGGCACTGTGGTGCGCTGCTGCGCAGGGTGTCTCACGACAGCTGGAAGCAGGCCGCGGTGTGGACTTGGGAAGATCTCTGGAATGCATTGTCACACGCACAGACCTAGTAATAGGGTCAGGGTGCGCGGCGCCTGGCGCGCAGCGCTTCACGGTAGTGGTCGCGTTTCTGCTGCCGGAGGCGGAGGCGCGCTTCCGCGGGCTGCTGCTCGCGCTGGCGGCGCGCGGCGCGCGCGTCCTCACCATCGTCTTCCAGCTGGAGCACGGCGGCGGCCTGGAGCTGAGGGGCCGGGTCGGCAACTACGTCTACCTGTACACCGCACCCGCGGGTCAACCCAGTGCCTCCGCTCCAGGTTGATCGGCGGCCTCTCGGGCAGGTGTGCACATCATGTGGCCTGTTTCAGCAGTGATCTCAGACGCAAGCACTGTCCTTTATGCAAGAGCTCAAAGACAAGAGGGTTCATCCAGGCTGTGCTAGGATGCAGGACAGGCCATGTCTAGGAGCACGCGCTGGTGACCAGCGGCTGGGGACTGCTAATGTGCTGCCGCGGTTGCCCGACGGCGTGCTGTGCCGGCAGCTTGCGGCAACATGCCGCTGCGAGGCCGGCACCACAGCCCTTGCGGGCCTTGCTCTGAGAGACGGAGGCCATGTCGAGCCGCTGGGGCGCAACGCGCATGCCTGCGACACTACAATGTGAAGCTGACGGCGCCAAGGAGGTCTCTTTATTCCTTCAAATTTAAAATCCCGAAACGCTCGGCGTCGACGCTAGGTCGGGCGTGCGGCCTTGCGCCGGCCGCCGGCCGCCTTGCCGCGGGCGCCGCCGGCCTGGATGAACCCCTCCGCCTCCAGCAGCCGCCGCGCCGCGTTGTTGATGTGCGTGAAGCGCGCCGGGCCCAGCAGCACGCCGCCAAACCTGCCGCGTGGCTGCCACGTGTGGGCGCGCGCGCCGGCCATGACAGCACACCACGCACAGCCTGCTTGGCGGACAGCGCTTGGCGTCGCCGGCGCTGCTGGGCTTTGCGGGCGGCGCTGAGTAGTGCATGGTGAGGCGCGTGGCGCAGGGGAGCCTGTGCATGTATGCCGTGCAAGGCTGTGACATCCGCGGCGGCTGGGTGCCCAACACGAGGCCAACGTTGCGAGAACCGGCCAGTGGGGGCTAGTGCCAGGCCTCTGCGCGGCTCACCAGCGCGAGACGATGACGACAACATCCTCCGCGCCCGCGACCTGCAGCAAGTGCAGCAGGCGGCCTCCGGCGGCGCTCTCTCCATCGTCGTCAGAGTCCTTTCCATGTCCACCGCCGACGCACATTCAGGCTTGGGCTGGCATGACGCTGCAGGCAGGCTGACCAAGGTATCACTGCAAGACCCTGTGATTACGCTTGAGGGTGATCAGAAGGTGGCCAATGCAGAATGTCTTGCAGGCCGATGCGCGCATGGGCACTGCCGCCGCTGAACGCAGCCAGCTGCTCTGGGATACACGCATGCGTGATAAGCAGCCCGGCGCGTGCTACACACGCAGCCCTGGTGCGGCCCATACCTGAAGAAACGCATCCCTCTCGGAGCGTATCCGGTAGGCCATGATGTTGTGAGTCGCGCGCTGGATCTTCCCGTTCTGCAGCAGCGCCGCAACCACGTCCGCCGCAGCCTGCACGGAGGCCACCGGCGCCAGGTGCGCCTGTCCCTCGCCAGCTTACCATCAGCAGGCTGACCCGCGACGCAGCCAAGGCGCCACTGCACAGCTTGGCGCCACGACGGCATGCGTGCTGGCGCGGTCCCTTGCAGGCTGTTGCCAGCATGCACGCACAACACAGGTCCTGCACTCTGTGGCGAATGAGCAGACTTGCGCACCTGGAACGTGGACTTTCGCTCGACGAACGGCTCCCCATGCACAGTGCACGCCGCCGCTGCCGACACGCGCGCACTCTCCGCGGACGGTGTGTGGACAGGGGCGGCCGGCGTGGCTGCCGCCGTCGCCTCAGCTCCAGCCCCATGCTCGCCCTGGTCGTCCTGCCTGGCTGCCTGTGCCGCGGGGGGCTCCGGGCAGGTCGGGGGCGCTGCCCAGAGGTGCTCCTGCGCCTTGAGCCACTCCACCCACGCGTGCAACACCACCTCGCCTGCGCAGCGCCGCGGCCTGTGCTCAGAGGCCAGCCAGGTCCAGTGCTGACCGGCAGCACCCGGGCGCCGCCTTATGAAGCACGCCTGGCTGGAAGGCGTCAGCCAACTCGGCGGCCACCCACTTCCGCAGCTCGCGGTCCAGGTGCGGCGCGTGTACCGTCACGTTGGGTGGCCTGTGGCTGGGGTAGGCGTCAGGCAGGGCGATGCTCGCGATGACCGTGCTGCTGTCCGCGCTGGGAACGTGCACCTGCTTGGCCCCAGCACCTAGCGTCAAATTCTGCAGCTCCCTCTGTTGTCTGTACCATGTGCATGTGACACCTGCGTACCTCGCAGGAGGCGGGACCGGTCAGCACGACCGCGTCATCATGGATTGCATGCACAGCAATGAGCTCGTCCTCCTGAGCCGACCTGTTGTCTGCAACGTGGTACAAGCAAAATTCATATGCTTTATTCACACACTTGACATGCTGTGGGGTGGCAGCAGCCCACCTGCTACCGGAACTGGTGTGTTCATGCACTGATACCTCAGCACAGCCAGTGCAACTCCGTAAGCTAGCTCGTCTTGGTCTTACAAAGCTTTCCTGACATTGAGCTGCTTCTCCCCTTCACCAGACTCCTTCCCCAATGCTGCAGCAGATCTCTCTAGAGTTGCTCTTGGCAAGAGCCTCTTGCCATCGATTAGGTTAGGATGTTAGGACAAGACATAGCAAGTAGAGGTCTATCGTACGTTTAAAGCGCAAGCCTCAGCCACAGCGGGCGGCGCCTGGTGGGCTACAGGCGGAGGGTGGTGGCGCAGCATGCAGAGATGCACGGTGGCGCGCGTGATTACCTGCACTCCGTGCTTGATGGAGGGCTTGGTGACGACCTGGACGCGCTGGCAAGCTGGAGTGTCGCTGATGACTCCACCACTGCCTCGGCACCCGCGCCTCGCATGGCCGTCGACAATGACGCTCATTGCGCATGCGCCGCGCCGCCGGGCCTCACGCCTGCCTGCTTCCGCGCGCTGTTCCTCGGCCACATCCGCGCGGAGGCGGACGCGCTGCTCGCGGAGACGGAGCCGCTCGCAGCCCAGGCGGGCGCGGGCGGTCAAGGGTGCGGGAGCGCGGGGCCGAGCTCCCCGCAGCCGCAGCAGCGCCCCGCGCCGGCGGCCAGCGCCGGCGCGAGCGCGGCCGGGGCGCGCGGCGCGCCGGCGGCCCCGGCGCCGCGCCCCGCCGGCGCGCACAGCGCGCCTGGAGCGCTGGACGACGCCAACTTTCCGGCGCTCAGCACGAGCAGTGCCTGCAGCGGCAAGGTCCGTATCCTGGATGTCACATAATGTGTGCCTGTCTCTGCACATGGCTGTATGTGGGCGTTGGCGTACCTGCCCGAATACCATCTTGCCCTATACACTGGCAGCGCGCAGGCAAGCAGGCGCTGAGGGCGGAGGTGCTGGGCGCGCGCCCAGGCGAGCAGCGCCCAGGTGACGCACGCGGCGGCGGCCCGGCGGCTCACTGGGC
>JAABUV010002864.1_pt1 | contig 22670 bp, 23 predicted proteins | sample 5559971 | NCBI WGS metagenome assembly JAABUV01 (sample SAMN10711881, study PRJNA513362) | rock metagenome | isolation source: Antarctica rocks | place: Antarctica: Victoria Land, Knobhead nord | collected 2015-12-19
GCGCTGATAACTTGTCCATCCCGTATCAATATCCCCAGAAGTGCATTGTCAAATCCAAGCGCTTCCCTTGCTCTACCACGAATGATTGACGGTTTCAAAGCCCAGAATGGTAGTAAAGAATGATAGATGGTGTCGTACTCGTCGATCAGCTGCACGCCCTTTGCTCTCGCAAATTCATACCACTTGTCGAAATTTGGAGGCGGGGGTATCTTGTATCTCCGTCTGTATTCTGCAATCGCCTTAGCTAACGTTTGCGATTGCCCTGCCTTGAGCTTCTCGAAATTCTTCTCAGCTTTGGTGATGAGTTGGTGTATAGGATGAGACATGACAGTCGAGGGAGGCAGAGAAATTGTCTCCGCTAGAGAAGTCCCATCGACAGGCTGCGAGGATCCCCGCCCTCCTGGTGTGCCCGGTTGTCGTAGTAGGAGAGTGGTAAACCCAATGAGGCAACACAGAACCAGAAGACCGAGGATCTTGGTTCGTCGCATAGTCCTCCTTGCAATTGAAGCCACATAGGCACCAAGCCTTACACGAGGGATCATGTATAGCCTGGTGTACCATCTAATGAAGAAATCCAAAGGAGACTCTCAAGGTGAAGGGGGTGTCTGCGAAAATAACCCAGCCGTTTCACTCGGCGAGCTTGACTGGCAGAAAACCTGTGCCGTGGTCTTTGGCAGGATCATGGCGTTAGGACCCCTGATAACTTACCGAGCCAAATTGGCCCATAAACATCTAAACATGTAAGAGGAAGGAAAGACGTTCGGAAAGTACGATCTCAAACTCGCAAACTAAAGATTACAGACGCGTTTATAACCAAACCCTGCGTCATAACTCCATGGCGCTAAGAAACCCCTATTTGGGCTGCATCATCTAGCCATCTTTCTCATTCATATCTGACCCTATGACCCAGGACATACCTAGGACATACCTATGATAGATACAATGTGTGGGAGGTAATTCCATGGAAGGCCTTTAATATGTACAAATGGGTTCAGGCACACCACTATTAAGACCTCCAGCACAAGTCTAAATCTATGTTTCCCACGCCAGTAAATGATGCCTCATAATTAATCATACATTTATGATTCATCCTTCTCTAATTTGGCAAATCCTCGCTCAGTAAATGGTAGATGGGTTGAGAGTGTCATATAGAACTGGCACCGTACCACTGTCTGATACAGACTCTGAATGCCAGGAAGCGGAGTTAGGGATAATCTTACATTTCGAGCTCTCTTTGGCCCATCTCAGAGAAGAATTCACACTGCTTTAGAGTTGAAGCTCCGGTTTTCTCATCAAATATCTGACATCCGACTTTAGCAGCGTTTGGAGGTGTGTATACTAGGATCGATTAAAGCTTATACTTGGACAAGGAAGTCTCCTTACTGACAATGTAACGAGACGGCATAAATCTTAGGGTCTGGATTTGTGATCTTGTGCAGACCGAGCTGAAGTATACCACATTTAACACAAAAACAATAGCTAAGTAAAACAGGATTACTTACCTTATCTGACATGTAAGTTACCTGGTCTCTGTCGAAGATAGTCTCTTTCAGCACTCGTGGTGGTGATGGTTTGCCTTCGTTGACTGTACAGAGGTCTGGCCATGTATATCGAGTTTCTGTAAGAGCGCCTTGAAGGATCTGAATTTCCATGAGCATATTGTTACGTTGTATGCACATCAAGGCTTTCACACACTTTCATTACGCAGTGTGCGTTCGCATGGTCATGGATTGGGCTCTCTTTACCTGGAGTCCATACAAGGATCAACTGGAGGGTTTTGTTAAATCTTATGATCGTAGTAACCTTAGCCGTTCAGAAAGCTTTACGGACCAGATTACTCTTGCCGTTTCCTCGGTCTACCAGATTCCTGGTAAATGTTCGGCTTGGATCTGGTAGAGCATATGGTTCCCACTCAGATTTCTTCGAGACGTATTTCTCCATAAGGTTCTGTAAATCGATGGGATCTACATCTTCAGAATTGAGTCCTGACGAGGGGCCAAGGACAGCGCTCAGATCCTGGACAAGTCTCTTGAATGCGTCGACTTGGTTCGTAGCTTTGCTTGTACGATCAAAAGCAGGGATCCTAACGGAGGTGGGCATGGTAGACGGAGAAGGTCTGGGTGCTATGTAGAAAGATGAGGATGAAATGATAAAGTCGAAATTGAAGGTTTTCTTTTCGCCTTTGGGAGGTTATTTGGGGAGAGATTCTTCAAGGAGAAATTCTATGAGAGGCGAACGAAGGTCCTTCGTAGTTGAGCTGGATCTACGCTCCCAGTCACATGACTCGTTTCATACGTGAATCAGGTGCTCCACATGACTACTGTTGAAGCAGATAGACAACCAGCTCAAGAGCGCACAAGACTTGCTAGTAATAATCTACAAACCTGGCTTACGGTAGTGACTTCTCTTCAGTCTTGAGACTCAGCAACGGAACGTCGTTCTTTGCTTAGCAGGATGGCCCATAGTCTAGCTAGGAAGTAGGAAGGTACCTGCGTCGGTAAGGTATATAGGAACCAATCAGATTGTTCCCGCTATTGTAGCTCATGGCAATGTTAATGCCGATGGTAAGCGAAGGATGCCTCACCGGTTTTGAAACAATAGATGGGTAAGGTAAGGGTAAAGTACGTCCTCGAGATACCTTAGCATACAGTTATTGCGCTATTCCGTACTCAGAACAGAGAACGGGCTTCTGCACTTGCTCAAACGTCCGCCTAATTCCTAGCACTAACTAATGTTTCTAAGTCTCCATATCCTCGCCCTTTACCACCGCCCTGTTGAAGACGCCCCCGCCATGAAATGCCATCGTCGAATTGCTCGATGCCTACGCCGATGAGCTCATCTTCATTTGAATATCAGGAGGTCACATCTTGTTGGAAGCAAAGGCATGGTATGTGTAATCGAAAGATTAAAAAAACGCCAAATCCAGTCCTGTGAGGCTAGACAGCAAACATACCAATAGCTAGCAAATTCCAGCTTCTTCTATCTCCAGTCTCCCAACTCCAACTAAATCGAGCATTGCAGTTTCATATATGTCAAACGCCACCACGTTAAACCTTCCTTGCTGCCACAACACTTGATAAAGTCCTTCCAAGGCGATTTGTAGCGCAACCCACGTTAAGCGGCTATCTCTTGAAGACTGCGCAGTGAAATATGCTCCTATGTTTCTCTTGAGAACAAAAGGTTCTTGGCTTGGCCAAATCTCACCCATAGCGGTCCGGGATTCAATCCATTCAACAGTGGTAAGAATCGCCGTCCGCATGGTCAGACCTGGCATTGTTTCGGTACCGCTGTAGATACGAAGGAATATTCTGCAATAGTTTAGCCTGAAAGGCTTTAAGGATTAAACCCCTGGCGACATGGTCCTTACGACGTTCCAGGGACAAGATAGTCGAAGTAATGAAGGCTCCGATCAAGAATGCTTGTTGACGGCAGGTCCCTTAAAAGCCCGCAGGAATTAGTCCTTCATTACTACTTCGTCAAGGCCTATAGAATGGCGTTGGCCCTGCTCACCTTGCTGAGGAATTAGCGGTACTGTTGGGCAACCCAGCAACACCTGTAAAATCCTGTGTGGGTTTCAGATCGATGGAAGTTGACACAGCTGAAGCTGGCATAGCCAACGAAACTGTGGTAGATTGGGCCAGGAAGAAAATTAAAGTCTTGAGGGCATACATTCTGAAAGCGTTTGCCCACGGTCTCTGCTCGGACAGAGTAGGAAGGAAATTCAGCTGATAATAAACATTTCAATGTGGTGGTCTTCGAGAGACTCAATTGGCGACCCGTCCTCAATATCCATCCGAGGCGTTTTTCCTTTGCTACGAGTCTATACACTAATTACTAACGCTAGAGTTTCCGGGAAAGTCAAATGCGAGTCGCAGAGAACAGATCTGATTGCAGACTCGAATGAGACAAATAATAAGTCATATGCCCATCTGGTCATAAAATGTTTCCAAACTTATATATAAACTTTCTGGATTGAGATTTCCAATTCGTACGGCAGTCAAAGCCGGAAAAAATGCGGCCTTCGCATTTGAGCAATGACTAATAAACGTCACTGCTCAGAATCGAAGTTTCACTGCTTCCGAGCGGATACACCATCATTGAGCCGTCGTGGGAGCTCCCGGTCCGGTAATCTTGTTCTGGTAGTACATTCCGCTCCATATCGGCTGTAAGAAATGGCTGTTCAATCTAATCACTAAGTGAACCTTGACTACGACAGATGACAGCTGAAACTCTGCAGCCTGCCGTTCGAATATCGCATGGATATCTGGATGATCATATTGAGTATGCTCATAGACGTTGATTGATGTTCTGACTTGGGTCGACTTCTTTCGATGATAGAATACTCATCAACGCCCAAAGATCACTGTATAGTTATACTGGAAAGTCAAAAATAGGGCAACAGTGAGGCATAGTCCTGCTGCGACTATTATGCTCGTCGCTTAATTTAAGTGTAGAATTCGAAGAGTAGCCGTGAAATGCTCTCGATGTTTTAGTGGGGTTATAGCTCCTCCGGTTGCCCTTCATCTTGCTTGAAAAGTCTCCTTGCCATCTAGAGAGGATCAGATAGTCCGGTATACTACTTCTCGAATACTGCCTTGCAACGGCTCACTATTGACTTCGAATGCTCCTCAAGCTATTTGGTGGCCTAGTGGGTGGAACGTGCCCCTTACGCTTGGCTTTATGGGGCAGTCGTTGAGTCAATTTAGGTTCGTCGTCCAGCCAGGCTCCCTTTGTCGTGTCGACGCACAGAACAAAATATTACACTTCTTGCGCCTACCCCTACACCAACTTGACTCAAAGGTAATAATTGCATCCCACCATCGCTTGTCGCCTCTCATGGGGGAGTAAAAGAGCAAACGGGAAAGAAAGCCCCCACAGCCCTATTGGATGCCGTCGATAGGTAGAGATAACGAACATCATGGGGGAAACTATGGGCTCAGATGAAAATCAGCCCGCTCTAGAGTCGAGATAGTATTGCAACTTTGGAGGTTGGACCGACATTCCCGCTTTTGCACAATTTGATAGTCGTCGTAGTTGAGTTAACAGATTGAACCATGGGAAGAACTGTGATTAGCTATTGAAATCGTGTGGGACAGCCTATCGATCTGTCATGTATTTGTTCGGGCTGTAAATCTGACTGTAGTCCCATGAAATCCCGTCCGATCTGTGCATACAGTCAGGTGAAGGAGGTAGGCAGCTGCACGTCCCACCATCCGTTACAGAGGCTTTTCAGCTAAACATCCTCAGGGTGTGGCCTTTTTGTACCTCAAGGAATGCCCCTTTTGAATGGATCGTTCATTTCCTGAAATCTAGCTAAAGGATTCCACGAAGTGGAGGCGGAAGTCAGTGAACAATAACCGGTCTCCGTAAAAGCAGCTATCTACCAAAACAAACGAAAGTTTTGTTCTTTTGTTGCGATTCCCATACCTCACCTTTGACATGTTCATGGGAACAACTGCTGCCATAGAGTGCTTGAATATGCAGCATCAGGTCAGGTTCAATCGTAAAGCTCCTGTGTTGAGAGATATTGGAAAAAGAAAACATGCATTTGGTCATTTTAGACTTCCAACACCGCTTGTCCTGGCAGTCAATCTGGCTACCTTAGAGTATTATATGTAGATTTTAGCCTAGATTCGGGATCCATATGCTTCCCTCTCTTCAGTGTTGACTTCGGAGCTTCATGCGTTTTCCATATGAGCCGTCAAAAGAGCCTGGAGATACGTCAGTTCCGAATGAACTTGGCTAGGTTTTTCGGCTTGGGAAACAAGGGTAAACAGCTAAAGGTCCCCAGTGCAAGACACCAGTGGCCACAAGGCATGCTTCTGGAGTACCATGTTTATAACAGCATGTGAGTACGATAGTACCAAAACCTCCATCGCTAAAGTATTGCTCGCCAAGTGTCAGTTCATCCTATCTAAAGTAGTGCACACTGTTATACATTGTAGACATATATGGCGTTCCTGGGTCATGAAGTCCGTAACGAACACAGGTATTAGCTGAGGCATCAGTAGGTTGCTGGTGATAAAGTGGAGTATCAAGTTGGATGAAATCCATCGATACCTACCTTACATAATAGCTCAAACCACAATTGTACTAGTAGTAAACAGGAGGCACTAGTCGCAAGCGAGCTACGGTGGCCCAAAAATCTCCTTACGCATTGAATAGTCTCCCACCATGAGCGATTGAGCCTTAATCATTCTTTTGGTACAAACCCCCGAGATCATTACAGCGATTTTTCATACCAAGTTCGAGTCGTGTTACCAGAAAAGATGTCTACCACCGCAGATAAGGTAAGCTTAGCGCATTTTGTGGCAATAGGAATGTCAGACTAATCACTGTGCCCGCAGATCAAAGATATCGAAGCATGTCACGACCATCTCCCTATGCATCCGCCCATGCTTGCTGACCACCTCTTAGGCCGAGATGGCTAAGACCCAAAAAGTACGCCCCTCAAAGCATGGTCCGCTCCTCAGTTGTATGGATGGCTGATGGAGAAATAATCTCGTAAAGAACAAGGCCACCTCTTACCACTTGGGTCAGTAGCAGGCACTCTGATAGAAAGACACCACAGCCTAATGATTTTTAGGTCAACTAAAGGCTAAGCTTGCTAAGCTGAAGCGAGAGCTCCTGACACCAACTTCAAGCGGAGGCGGTGGAGGCTGTAAGAAACCCCAAGAGTCAAGACTGCGGACGAGAAATCTGACGTGAACCAGCTGGGTTCGATGTTGCGAGAACTGGAGTTGCCAGTGTTGGGTTCATAGGGTTTCCCTCTGTTGGAAAGAGTACGCTCATGAGTAGATTGACTGGGCAACACTCGGAAGGTGAAGAGAGAGCATGTATCGTTGAAGGCCGGCGAGTGCTAACAGTCAAAAGTTGCTGCATATGAATTTACTACCTTGACCACGGTGCCAGGTCAAGTCCAGTACAATGGAGCTGCTATTCAGATGCTCGACCTTCCAGGAATTATTCAAGGGGCCAAAGATGGAAAAGGTCGAGGTCGTCAAGTCATAGCTGTTGCAAAAACCTGCCATCTCATATTCATCGTCCTTGATGTCAATAAACCGCTCACGGAGAAGAGACTTATTGAGAATGAGCTTGAAGGTTTCGGAATCCGAATTAACAAAGACCCACCGAATATAGTCTTCAAGAAGAAAGACAAAGGCGGCGTCAGTATAACTAACACTGTTCCACTGACGCACATTGATCATGATGTTGGTCATTTGAGTTCACGCCGCGGATTACATGCTGACTTTGAATAGGAGATCAAAGCAGTCATGAGCGAGTACAAGATCTCCTCTGCAGACATTGCCATTCGTTGTGATGCGACGATTGACGATCTCATTGATGTTTTGGAAGCGAAAGGCAGGAGCTATATTCCCGTGATCTATGCGCTGAATAAGATAGACTCCATATCCATTGAGGAATTGGACTTAATATACCGGATTCCCAACGCTTGTCCGATTAGTTCTGAGCACGGATGGAATGTTGATGAGCTGCTGGAGCAAATGTGGGAGAAGTTGAACCTCCGTCGCATCTACACGAAGCCGAAAGGGAAGTCGCCCGATTATAACACACCGGTTGTGCTCAGGAAGAATGCATGCACCGTTGAAGACTTTGTATGACCTTCTATCCTTCTCGATTGAACATACTGATTCTGGCACAGTGTAACGCTATTCACAAAACCATTGTAGAACTATTCAAGCATGCGATAGTGTACGGGCAGTCTGTAAAGCATCAACCCCAGAGAGTGGGTCTTACACATGAGCTCGCAGACGAAGACATCAGTGAGTTTTGGCCGCCATTTGTTCCATAGTTGTTGTCGACGTCGCTGATCACCATCAGTCACTATCGTTAAACGATGATATTGCAAGAAGTTACGAGGAACGCGTAATAGGCTGACGCTGCTATGCAGATGCTCCCTGCGGCGGGAGCATGCGGCGGGAGTCACTGGGGCTTTGGCATCTTCCGTGGGCTGACTTCCAGTTTGTGAGCCTGCGATCCGGTCAAGGACAGAATGAGGCGTGTAACAAAAAGTACCTCGGCCAGCGGCGATTCGTCGAGGAAGCTCCAATGATGTTGAATACAGGCCAGAGGATTGTTACTAATGGATCCTTGAGGGTGTATATAACAGTTGTATCCAGGTTTAGAGGCCAAGCCTCCAGGATGATGCCGTGCATCGATGGTGCGAAAGTGAATGACGTCCATGCTTAGGCTTCTACCCCATATGTATCAATACTCACGGAAAGAGGCCGCATTGAGGTTTGAAGGAAGAACCGAGAGTCGAGCAAGCTGCCAAGCAGAGGCTTAAGAAGATTTCGGACAGGACACATTGGGTGGCTTGACAATTAGGGTCTAGATACCGGTAGATATCAAATTCCTCCACCGCTAGGTGCGGATCAGCAGCCATCAGGTGCCGGTGGTCGCGTCCAGTCAACGGTCCTTAACGCCATCCAACATCTGCCATTCGTTACGGAATATTGGGGGGAAGGTCACCTGGCGTTTTGAAATAATGAATGGATTTAATATTCAACATGAAATGTAATCTCGAGGGGAGATCATGGCTTCCATGTGAAACTCGCAGGCATCTACAGATCTAGGAAGTCCATGGCCCCTTGACAGTAGTAATACGAATACTCATTTCACAAGGAATAACGAATGATATCTTGCGGAGTTCGGACTCGTTGCATGGCCAGCCGTTCTACCTTATCGATTATCCCTCCCGATAATCGACGTATTGTTATTCCGTATCGTTATTGTTATTATTATTATTATTATTGACTAACAAAATAAATTGGAGAAACAACAATAATCCCCGTAGAAATCCATTTCGCCTTGAAATCCCATTCGCTGCCGACTCGCATTTTTGCAGGGGCTTTTCTGTCCACTGCAATGTCCCCAGCCCAACCCCAACTAGAGCGTCTCCCAGTTTTCGCTAGATTCCTTCCTCTTTGACTTTTGGTCTAGCAAGTAGGGAGAAACGTACCGCCTTTCCTCCCGCACTTCATATCGACTACACAGTGCTACTCACGAGTACCGTAGTCGACTCCCTTTGGCCTGACTCTGCAACCATGGCTCGGAGGGGATGGTCAAGATCGGACGTGCCCTCTAGCCCGGCTGTCAACCATCCAAGTACAAGTACTACTCTTATAGCCGCCGTAGCTCGATTGCCACCTCCACCCCCCCCACAGACACTTTGTTGCACCGCGTCCTTTACTTTACTTTACCACTGCAAAGCTACCTAACCCATGGCTCTCTACTCTACGCCTGCTAGGCAATAATAGGGATACCCGCACTCTGGTGCCGCATTGAACCCACTGCACCTATTACTAATACTGCTTATTTTGTGAGTTCCCAGGTGCACTCTCGATTGTCCACCCAGGTATGTAAAAGTACGGTGCAGTCCTCCCACCTACACAGATGCTGTACTACTATCTGGTTCCCTATCGTCCTGCACGCTTGCTAACATAGCCAAGGGGACCCTTTCTGCCATGACAGGTCGCATGCAGATTGCCGCAGAAAACCTTACAGGGTACTAAGCCAGGAACGTACGGCGCCCTTTTGAGGAGGGGAATATTGGTTGTATGCATACGTCCACAGAACATTGATATTTTGCGATAGCTTTGCAATAGAAGCACTCTTGCTCACGCAGAGCTTCTACGGACTATAAACAAGACGCGGTGATGGATCCATTAGTCATGAAGATGGAGCAACATCACGGAGCTCACCATGAAGAAGAGTTTGGGTCTGCTCCGTGGGTTGAGATCGCCGGCGATCACTCGTCACATAATTCACCTTTGCAAGAATACAATGGCTTTGCCTTTATGTCGAATACACAAGTCCCGCTGGAACCTCTCTATAACCGGCCACTGCATCCGTCATACTCGACAGCGCAACCTCTACAGCCTTTAATTATGCCGCAATGGCCCAGCCAGTTGACTAACCCTTCAATAGACAATGGGGTTTCAGCAGGCTTCCCGCCACCTCGACCTCTTGCTCCAATCTCGACTATGCCGACAAAGCCCCCACTACCCAGATCCGCAAGCACACCTGCTCCGGTTTTGGCACCGTCGACTGCAAGAAGAACTCTCACAGATCAAGATAGACGGCGAATGTGCCAATACCATGAAGATCATCCGACGGTCAAACAGACGGAGATTGGAGGTAAGTTCAAACAGTACCCCCACGTCATTTGAGTAATTGATACTGATGTACATCTCAGCAATGTTTGGAGTAGAGAGAAGGTACGACTTGGTTTTGGCATGCCGCTGCGGCTTATTGTTATCGGCCTTGAGCTGACATTGGCTCTAGTACCGTCTCTAAAGTCCTTCGACAAAAAGAAAAATATCTCTATCCAGATGATGGCAGTCGATCGCCTATCAAACGGTCGAAAGGCAAGTTTCCTGATATAGAACGGGCTTTGTCAAATTGGGCGAAGAACCACCAGCACCAAGGTCTACCTTTGAGCGACAACATCATCCGTGACAAAGCAAGGTTTTTTGCGACTACCGTTGGTACCTCCGATTGTCATGTTAAAGTAAACAGTCCTACTTGGCTGGAGAAATTTAAACAGAAAAACTCGCTACTTGGCGCTAAATCGCGCAAGACTGCGAACGGACAAGAAGCAGATGGCAGCTTGAATCCAGCATTGAAATCTGGCTCCCAAACGCCAGGTGGCATCTCTCCGATCTCGCCTGACAGCTTACCCCCAGGCTCACCACCAGATCAGGGCCAGGACGAAATGAAGACCGAGAGCCCCATCAGTTACATGGATCTCTCGGCCATGTACAGACACCACCATTCCCAAAGCGCAACTTCCCTTGGAAGCTCCTACAATGAGCAGACCGGCTTCTCGGACGAAATGAAGAGCCCCACGTCCCCTTTCTTCTCGCCAATGTCCAGCGCGGGGCCGAGTCCCTCCTTGCGAGCCCAGCAAGCACGGCTCCCGACCATCGCCAGCGCTAATTCCCGTCCGCGCCGTCAAACATTCCCTGCTGTCTGTACGGATCCTGCCTTCGGCACTACCCCAGGTACTTCGGAGCCCGCGAGTCCAAGAAACTACCAGCAATCCATGGCAACACCAGCTCTAGAGTCCCCCATAGAAGAGATGGAAGAGCCACGATTGGTCATCGACTCGGCAATGCAACAGCAGGCTTCGCAGCAAACGAATTCTCCAGCACAAAGTAACAGCCCCAAAACCATGGCCCCCCCACCCAACCCTACTTCCAGCTCCAGCGTATCCCCTCGCATAGGCACCTCCAGCAACGCATCCTCGCCCGCAGCGCCTCCCTCGCAAGATGAAGCTCGCCGCGCCTTGGAGGTCTTGATGAATTTCTTCCACCATCAACCGAATGGCGCTGTAGATCCACAAGAGTATATTACAATGGGAAAACTCATGGAGAAGCTGAAGCTGCAAGGGACCGGGTTGCCCGGCGGAATGCACAGTCTGGAGAGGGGGGACGGGACGACGCCGATGGGGAGGAAGAGGAGCATTCATTCCTTGTAACACACTTGATCGACGCAGCCAGTCCTCTCTTGCTTCTCTACACTGCTTCGATAAAGTTCTCGGCCGAGTCCTCGGCTTACCGTCCATCCTTCCCACCTCGGTTCTATTCCACGCTAGGTATCTACACGCTCGAGCACCAGGATCGCGCACAGATACGGATTGCAGTTTGTCTGATTTTCCTACTCACCAGTCCCTTGCACATAAGCACAAAGACACGACCACCACCCGGCGTTTACACCAATCTCGTTACCAATTTTTTCACATCGTTTTCGGAACGGCAAGGGAACCAGAAAGGACGGACCCCGGGATTTTTATAAGGGTTCCAGCAAAGAATGCATCAAATAAGACATACCCCAGCCTCGCGGCTCTCTATTAACGAATTTTTGTTTTGGCGAGTTTGATATTGCGTTACTTTGTTGATGATGGCATCCTTCTTTCTCGGTGGGCATGGGAAGAGGCTCGGAGGGGAGATTGGTGGTGCGTGTATCTACTTGTACCTACTTGTATTTGATTGACAGACGGACGGACAGACAGGCGAGGAAGGCAATTTGTTACGGCCATTAATCAAACGTATTTTCATTCCTTTTACTCTTCTCCATTTCCGTCTCGTCTATACAACGCCCTCCGAAGCCCCCACCCTCCCCTCCATCAACCCTCGAACCCCCCTCTCGCCCATCTCCGGCAGCACCCTCACAAGCACCAGCTCCAGGACCTGGTATGCCAGATGCCGGTTCAGATACCCGTCATCCCAGACCTCCAGTTCCGTTTCCACCTCCGCAACCATCTCGTCCACGCTCCCGAAAGCGCGTCGAGCGACCAGGGGAGGAACGAGCGATGCGATGGCCGAGGCGGTGGTGTGCTTGATGGTGAGGATCTCGGCTGGAGTCGGGGGCGGGGGTGAGGGAGGCGGGAGGGCGTTGTTGGGGAAGAGGTTTCGACGGGCTTGCTGGAGTAAGGGCGCGACGAGGGTTGCGGGGAGGACGTGGGTGGTTAGGAGGCGGTGGATGAATCTGGTTAGCACGGATTGTGGTCAGCCTTGTTCCTAAGCCATAGGGCTTGAAAGTGTGAATAATGCGGCGAGGACGGATTGGGGGAAATGAGAAGAGCCAGGGTGGAGGGCTTGGAGGCTGGCAGGTTGACACGACATGCGCGTCATGGATTATCAGGCAGAGAAAGCATAAAAAGGAAATGAAGCAGAAATGGCATGATATCTGGAACCGGAAAAGGCGTTGCCTAGGTCGCCGGATTAGGCACAGGGGTCCGGAGAATTAATGCGGTGAGTGGCCGAGTAGGACCCAGTTGATAGTGGGGGGGAACGATGACAGAAATTGGGGTGGAGTGAATGAGTGATGACTGATGAGGGCCGATCCCGTAGATCGGACGGTCGGACGGTCAGACGGGCCATTGAATGATGTCATGTCAGAAGAGTGGTGTCCCACTCGATGGCCGGGATTGCGGGCGCTTAAGGGATGGAATATGAAAAGAGCTTAGAGGGAGGGGATTACTGCAAAATTGACAAATGCCCAAAAACCCATGTTAGAGTTTTAAACGAAGAGAAGAGATTCGACGATACGGTACTACGGTACTACGGTGGTACTACGGTACTTTGAAAATATTGAATGTAGTCAAGAAATCGCAAATCTTAAAATGAGCCCTGTAGACGATTTAAGTGGTGGAGGGAATTCCGCGATCGGTCGAAACACGACGGAAAATCAAGGAAACACGAAATAAGGATGGGATGCACGAGAAAGGTAACAGAGACAAGTCAGGGTAGCACCAGGCTCGAGGTCAACCGCTCGCATGTGGCGCCCATTCGAACGTGGACGCATGCATATCGGCACCCTGCACAACGATAACGGGGAAGTGAGGGCCATCCAGCGGCCCGAGACTATGTCCCATGGATGCGTGCATGCAGACACAACACGGTCATATGACTAGAATCTCATGCGAGGACGGCATGTCGGGGTCAGGGGGGGGGCAGCCAATTGTTGGGCAGAAATGACACGTCGCAACACTTACTGGTCAAGCAAGCCATGCGTGGCACCCACTGGTCTGAACGCCCCGGTCAGCAGGTGGTGTTGAACGAGGGACAGCGATCCCGATAGCCAGGGCATACGGAGGGGCAGATCGAGGAGGGTGGAAACAAGACTGAAGGCCTTGAATGCGAGGATGGGTCTGGGCGGTTCCATGGTCTTTGCCATTGGCGCAGCGTTTACACCGCTGGAATTGGTGGACGAAGAGGAATTTCGCGGGGGCGCGGAGGATGCTGCGACAAGTCCGAGAATGACAAAGCGTATTGCCACAAACGTCAGATAGCCACACTGAAGGATCCTCCAAAGGATTGCGGAGACCGCGGATCCTTTGGCCGACCTGCCCCCGGGACTCGTATTTTCAGCCCTTCCAGACGACAGTAACCCAAACTGCTCCAGTCGGCTCCTGCTGCCAATCTCAATGTCCCCGGTGGTATCTTCGGGTTCCATTCGTGCTTTGACCGCTTCGATGATCTTGGTGATACTGGTCCAGATAAACCACCCCTCACATACCTTGCCGCCAACCGCATCGCCAAGTATGGTCTCGCCGATAACGTCTGCGACAAGCGTTCGCAGACACGCGTTCTCTAAGTCTTCTGTGGGGAGGAGTACTGCTAGGGCGCCCTGCACTAACAGCTGCCGATACTCGGCCTCGTGCCTCAATTGCTCCTCGGTCGTTGCTGGCTGACTTGGGTCTGGTACTGGCGATAAAGCGGGGTGCGGATGGATGTTATGATAGATGAGTCGCGGATCTGTGGCCAGAGACGGCTGCATTGGCTGGTGACTTATTCGATGCGCTGTTACCTTCTTCATCAGCTGCCCCTCTGGCGGAAGATATCCATCATGGCTAAGACTGACCAACTACATGGCTCTCTACCAGCTCCGAAATCTCGTCGAACACCAGCCCTTCTAGATCCACTGTCCTCAAACGTCCCTCCAGTGCTCTCGTACAATGGGCTATAATTTTGACAACCTCCTCCACGAACCCTTGGTCTGGAGTGATCTTCCCATACCAGCTGTAGACAAGCTCCTTCACGATGATGGCAATGATGGCATAGAGTTGCAGGTCCACCTCGTTACTGCTCGTCAGTGGTGGCAGAAGCTCATCGATAGGTCGACTATCTGCGGCACCTCCATGGCTGTGCGGGCATAACACTCGTCTCACGAATGCTACCGTCGCTCTGTTCGAATGGTCAGCAGTAGCTGTAGACTGTGCCGGAGTCGACTGGCGGCTCCGGGAGGGCGGTCTTGAGATCTGAGGTGAGGTTGAAGTGTTGCTTGATGTTTGAGAGGTGCTGCTAAAAGTCGAGACAGCTTTAGGAGGAGGTTGCAAGCCTGAAGGAGGTCGTAGAAGAGGCTGTGTCATCATCAACCGTCATCCAATTGTATACACTGCATCGTTCACCCCTCCGGTCCAGATATTTGGTTTGATAATTCCGTAATCAAGTCGTCGAAAAGCACCGTTGTTTGTCAAAAAGTCGTGGCAGCATAACCGGTCTCCGTAGTGCGAAATTACCGCTTATGCTGCCACGAGCAGGTTCAGATCACGTGCTCTCTCGATCTTCTTCGAGGGTTAGCCCTACTACGTACTAAATACCAGAAGAGCCGTGGTTGTACAGGCTACCAGCGTGGCAGCGACATCGAGGAAACCATAGAAAGCACCCTTATAGGCAAGCTTGCGTTCTGTAGCTTAGAGTAGCACTTTTCGTTTCAACTTGAGTGGAGTAGACGCGTCACAATTCACGATGGTATTCATCTGTATTCCACATCTTGACGCAGCAAAGCCCCCTTGAATCCTCTAAGAAGCATTTATAAACAGACTAATTATGGGTATCTGATACTAGATGCGGACAATATAAATTCGTCAGACGAAGAGAGAAGGTTCGATTGCCAACAATATCGAAGGGTATACCATGAAAGCTCTCGAAGCGGCGAAGATTAAATGATCCAAGGTGTGCCATGCCACATAATGCGAGAAAAGGTTACCTTATGCGAGAACAGAGATAGGTATTAACAATATCAACAAAGGGGTACCATTCTTCCCTCAAACCTAAGTATCTGCAAGTACCTCACCTTTCAGATCATGACTCAGTAGGGCTGAAGACCCCCTCATCCAGTCCACTTCTTGCAGAGTTGCTTTCCTCGAAATCCAGTGCTCCAAACACGGGCGCAGATGGCGGCGCAGATTCTTCCGCTATAGGTATGGCAGCCGCAGAAGCAGGAAGTTGGCGGTCCGGTATGTGGCGCGTAGGGCCCGTGGGACCTTGGGCTAGAACTTCTGACTGTCGTCGCTGGAGCTCTGCCAGTTTGGCCGTTGGATCCCAGTCCGCCTGTTCTGGCACTCCTTCGGCGCCTGGCAGCTCGCCAGATGCGTCTCTTTGCTGGCCCCAGAAGCTAGGTCGGCGAACGGGAGCGGGGGTTACGGGAAGGCTCGGTCGTTCAATTTCAGTGGGGAAATCGGTAAGTTTCATACTGGGCCGTCTTTGTGATTGCGCGGGATTTGATCCTCCAGGCGAGGACCCACTCTCATTCGTGGCTGTCGTACTCACAAGGACTTGAATCTTGCCTCGACGGTTCTGGGGGAGATTGGCAATGAATCGCTCGATTTCGGGAACTTCGTCCCAGGCATTAGTGCGAGAGTACGAGGCGAACGGTTCAGTCGTAACCTGAATGGTTGGGGTCGTGGGTGTCAATGTGTCGTCATCCTGGGAGCCGTCGTCAGTGGTCACAGATGGAGCTGCTTCCAACGGTGGGGAGATAGCATCTTCTGCAAAGACACGGGTAGGTATTGGTTGGTGCTCTTCCCATGGGAAAATAGGTTTCGGACGTTCAACGGTAGGTGGTTTCGGTGGTACTTGGTAGTACATGTCCTTTGGTGCTTCAGGATATCTCTCAGGTGCCTTGAAGAGCTTTGTGTCATTGGACATGTCGTATGTCTGACTTGGGAAATTGGAAGCTTCTGGGCGAGAGTTGACGGGTGGAGGTTGGCTTGAATTTGCTTAGCGCTGGCCAGTGGGTTTTGCAAAGCAACCTCAACACTTACTGTATAGGATCCCAGTCCACGGAGAACCGGCGCTGTTGGACTGTGGGAATTGGCGTGAGTTCACCCTGTTGTATTTCCTCAACTAGTTCAGTCTTCTCTGTCAAAGGCCGCTCGGTAGTATCAACTAGAGCTTCAGGCTCTTTAATCGTGGGAATAACTGAAGAAAATCCGTAGTCCGTGGTCGATGCCTCGCCCTTCACATGTTGTTGCACGGTTCCGGCTTCGGGCCCCGATTGCCCGGATATAAAGGCTGTTGTCTGTATACTTGGTCAGCAGTTAAAGGTCAACCCAATGAAGATAGTATTACCGGTATCCGGTAGTGTTTGTCATAGACAGACCACCACCTACCCAGTAATTCTTCATATACCCCAGTTGCTCCTTTTGCTTCTCTTCCCACAATCCACGGCTTGTTATGGCCAATATAGTGTACTAAGTTTATGGTACTCTGGAAGTGCCTGTACGCTGGTACATACTGGTAATGCCCACTAGGTGTGCAATTGTACGTGAAGCTCAACCGTTGCCAATCGCGGAAGTGCATGTTTAGAAGCCCTTGGTCTGCCCCATCGAAGCTTATTCCTCGTTGTGCTAACGCCAGCAATGCATAGTAATCACCCATGTTCGGCTTCAACAAAAAGACCCCACTGTTAAAGCAATCCGGCCAACCAATGTCGGGCACAGCTGCGAAGCTGGTGTTTTGGGTGAAAAGCTCGTCTGGTGCTCGCAGAGCGACCACATCCGCATCTAGGTATACGACTTGGTCAAACTGGGTTTGTCGCCACAAAGCTATCTTGGTAAATGTAGAAGCCAAATCCGGTCGTTGCATAAGGTATAGATTTGCGGGAGATTTATTGATCATTAGATCAACAGGAATGATGTGATCGTACACCGTCTACCCGTAGCCGTCAGCAATGTAAGTTTTCCCCAAGGATAACACCAAGCATACTTTAAGCTCCTCAACGGTGGAGGCCGCCAATGTGTCCAATGTCACAAGGACGGCAAGTCGCTTTTCTGTTCCATTGTCTTTGAGCGAATGAGCCAGTACCATAGCACCTAGTCAAACAATCAGCAGGGAAGCTAGCACAGAGTTGGGCATGGAACCACACACCTGGTAGGTAGCCATCGCTCATGAGAAGCTATCACACAGTCAGACAATACCCCCACAAACCAACAAAAGCCGATCCATGACCAACCGTGCAGTACGCTTCTCGCTTTGACTCTGCCATGATGAAATATCTCACAATACAAGACTCTACGGCAACCTCAGTCTGGAGGCTGTGGACTTTGTCAGAGTGTTGCAACTGTGTAAGATACAGTGTAGAAATAGAGAAATAGTTCTAGTCGATACTTTAGCATCTGGAATTTCCCCGCCTCTTCCGCCCACGGTCACATGCTTGCCTTGAACTTCCACTTATGATACTTTAGTTTCGATTACAACCGTCATACAGTATCAACAGATCTTGACTACAAGTTCAAATTGAGACTTCATCTGCTCGGGGTAACATTCTCTGCAAAGAACAAAGGGGCCATAACGAATTGTCATGAACAGCTGGAGCTTGAGCGTGAGTTTGGGCATCAAAATGCTAGCTACATAACCCCGCACGTCCCAAGCAAGGTATGTATGTTATCTTTTCACGTTTGAAAATGCTGCTATTTGACAGGTCATGCAAGATTGCATCATTGTTACATGAAGGTCTGGACTCCAGCTCCAATGCTGCTAGGCTTGGTATCGAGGTCAATATAACGGAAGCTGAAGAACATGAATAGCTGAATTACTTGGTGGCAAGGTCGAGGAGCAAATTCTCTACTTACATCTGCCGTCTTCTGAACAACTCAACATATCAACTCTCGTTTTCTATTGGCTTTACTTCACATTATCTACCGACTACTGAAGAAACAAAGAACCCCCTATCATCTGAAGTACAACGTGAGTCATTGTAAATGTTCTTCTAAAATGGATCGAGAATCGAAATCATCAATCGCAACGCTATCTACACAGAGTAATGAATTGTTCTCGCGGATGATCGAAGAGCTGTCAAGCGCAGAAGAAGAGCTTTGCTCATACATACATGTGCCATGATGAAGCTAGAAGTATTGTGCGACTTGTCGATACACATATCTCTCTGTTACGTTTCTAGCGAAGAATATTCTGCCGTTCAGGAAATGCTTCCTTCTGATGATTTTACGACGGGGTCAACGTTCTGATTAAAGCTTGTAATAGGAATTGAGCAAGTGCTATTGTGAAGGGTTTCTACCGGAGAAGACATTCATGAACGGGTACTTGTATAGACGAGATTAGAAAAGGACATTCATCTACCTTGGACTACAGTACCTAATATAATCAAAAAGCCATCATGAACTTCATAGGAAGGAGAGACGGGCTCAGAGAAGAGGTCGAGGGTTCTAGGTAGCGCGCCAACGCATGGTAGGATAGCGGGACCGAGTGAAACTCGCACATATTATCCTTTCTAATACGTGGCACCAACTGACCCACTTGTAGAAGTCTTACCAGCATTGTTTTCCAAACCCCAATGTCAATCTTCAATCGAATCCCTAACCCCCATTTACCGGTTCCTCACCACCTCCCACTTGCATCCACTTCCGCACAACGGCACTCACACTCTGGCACTGGACATACTTCATGCCCTGCAAACCATTCCTCAGCGTGCGCACCGTGAGACATATGCCAGCAGCCCCGACACACACTAATGAAATCTGCCATTGGGTTCTGTTTATTTCCTGCAATGGCTCCTCCTTTGGTATGCGGGTCTGGCATGCCAAGCCACATCATGCAGATGACACAGCGCGGCATGTGGCGTCCGCACTTGGGGCACACAGTGCCAGACTTGGCATCGCCGAAGATGCTGCCCTGATGGTTCGTGCTGGAAGTGCTTAGGCTCGGCGGCGCAGCGTTGTCCGGATTCCGGTCGAGTGACTGATCACAATTGTTGCAGCGAAGGGAGACCTGGCGAGGGGCTGGGGGAAGTAGCGGTTTGCGGTTGGGTGGGGTGGAAAGTTTGGTGGATTGTACATCAAAGTGAACACGCGGAATGAACATACGGTAGATGTTAAGAGTGGTACGGTAGGACTCGCGCCATACATCGACTCGGTTGTCACTGAAGTAGCGGGGGCATGTGAAGGACACGGCGAGGATGGCCGTTTGAAGATCGGAGAATTTCACGATGTAGTTCTGGAGGAGTTGGACAGCTTTTTGTGTGAGCCCCGTGAGGACGATGCCTTCAATGTCGCCTTGTTCGATACTTTCTGCTGTGGTTTCCTTGATGTATTGCGTGAGTTCCTGATCGTCGAGATACATGAGAGCAACTCCAACCCTCTCTTTGAGGGGCAGTGAGGTCTCCGCAAGGACATTGTGCCAGTCACCATATCTTACAAGAGCAAGGATAGCGCGAGCATAAGGATCATCAAGTCCTTTTGCGATCTCTGATAAAGTCTCGTCCCAATCATCATTTGTCGTCCCTCTGGCATGACCGGCAAGAGCCAGCAAAAGCTCCTTGTGGACTGAAGACGCTGTGCCACTTCTCAGTGCCTCGAAGGCTAGCTTACGTTGGTCATGAATAATTGCAAGAGCAGCAGCTTTGGTATTATGACCTTGGCGTATCAAATCTCTGACTCTGTTCTCTAGTTGTTCGTTTGTTAAGCCTAGCCCGCACGTGTACAGGCATAACTGACGATGCGCAGGGAAAGAAGTCTCCTTCAAAGCAAGCTGAGGTAACTGAAGGCTTCCTGATATTATTTTGACCGCACGAACCATATCTGAATCAGATCCGGCTTTGCTTGATCTCCGGTCAATCTCTCGGGGATCTGATGGACCGTTATCTAACGGAAACAAGGTGTAGAGTTCTGCCCTCCGTACCTAACTCGTTGTTCCAAATACTGAAGATACCGAGATAACTGAGATCTAGTGCTTCTGTCATCATGTCCTTGTCTACAGTATGGCCCCTTACCCCTAAACCGAGTAAGCAAGGGATCCCACAAAGCATGTCAACAACCTACGGTCGATCCATAACCACATCTCCTGAAGCCATGGGTTCTCGGTAACGATAACCGCATTTTTCTTGCAATCAAAAAGATAACCTTCAGCACAACGACGACGAGTGATGTCGAAGAAAGACAAGGCATCTTCCAAAGCAAGATTTACATTCGTTTCTCGGGTATCGTGAAGTCGCTCATGAGCCTCACGACTGGACAAGGAGAGTTCCCGATCCTCATTACCGAGGCGCTTCTTACTAGAATCTCGTAAGCTTACTACTGGCTGGCTTTGGTCGGCTTGTCGGGCCTTGACAATTTGTGCACGAATAGCCTTTAGTGTATCTGAAATCTTCCCGTCGCTGTGAGAGTTGAAGGCCTGGACTATACTGCTCGGAGACACCTTAGCATTGGGAGAGATTGCGGAGCTAAATCCGTTGACTGTTTTACTGGCAATGAGCCCCCCTATTGGTGAGAGAGTCAGAGCTGGAGGGGGACCCTTGAGCTCATAGATATCGATGTTTTGGTCACCTCGAAGCGTGATTGTGCACGGCCTACCACTAGACCCAGCGAGATTAGTGAAATCAAACGAAACAATGCGCTTGTTCTCTTGACGACCTCTTTCAGCATCGTCATATGCGTATTCGATGTGATGTGCGCGTCGAACGTAAATTCCTTGCGCATAAGGAAGAGATCTGTCAACCGCGGAACCTTCTCTGTCTTTCAAGTCCTCATAACTAGACGTATACTCTCTTTCTGTTTCAAAGATCTTGAAGTCCCCAGTGCTTGCTAGGACGCCGAGACAGCCGCGCTTCCCCTTGCAGTAACGCAGGCTCCATATACTTGGCTTTACCAGATTTTTGGGGCTATCGAAGGCTTTTTTGAGTTCTAGGATTGGGCAATGTTGGGCCTGATACACACCACTAGATCCTAAGTGTGTTGCCGTAGAGATGGGACCCCAACGTCGGTCCCAGATCTGAACTGTGGTATCCTTCGGCGGCCCTGCAGAAGCAAAGTAGTTCTCGTCTAGGGAATCAATGGCAATGTTATGCACACAAGAAGTCTGAAACTGTAATGACGCATTCCCTATGCTGTCCCGTAAATCGTATATTCTAACACACGCCCCTTTGACGCCAGAGATCAGCGTTTCTGGCTGCGAGTTGAAAAATTTGATACTTGTGATTGCCTCTGAGCTCGCTAATTTGCGAAGCGGTTCGCCAGGTGGTGTATCAGACTCGAGATTTGGGGAAGCGCTGGTAAGTAAGCGTTGACTGACGTTCCATACATTCAAGCAAAAGTCATTCCTAACTCTCTCCAGACCAGTCGCCAGCAGTCCGGCGGTGTTGAACGCCACAGCGTTGCACAGGCGTTTGTGCTTGATTATCAAATGTAAAGCCTGAGGTCTATCGCCAATCCTTAAGACTGTGGTCTCGCCTGACCATTGTCCAACAGCTACAACGTTTTCGTCTTTGGATGACCAATCGAAAGCACAAAATTGAGGGACCTTGCGGGCAGTGGAAAGGGTTTCATAGCGAAAGTCTTTGCCATTGTAATAGTCTACTTTGCAAAGCTTGATAGTGCGGCTGTTGACATCTGCGAGGAGGAAACGCTGTTCAGAAGTGGTGGAGCTGGGGGACCAGCGAATTGCTGTCTCCATCCCTGACGCTGAATCTAGGAGCCATCAGTATCACATTAATGCTGCTGTGCAGCTCTCTAGGATCCGATCGGTTGCAAAGGCTATGATGTCTGTCTTTATGCCTTGTTTGGGATTAAAGTGAAGGTGTCTTTATCGTGTCTTCTCCGTTCTGAAGTCTACAGGGGAAATCCTACAGAATCTGGTAGCATTTGATATGGTAGTAGTAGAGTACTGTGGACCAGTCTATGGTAGGTAAGCACTGTTAATCCGCAATCCCTGCAGCCCGGTTAAACTTCCCGAAAACCCTCCCTGAAGTTCCTCCCTGTGCTCCCATTCTCTCTTCAAAAACGCCAGGAATACTCATCCATACAGCTTAATAACAATATCGAGCGTTTAAACACTCAGTACACTTGGGTCTCAATACTCCAAGCTATATACGCTTGGTCAATCGACATCATAGAGTCGTTAATCCTT
>JAABUV010002868.1_pt1 | contig 22656 bp, 26 predicted proteins | sample 5559971 | NCBI WGS metagenome assembly JAABUV01 (sample SAMN10711881, study PRJNA513362) | rock metagenome | isolation source: Antarctica rocks | place: Antarctica: Victoria Land, Knobhead nord | collected 2015-12-19
GCAAGAGGTGCACGCGAGCTCGCAGGGTACCCAGGCCGCTGCCGGGGCGGCTCACTGCCATCATGAGGTGCATGCGAGCTCGCAGGGTACCCGCATCGCTGCCGGGGCGGCTCACCGCGAACATGAGGTGCATGCGAGCTCGCAGGGTACCCGCACCGCTGCCGGGGCGGCTCACTGCCATCATGAGGTGCATGCGAGCTCGCAGGGTACCCGCACCGCTGCCGGGGCGGCTCACTGCCATCATGACGTGCATGCGAGCTCGCAGGGTACCCAGGCCGCCGCCGGAGCGCCTCACTGCCATCATGACGTGCATGCAAGCTCGCAGGGTACTCAGGCCGCTGCCGGGGCGGCTCACCGCGAACATGAGGTGCATGCAAGCTCGCAGGGTACCCAGGCCGCCGCCAGGGCGCCTCACAGTCAACATGAGGTGCATGCGAGCTCGCAGGGTACTCAGGCCGCTGCCGGGGCAGCTCACAGCGAGCATGAGGTGCATGCGAGCTCGCAGGGTACTCAGGCCGCTGCCGGGGCAGCTCACAGCGAGCATGAGGTGCATGCGAGCTCGCAGGGTACCCGCAGCGCCACCGGGGCGGCTTACAGCGAACATGAGGTGCATGCAAGCTCGCAGGGTACCCAGCCGCTGCCGGGGCGGCTCACTGCAAAGATGAGATGCATTCGAGCTCGCAGGGTACCCGCACCGCCGCCGGGGCGGCTCACTGCGAACATGAGGTGCATGCGAGCTCGCATGCACCCGCACCGCAGCCGAGGCACCCTGCAGTCACCGTGGCGCTGCACAGCGCGGTCAGCGCATTCACGCGAGTTCGCAGGGTACCCACGCCGCTGCCGGGATCGCCTTGCAGTCACCGCGGGACTGCACAGCACTGGCGCACTCACGCGAGCTCGCAGGGTGCGCGCGCCGCTGCCAAGGCTGCTCATGGCGACCGTGGTGGCTCAAAGCAGGGTCAGTCGCAACTCAACCTTGAAATTGCGCTGCAAGGGCTCCAGGCATAAGCGGACTGCCGGCCGCAATGTCGGGTCAAACCTGCGGCGCCTGCTGTAATTCAGGTGTCAACTGTTAGGCTCTGATATGTGGCTCTGAACAGGACTATGCGCTAACATCTCTGACCTCAGCTGTATCAGGGGTGAGGCGTACGCGCATGGCTGTCTCAGTGTACTTGCAGTCAGCGTCAGGTCCGTGCAGGTACAACCGGGTCGCACGCGATGATGTGCAGGTCCGCGAAAGCCGCGCAGCAGCCACTGCCAGAATACGCCAGTGACGTCCAGGCGCGGGCGGATGCGCCCAGCAGAGTGCCTCCCTCGTACAGCTCCCGAACGCTTTGGATAGACGGGGTCAGCAGCACCTCCGCCATACAAGCAGTTCCGGCGCCACCACAGGGCCATCATCTGCGCTGCACCACTGCACCCGTGGCACCAGGTCACACGCAAACAACATATTCTTATGACAGCACTCCAGCTTGCCTGCTTTGTGTCAAAGAGTGGATACGGACATACCACAGCCGTCACAGCCTGCACCTGGTGGCTGGAGCTGCAAGGGCAGGGGCAATGTTGTGTGTTGTCCATTACTGACAGATGCTCCAGCGCTCCCAAAGCTGTGTGGTAGAGCACATGCTGGTGATGAGCCTTGGGAATTAGGCTTAGACCGCGACACTCAGGACACCTTGCGCAGGTACGCCCACAATCGCCCACAATGCGCACCCGGACTGCACTGCTCAGTGCATTGCTCTGTGAGATTGGCGACTAGCGCACCTTGGGGTACACAAGCCCGTTGTCGGTGGGCTGATCTGCCTGTGCCAGCAAGCCTGCAGGCGCTATTACGACTCCAGGTTCTTCCAGAAGAATTTTGCCTTCCGTCAGAAAACGGGTGACACCCACCTGCAAGCAGCAGTCGGCCGTCCGAGCACAAATGAGGTCCTGAGCAGGTGTTGGCGACCAGTGGCACCTGCACGACTAATGGCAGGCTGGCCAGGCCAATATGTGCCGATGCCCGACGATGGTCAGGAGGTTAGCATGTAACTGTAAGTCTGGTAGGGTCTTCATGCTAGTGCTGATCAACACATGGTCATGCTCGTGCCAGCAGCGCCGGCATAGCGGCTGCTTACAGCTCCTCATATGGCAATTCAAGACATAGCTCATATCGCCAAGATGTCACGGCGCCTGGCGCTCAGCGCGCTGGACGCACAGGCGCAGCCGCCAGAGAGCAGCACCAGAGGATGGCAGCACACGCCAGGTTTGTGACCTAGCTATCATCACTGTCCTAACGACATAGCGTTGACATGTGCGGCTAGCGCCGGCACAACCGCCGACGCGGCCGCTGACGCGGCCGCTGGCGCGGGCAAGGTGCCGGGGCGCCTCGCGGCAGCCGTGGTGCCCCACAGCGGGGCCTGCGCATGCACGCGAACTTGCACGGTACCCACGCCGCTGCGTGGGCAGCTTACAGTTACCGTGGTGCCGCACAGCAGGGCCTGCGCGTGCATGCGAGCTCGCAGGGTACCTGCGCCGCTGCTGAGGCAGCCCACGGCGGCCATGGTAGCACATAGCAGGGCCTGCGCATGCATGCGAGCTCGCAGGGTACCCACGCCGCTCCCTGAGCAGCTTGCAGTCACTGTGGTCGTGCTCAGCAGGGCCTGCGCGTGCATGCGAGCTCGCAGGGTACCCACGCCGCTGCCGGGGCGGCCCATGGCAGTCGTACTGCTACCTCACAGAATCTGCGCATGCACGCGAGCTCGCAGGGTACCCACGCCAGTGCCGGGGCGGCTCGCAGTGACAATGGTGGCTATAAGCTGGGTCTGCATGTGCACGCGAGCTCGCAGGGTGCCCATGCCGTTGCCGGGGCGGCTCGTGGCAATCCATGGTGGTGCTCAGCAGGGTCAGCGCATGCATGCGAGCTCGCAGGGTACCCAAGCCGCAGCTACCAGGCCACAGCTGGAGCCCTGCAATCAAAAGCAACCCGCACCCGCTGCCCGCAGGGTCAGTACACGCTGCGCAGCATCATGAGCGCGACCAGCACGCGCTGCTCGTCCGCCGACAGGCTGCCGCGCAGGGCCATGCGGCCGCCCACCACGCCCCCCGCCGCGCCCGCCCCCGGCTCCACCGCGCCCGCATGCTCCGCCGGCGCCCGCGTCGCCCTGTGCCGCGCCCCGGGCCTTCCCGCTACCGGCGCCGCGTGCCGTCCGGGCCCTGCGTCGTCCGCGCACAGCCCGCCATCCGCCGTGCGCAGGCCCGGCGCAGGCTCTCCCGCGCATGCAGCCGGCCGGCCCGCGCCGGCCACTGCGGGCGAGGCGGCGCTCGCCGGCGCATGCTCCGCGGCGGGCTCGTACGGCGCGCCGGGCGCGGCGCCCGAGCGCGCCTGCGGCAGCAGCCACACCTGGCTGCCGCGCCGCGCCTCGGCCAGGCACATGGCGGCCGCTTGCGCGACGTTGAAGGAGTCTGTAAAAGATGCAGCCATGGGCACCTGGCGCGGCGCGCGGGCCCAACTCCGGGCTGCTTGCTGCTGACCCGGCTGCGTATCAGCAACACAGGGGGACCTGACAGCTGGGCGTGTAGTCAGCAAGCAGTGGTGATGAGGTGCTTGATGCAAGCAGTACAGCTGACTTGCAACGCTGTACGGATGCTGCCTGGGTTGGGAGCCAGGAGCCTGGGCTTGGAAACGCTTTGCGTATGTAGCAGTGGTAGTCACTGCCGAGCAGTGCGTGGCTACCAGCTGCATGCAGCAGGGCGCGCAGCGGCTCTGACATGTGATGCAGGCATGGCACGCGCGCAGAAGCTGGCTGCATGCGCCCGAGACACACAGGTGCCCCTGGGCGTGCATGGCAGGCGCCTACCGTGACATGGAAGTCCGCACACGCGGCAGCTTCGCCGGACACTCCTGCACAAGCAGAGCACATCTGCTGAGCGCTTGGGAACGCGCGGCGAGCGCACGAGAAGCGTGCGCGGCGCACTGCTCATGACCGCCCACACACTTGATTCGACTGTGAGGTGAGCTCATGGCCATCCACTCGCGATGCACATCCATACAGGACACAAGTCTCTATACCATGGGCAGTGATGCGCGACGTGGCCGTCGCAGGGGTCACCTTCGCGCTCGTTGCCAAACACCACTGCAGTCGGCACTGACCAGTCGACCTGGCTGGTCGCAATGGCGCGCGGCCCAGGCGGCTGCGCGCACACCAGGCACTCAGCTCGGCGAGCCGGGCGTGCAGGCGGCAGAGCTTCGAGGATGCCTGTCACCTCCTTGATGGATGAGGGATGAGAGAAGGCACACCACGTGCATCAAGCGGCGCCCCCTGCCTCAGAGCTCCTGATGCAGAGCTCTGATTGCCGCATGTTTGCATATAGAGTGGCATGCCAAACCGCCCACTCCGGTTGGAATGCCAACAGGAAGGACGCGCCGCCCATGGCAAGTCCGGGGGGCGCGCCTGCGCGGCCGCGACCCGGTAGCCCGCGGCGCGCAGCGCGGCCACGGCGGCCGGCGTGCCCTGGTGCAGCGGCGTGTCCAGCCACTTCTCCGCGCCGAGGCTGGTGCGCCCGCGCGCGCGCTTGAACCGGGCCTGCCTGCCGCGCTGGGCGCGCGCGTGTCAGCCGCAGGGCGACCTGCAAAACATGCACTGGTCGCCGGTGCGCCAGGCCCTGCGTCCTATTGGCAGCCACACATGCGTGCATCACAGAATCATGAACAAGCCGCTTAGGGATATGCACTGGCGACTGCTCTAAACGCGCTTGGCTGCGCCACTGCCTCGCGGACCTGGGTGACCGCGCGTGGGGCAGATAAGCTTTGCAGAGGCTTCGCGGAGGTCACAGCAGGGGAAGCACGACATGCCGAGCGACAGCAGCTGCGCACTGCCAGGACAGGCGCTGGGCGCACTGCGTGTTGATGCTGTGCAGGGCGCCGATGCCCAGGCCTGCAGGCACAGGCTCTTCACGCCCTGGCCCTGGCCAACCAGCGACTTGACCTGCCCGTGACACTGCAGGCAGACATAGCACAGGCGCACCATCGCACAGACGGCAGAGGGCTCCAAGGTTTCCCCGGTCCCACAGTCCCTCTACGACGGGGACCGTCTCGAACGTGCGCGCGCTGGCGACCTGCAGGGCAGCAGTGTGCCGTGAGAGCGGCCGGCGGTGCCTCACGCCCGCACTGCAGGCCGCAGGCGGCCGACGTCCAGCCAGCACACCGTGCGCGCCTGGCGGATGCGCTGCACGCGCGCCGGCGTGACCAGCGGCTCCAGGAAAGCTATGAGCTCCGCGCTCGACACCTCTGAGGGCTCAGAGTCCTTGCCTTTGTGCAGGAACCTGCGTGTGGGCACCCCTGCGGCGTCGCCACGCTGCCCGCCTGCGACTGCACTGCCGTGCAGCTTGCCAAAGTACGACCATTGTTTATAATGGGTTGTACCTGTCCTCAAAGGGGAAGCGCGACGGCGTGGCAAGCATGGACTCCCAGGATTTCCTGATGGGCGCGTACTTAACGCCGCCCGCACACAGTGCTCCCTTGAAGGCTAGCATTCACTGGCCCAGCACACTGCAGCAGCAGCCCTTGATGCTTTTACGCCCTTTGCGTACGAAGCATTGCACCGTTGTGAAGCAGATCTGCTTTCTAAAAACAGAGACCCCAATCAATGATCTGCCAGACAGTTGATCTCGAGTCGCTAAGACATGTGTACAGGTTGTTGCACAGCATAGGCCAAAGAACACTGCATCGCATTGCAACGGCCATTCACCCCTGTCATGTCCCTGAAAATGGTACGCTCTGACTCTTGCACACAGATATCTCAATGGCCATGCGGGCCGACAGCGCCAAGCTAAGGTCCACGGCTACTCACCCCCTCAGCACGACATCAGGTACTCCCAAAAAATAATGGGCAAAAGAAGAACGACAACTAGCTTCAGTGGTGATCCACCAGCAACACGGAGATGTTGAGCACCTCCCGTCGGCCTCCTTCAATACCAGTCGGTCCAGGCACGTCAACACACAGAGTGACACATAAACTGCATCTTCTCATAGCTCCCGACTACCCCTTGTGTACAAGACGTGTAACAACACACTCCAAGGGCCGCCCCGCTGCTGCGCAATGCGCTCGCCGCATGCTGGCGCCAGCGCCCACAAAGCTGAGAACGCACGTCCGGTTGCTGCAGTAAAGTGAAGGCTGGCGCCTGGCCTGGGCGTCGCGCTCCACACAGCGACGGCGGCGCCTCAATAGTAGTTGGCCACCTTGCGCCGGTGGACCGCGGTCTTCTTGGTCGCGTCCGCGACTTCGCCGGACGTCACGTGCGCGTACGTGATCCAGTGGTCGGGCGTCTCCAGGCGCGCGGCCACGCGGCACTCGAGGTGCGCGACGGCCGCGCCCAGCACGGGCGCCCCATTGCCGGCCGTGAACGTGTCCACGCCCGCGAAGCGGTCCGCGCCTGGCGGGAAGCGCTGCAGGAAGTGCTGCGCGCCCAGCGCGTGCCGGGTCACCAGCCGCCCGCATGCGGACTGCCTGCCTACCGGTGATGCAGCAGCAGAAGACTCCCGCGAGATGCAGCCACGCGACTCACGCTGGTACACCATGGTACGCACGAACAGGCAGGCATGCCCCGCGGTGTCGAAGAAGGGGGCGCGCGCCTTCATGATGGGCGCATAGCTGCCCTCGCCCAGGCAGTTGAGCACGAACGTGTCGCCCACCTACGCCACACGGGACGGTGTCACATGTGGTGCTGAAGGGGGGCCATGCACCCATGCACCCTGCCGGAAGAGGGTTGGCGAGTGCGGCATGCATCATGGGATCTCGACATCACGCCTCCTGGCGTGGAATGCAAACAGGATGGCAGATCACATCCCTCAATATGACACAGGCGGTTGGAGCCCACAGCCATGTCAGCAGCTCTGAAGCCCTCTGCCGACAAACCAGTCGCGATCTGGTCTTTCGAGGCTATCACATGCGCCACAGCCGGTACTGACAGCCAGAGACCACGGCGCATGCCCCGGGATGCCCGTACCTGCATGAGCGACTCGATCGCGCGGTCCTTGGCGACCGCGATGGACAGGCCCAGCGGCTCAAAGCTGGCCTGCGCCACCCAGCTCGCGATCTGCGCATCAGCAAGAGGCGCGCGCGTCAGAGGACGGCGCCCCCTGTTCAGCTGCGCTCCGCTGCGGTGCTGCTCTCAGCTGTGCCACAGGGCCCTGGGCAGCGCCGCCTATTCGGACCATCTCCAGTTCATTGTCATGTGGCGGCAACGCCGCGCCGCTTCTCAGCTCTTGCCTGGCTGCGCTGCACATGCAGATGCACATGCAAGAGGCTCCGACAGCAGCTCTGGGTCACGCACACGCACGGCAGCTCTCGACACAGCGCAAGCGCTCTGACACCGCCAGTTCAAAGTGCACAGGCGGGCGCAAGCGATGCGCCGTGACGCCGGCCTGGCAAGCGTGAGTATCCTGGCGGGGGCGCGCCATGGCGCCCCGCGCGTTTGTGTGCGCGGCGGTGACCACGTAGAGGCCGCTGGACAGCCGGGCGAGGGCGCGGGCCACATCGGGCTTCATGGCCGCCTTGGCGCGCGCCATCTTGTCCTTCTGCGTCAGCGCCTGCGCCAGGTCAGTGCCGGCCTCCTCGTACCCCTGCGCGCAAGCGCGGGCGGTCAGCAGGGCTATGGCAGCAGAGTATGGTCCAAAGCACATGTGTACTGCCTTTTAGCACCTGCCGCAAAGGTGCCTGCAACCAAACTTTGAGGGAAAGTCCCCCCAAAACCGCCGCCACATGTCTGTCCAGCAAGCTCAGGCGTATTCACAGGTGCATGCAATACTGAGCCAACATGCTTGACTTCCTTTTTCTGCACCAGACTGTTTTACACAGTCCTCAGACAGCGCCTCAACGCTTCCTTCACAACTGTTGCGAGGAGCCGCGGGCGCGCCTGGTAGGTGCCCTCGGTGGGCGTCGCCTTGACGCGCAGCGCGTCAAACACGGGCACGACGTTCACCGCGACCAGGTTGTTCACCAGCGTGTCCACGGGCTCATCGCGCCCGCCGTACGACTCCGCCACCAGCACCTGGCCCCCGCGCGCGCGCGCCCTGGTGGCCGACTGCACTCCCGCCGCTGCACACTTGTATGCACAGGGCTCTGCCTCTCATTAAAGGACCCGTGCCCCATGCCATGCCAACGACAGGCTGCAGCACAGCTTGTGTGCAGCCCCTGCTTGCCGCAGTGGGTCTGCTCAGCCTGGTGGCTGGCGTGCACCCGGCCGCCCGGCTCCAGGCTGCCGCCTGGCGCGGGCAGCGCAGGCGGCAGGAGGCAAGTCTGGCGGGCTGGCGCCCGCTGCCCCTCACGGCCCCGGGCAGGCCGCGCCGCAGCACGCGCCTTCTGCTTGGGCTTGAGCGAAGAAAGGAGCGTCGCCAGGGCCGCCTGCGCCTCAGGCGCGTCGTCCGGCGGCGCCATGATGACCACGCCGGCCGAGCGGCCAACAATCTCCACCAGCTCCTGCACGCACACATGGGGCGCCGGTTCTGGGGGCGGCGGGCCGGGACTGTCATCCAGCGCGCAGTCAGGGGGCACTTGATGCATCACAGCCTGCACTTGACACGGCATGGCACCAGACGTGCCCGCGCCAGCTGCCAAGGCACAGCCACTGCCTGCCCTGCGCGAACACATGTTAGGAAGGGCGTGAGCAAGTACTCCCGCCCAATACCGGAGACGACCAGTTGTACGAGAGACACGTATGCTGCACCCAACAAGCAGACACCGAGTGCGCACGTCTGCCCAAGGGGGAGCTTTGAGTAGCAGAGCAACCTGGCGCCAGCCGCGGCGCGCGCGCGCGCCCTGGGCGGACCTGCGGGTCGGCGGAGAGCAGGTCCACCATGTCGGTCGCGACGCCCGCCTTGGTGATGCCGCGCGCGAGCGTCTGGCTGAGCCGGTCGCTGAAGCCGTAATCGCTCGCGTACAGCACCGCCACGCTCGCGGCCGCCTTGCCGACCGCCTCGCTCCAGCCCTTGTACCTGCGCGGTCCCCCGGCCCGCGGCGCGCGATCAGGGCGCCGCCCTGTGCGCGAGCGAGGCCTGCGTCAGCAATGCAGGCGCTCTTCACCCTACCCCTATTCCTGACTCCAGACGCCGCACGCTCCCCTGCCGCTGCTGCAACCCCTAAACCGCATCCATCTGCAACAGTGCACAAGTGGCCCCCGGCTCCACAGCACGGCGGCCTCGCGGCCGGCCCGGCCCAGGCGCGCGCGCCTCTGGACCAGCTCGTCCAGGTTGAGCCGCAGCATGGGCCCGTGGCCCGTCGCGATGGTCGTGTACGGCAGGTCCTTCACCTTCCGCAGCGCGGTCAGCACGGAGCGCGCGTTGGGCCGCCTGCGGGCGCGGCGCGGCAGGGGCCTGAGGCGCTCTCCGAGCCGCAGCGCGCCTGTGGCTCTGACACCCAGGGACACACGCACTCCTGTGTCTTACACCCACACAGCCACGGTCGCACCCACAGCACCTGACACTCCTTGGGCCCAGTGCACTGGAGCAAGCAGGCACGCGCAGTGCCAGCCTCGCACACACTGAGAGCACGCACATCAGGCAGTCGTAGTAGAAGCGGTAGTGCGGCGCGAGCGCCTCCAGCTCGCTGTCAAACGCGTCGTCGGTGCAGTAGTGCGCGCCGAACGCGTCGCAGGTGAACATGACGCCTGCGCAGCAGAGGGGCGGCTCCATAACTTCCAGCCTCGGCGCACGCAGCACCACAGGCTGCTGGCCGCGCTCGCGCAGGTGGTGCCGCAGAGGCGCACGCAGCCATGCACAGCTGGCAAATCGACGCAGAGACACGCACTTCTGATGCTGGCTCCTGGGGCATTCCCACCAAAGTGCAGGTGTGTGCATGTATGCCTTAGTCTGCGTTAGGTCCCGCACGCAGCCAAGGGCATGCTGCCCGGCGGCGCGCCTGTCTTGTGGTCGAACGAAAACATGGTGTCCGGCCAGTGCAGGTTGGGCGCCATGACAAACTCCACCTCGTGCCCGCCGCCCAGGTCGATCTGCGCCCCTCCCCGCCCTGTCAGCATGGGTGCCGGTGCGCATCTGCATGGGTTCCTGTGCCTGCACGGCCGGCTGTGAGCGCAGTGGCTCGCAATGCGCGCCACCGGGCCCACCTTGTCGCCTCCCTTGACCGCGCGCTCGGTGAACGGCCGGTGCGTCAGGCCCTTCAGGTAGGCCAGGGCGACCTTGGAGGCGACCACCGTCACGTCGGGGTACGCGTCCAGCACGTCCGGCACCAGCCCTGCACGCCCGCGCGCAGCCTGGCTCGGCGCCGCCCAGCCCGAGCGCCTGACGATGACAGTAGCTGCCACACAGCCCCCTTAGTGTGCACGTCCTGCCTCAGATGAACTCCGGTGGGCTCAGCGCGGCTCCGCGAGGGACGCGCCGCTGTGGTCGGGCTCGGTGTGCGACACAAACACGTAGTCCAGGCCGCGCCCGGCGCGCTCCAGCTGGGCGCGCAGCGCCGGCATGTACAGGCCGCGGAACTTCTCGTGCGACACGTCCACGAGCGCCGTCTTGTCGCCCCCGAAGATGAGGTAGCTGTTGTACGTGGTCCCGTTCTGCAGCCTGGCCCGCCGCGCACGGCTCGCCTCAGGCGCGCGCAGGCCGGCTGACCGCGCCCGGCGCGGGGCGAGCGGCCGTGCGCTCACCCGAACTCGATGTCGAAGCGGTCCCTGTCCCAGTCCAGGGAGCGGATGGTGACGGTGTCCTCCGCCACGGGTGCGACCTGCCCAGCGCAGCGCGCTCAGCAGGTGAGATTTCCACCGGCATCCTGGGCGAGCAGCAGCGAGAGGACGCAAGCGCGCGCCTGCGTCTGCAGCCGCTTGTTCTGCTCAAAGTTCTCCACCCGTGACAGCTCGGGCTCCGCCTGGCGCGCGCGCACACGCCCACTCCCTCTTGTTTCAGTCGTGTGCAGCGTGTGAACGAGCAGGCGCCGCGTGTGTGGCACTCACCAGCGTCGCGACGCGCGCCCGCACGTCCTGGCCGCGCCTGCCCACGCGCTGCGCAGGCCAGGCTGCGTGCAGCGTGTGCGCTCTGTGCGAGCCAGACGCCGGGCAGCCTGCTGGCGACAGCCCTGGCAGAGCGCGCACAGCGTGCGCACGCGGCGCAGCTGCCTGCCCGAGCGCGTGCGGGCACGTGGTCATCGCCTGCATGGCAGCGCCTGCCTCAGCGCAACTTGCAGCACCCCACTGGCTCCTCTTTCAAGCCTCTGCGCCTTGCTCGGTAATTCCCCTGCTTCGTCGTGCTGTCTCTCCTCTCGGATATTTCAGAGCTCGCTCAGGCCCTCTTTAAGCCCCCAGACTTGCACTTGAACGTTTATCCTGCGTGCTTGCAATGGTTTTGATAGAACGGAGTCAGCGCACTGCTGGGCCGTAGAGGGGCCTGTGTTCTTCTGCAGCAATGCGTATCAGCCTGGATGTCTCAGCAAAGCAGTGCCCTGCACAGGCATCCACGGTGCAATGTCACAAGCAGTGCATGCACAGCGCGCCCAGGCGCAAGTGTCTGAGGGCCTTTCTTCCAGCAGGCAGGCAAGGCCGCGGCAGCAGGGCCAGATGCACGCAAGCCCGTGCTCAGGTGTCAGCGCCTGCTCCCGCGCAGCAGCAGGTGCGGTGCAGCGCAAGCTCTTGAGTGTGCTCACAGGCGGGGCGGGCTTTATGAGTCAGCTTGAGCGCACTGCTGTGCTGCATTGGCGAGCAGGCGCCTCCCAAAGAGCCGCCTGTACAGACGGAGGGCGTAGAAGTCATTAGCGTGTCACGGGCGGTAGTCATGCTGCGCGGAGTGTGCAACGAGCGGCTCAAGTTTGCTATCGAGTATGGCAACAAGCGGGGGACGACGGAGAATACCTACGTGGTGAAGGTGCGCCCTCTGTTATGCAGTCTGCTTGCAGGAAACACTAGCGAGGCTGTCGCTGACGTTCGCTCGCGCACAGGATGGCAAGGACAGCATATTGATAGATGTGCCGGACGAAGCCTTTGCAGACGACTTCGGTGGGTGCTCGCAATGTACCACTGTCCCTGCACCCTCCTGTCCTGGGCCGGAGCCGTACATCCACAGGCAGTGCAGCTGCTGCTTTACTGAGCCAGGCGGTGCTCTACTGCGCGCAGTGCGTGCGCTGGAGTCTGTCGTGGCCCTGAAGGACGTGCGCACGGTCGTGCTGACGCACCTGACGCCCAAGCGCATGGCCTCGGTCAAGGCGCTGCTCGCGCACCGCGCGCGCGCGGCGTCTGGCGCCGGCCCGCTCGACGTCCACCTGTCCAATCCCGCGCTGCAGCTGCTGCGCTCCAGCCTCGGTGCGACGTCATTGCTGGGGAGGACTCTTCTACGCGTGGCGCATGCGCGCAGCTCGCCCTCATGGTCTGCGACTTCTGGCAGCAGCACGCCACATCCTCGTCAAATGCGCAAATACTGACTTTAGGAGCAAAACGCACCTGTGTCTGGCAGCCACTGCAAAGCATGGGGGCATGCATGGCAGCTTGGCTGGCATGAGCACGTCACACACTCCCTGCAGGCGTTATGCATGTGCAGAGGCAGTTTCCGCGCCGCGTCACATGCCGTGGAAGCGTATGTCATATTGTGTACGGCTGCCCCGGCAGGCGCCGACGACGCGGAGCTGCTGTCGAAGGTGACGCTGCACGCCGCGCGCTCGGCGGACGGCGTGGCGGTTGGCCGCAACGCGCGCCTGCGCCTGCTGCCGCTGCCGACGCCGCGCTGGCCGGACCTGCTGGTGGCGCACGCGCCCGAGGACAGGTGCCGCGCCCGCTGTGTTTTGCGTGCGGGGCGCACCCGGCCACGGGTAGCCGCATGCGTTGTGACGAGCTCAAAATGCTGAGCTGGCGCGTACCTAGATGCCAACCATTGTCCTCAAATGTGCAAACCAGTCTGCCATGGATTAGTGTGCCTGTGAGCTGTCACGCCAGCTCAGGGCACGCGAGGCGCTGCTCATGCGGTGCAGGCATATGCCGCACCGCACTGCGAGGCACGCCCGCGTGGACTGCCTCGCACTGCGAGCTGAAATGCCTGACAGACTGCCAGGGCAGTCTCTGAAGCGTGGGACCCGGAGAGATGCGTGGCCGGTCTGAGGCGGCCTGTTCCGGTGCTCCAGGCTGCTGTTCACCAGCAAGCTGTTCGCGACGCACATCTCGCCGGCGGCGGCGGGCGCGCTGGATGGGGATCCCCGCGATGACGCCGGCTGGGGCGTGTACGGCCCCGAGTGGCGCTTCTACTTTGACTGCATGCTCGCGCCCGTCGCGCGCCAGGCCGCCGGTGCGGCCGCCGCCGGCGCCCCTGCTGTTGGCGCGGCATCGCACAGAGCTGCAGCCTGCCGCCTCCTGCGCTCGCAAAGCATGCAGCGCAGGGCAGTGACGCAGCCTCCAGCGCCACACTCTGCCGCCTGGCTGCCGGGGCCAGACATCCGCCTGCTTGCAATAGTGCAGGAGCCAGCCAGGCCGGGCGTCAGCGGCGCCCTGCGCAGACGTGCCGAGCGCCCGCACCGAGACGCTGCGTGTGCTGCGCAGCGGCGCTCGAGCGGCTAGACGTGGTCGCCGCGCCCAGCATGCGCAGCGGCAACCCGCTCTCGGCGCTCGCGGCGGTCCTGCGCGTCACGCAGGCCGCCATCGAGGCCACGCAGGCGTCCGCGTTTGGCGCGCAGGCGCGGGCGCCTCGCGAGCGGCGCCGCACGCCCGCCGCAGCCGCCTGTCGTGCGGCGCTGCCTGCTCGCAGTTCATGTGCGCATGCATGCACGCAACGACACTGCTGCGTTCTGCAGCAGCCACCTGCTAGCCTCCCAGTCTGGCAAGGCGGCTCATGCTGGCAGCTGACGGCCTCATCTGGCCTGTGAGGGACGGGGCTGCAGCACGCTCTGAATGGGCCGCGCAGACGATCGGCTCAGGCGGCGCGAGCGAGGGACTGATAGCGTCCGCGCTGTGCCCGATGCACGGCCCCGTGGTGGAGCGGTCCATGTCGGAGCTGCTGCGCCAGTACAGGCATGCGCCCATGCGCTCATTCGCCTCATACCCTGCGGGTTGCTCGGGATGTACAGGTCTGTGCGCGAGATCGTTCCGGCAGCCGGAGGCCGCTGGCTGGCATTCTGCACGTCGAAGCTGCAGTGCAGCAGCGAGCTCACCAGCGCGCCCTCGCGCGGCTTGCTTGCGCATGCCCAATGCTCCGAGGCGGGCCGGGCGTCTGCCTCTGCGCCGGCTCGCGCAGTGGGAGTGAGAGGCCTGGCGCGGGGCAGGGAGTGGACGCAGGCGCAGATTGCGGCGGCCGAGCGCGGCGTCGTGGCGGTGCTGTACGCCAGCGCGTACGGCAACACCGCCGCGCTCGCGCAGGCCATCAGCCGCGGCGTCACCAAGGCTGGTGCGTGCCGGGCCCCGCGCACCTGGGCCGCCGCGTCGTCCGCAGCATGAGTGTCACGTGCACCCTGCCCCTCACTGGAGTCCCCGCTGCAATACGTGCTGCCGCCACTGGGTGCAGAGTCGTCACGTGAGGGCCGATAGCGCTGAGCCGCATGCCCGTCGTTCCCCAACGGCAGCGACGTGCCCCTCCACACGAGCGAACTCTGCCAGGGAGGCTGCGTGCGTGTGGCCGCGCCAACAGCGCGCCGCGGCGGCGCCAGGCGTGGGCGTGGAGACGCTGAACCTAGAGGTCGCAACACTGGATGAGGTGTCCGAGACTATCGCGCGCTCGGCCGGCTTTGTCGTCGGCAGCCCCACGCTTGGCGGGCACATGCCCACGCAGGTGTGCCGCCCAGCGGCGCCCGGCGCGCCGCGCGCCCGGCGCGCGCCCTCCCTGGTGGCCGCACGCATGCGGCTGCGGCCCACTGTTCTTCAAAGATCAAAATGTGCGCACGGCCGGCTGCGTCGAGGCGGTTTGCTGGCAGTGAGCTGTGGGTGCCCGCGCGCGTGCAGGTGCAGACCGCGCTGGGAGCGGTGCTGCGCGACGAGGCGGCGCGCGAGCAGCCCTGCGGCGTGTTTGGCAGCTTTGGGTGGAGCGGCGAGGCCGTTGACGAGATGGAGGGCCGGCTCAAGGTGCTGCACGGCTCCCCTCAAACCTCTCAAAGCTAAAGAGCGCGGCGCCCTGTGCCCGCCCGCTTCCTGATCTGCCTCATCCAGTGCACGGCCTCGTAGGGCAACGCGCACGCCGGTCCTTGCGGACGCTGCACAGCCGGCGCGCCGTGCGCCGACGCCGTGTTGGCTGCGCGCGCGCAGGATGCAGGCTTCCGCTTTGCGTTTGACGCCGTGCGCGTCAAGTTCAAGCCGTCCGCGCGCGACATGCAGGCGCGCCGGCCGCCTGCCATGCCGTACGTACCTGTCTGGGAACCTGATGGGGCTTTGCACACAGCGTCAACCAGGTGTTCTGTGACATCGCCTTGCCGACGCCTGCCTGGTTCGGTGTAAGGCAGCATTTGGGCGGAGCAGGTCAGCGTGGCATGGTGCTCGACGGGGCCATGCAGCTGGCTCGGGATACTGTGGCTGCGTCGCCGGCGACGCCTGCCTGACCTGCCGGGTCTGCGCGCAGGTGGCGGAGGAGTCTGGCACGGACCTGGCGCAGGCCGTGCGCAGGCGGCTGCGCGTCAAGGAGAAGCAGGCCAGCGGCAGCAGCGGCACGAGTGGGCCCCCGACCCGGCCCGCTTGCTGTGCCATGCCGGAAGCGGCCCGCCGCAGCGCATGTCCCTGCGCATGCGGACACCTTGCCGCTGGGTTCTCCTGGCGTTGCTCCAGCACAGCGCGCGAAGGGACCCATTGAGCGGGTCTGCAGATGCGGGCGCTGGGCTTCAGAGCGAGCTCGGGGCGGGCGCTTCCATCTCGGGCATTCGTGCAGTGAGCTGCCATGTGGCTAGGAAGCTGTGTGCATCAACAGGAGTGGGCGGCCGGATGCGGCGCATGCCGCCACCTGCAAGCGCCCGCGGAAAGCGTGGGCGCTGGTGCAAGCGCCGCCGGTCGGTCCTCGCCCTGAGCGGCTGGTTGAAGCGCTGTGTGGGGGGCCGCAGGCGCGCGCGCGAGCGCGACCGAGCAGGCTGTCGGGCGCCTACTGGGCTCGCTGTGCGCGCTCACTGCGCGCGACGGCGACGCGCAGACCGCCATGCTGGCCTCCTGGATCTCGCAGGCGCGCCCCCGGCGCGGACGCCATGCCGGGCGCTGCGTGGCGCGCGCACGCCCGCCCGGCGCGACCGCCGCTGAGGCGCACGCCAGAAGCAGTGCACGCTCTTCCCCTCTGGCATGACGTGTTTACGGGTGCGTGGCGCGCATGAGGGCGAGGCTGCAAGCAGACGCAGCACGGCGTCTGTATGGTCTGGCTCTTAAACGAGTATGCGCGCACGCGCGTGCGCAGGCCAGCTTCGACCCGCCCGGGCTGACCGTGGCGGTGAAGCGCGACCGCGCGGCTGAGGCGCTGCTGCTCACCGGGTCCAAGTTCGTGGTCAACATCCTCGCCGAGGGCGCCGAGAAGGCGCGCCCGCTGCGGGCTGACAGCGGCCGCCCGAACGTGCTCCCCTGCAGCCGCCCTCGAGCGTTGCGTTATCGCCGCTCGCGCCGAGGCTCGGGTGCAGGCTGCCGTGCCAGGTACAGCAGCCTCCGACCAGGGCACAGTGTCGCAGAGGACATGAGCGGCGCTGCGGCCCACTGACGCCGCGCGCGGGCGCGCAGCCGGTGATAAAGCAGCTGCTGCGGCAGTTCAAGCCGGGCGAGGACCGCTTCGCCGGCCTGGACGTGCAGGCGTGCCGCCGCCCGCGCCGCTCTGCTCAGGAGGGCTGTTGCCGTGCGCGTGCCTGCTCCTGCCAATCAGGCCGCGTCCAGGCCCAGTCCCGCTGCCTGGCCGGCGCGCCCCCGCATGCTGGCTGCAGCGTGCCTGACGTGCGGCGCTGCGCGCCGTGCGCGCGGCAGGAGTCGGAGGAGAGCGGCTGCGCGATCCTGCCGGGCAACGCGGCGTACCTGGAGGCCGAGGTGGTGAACCGCCTGGAGGCCGGCGACCACTGGCTGGTCTACGCCAGGGTCAACGCCGGCAGGGTGAGGCCGCCTGCTGTCCCGGCGTCGCAAGTCCCCCCATGGTCTCCTGTCCCGGGGCTGGCGTGGCGTGTGCTGCGCAGCGCTGGCCGCGCCATGCCGGCGAGAGGCCGACCCTGCCGTGGCCTCGGCGCCGCAGCGCCGAGCCTGTGCTGCGTGCCTGGCTGCGACGAGGGAGGGCAACACTGTGAACGCGCTGTCGCGTCATGCGGCAGGCCTGCGCGCGTGCAGGTGGTGCAGGAGGGCGCGCTCAGCGCCGTTCACCACCGCAAGGTCGGCACGACGTACTGAGGCCCGCGCGGGCCAGCACTGTTTGCGCATGCTGGGGCCAAGAGCGTGAAACAAATCTTGGCATGAGTTTGGCTCTGTCATGAGGGGTTTGTTAGCCCTGCGTGCTGTCGTCTGTGCGGCATGTGTCCGCATGCTCTGTCCCACAGGTTCACTGCAATGTACAGTCTGTTTGAAATGTACTTTTTGATACTAGGTCCCAGTTGCCAGAGTTGCTACCCGTGATTATTTTCTTCAATTAAAAGCGCCCCATACAGACACTGCTACGTTGTTGCTGTGCGCATGCATTCACTGTAAGTCAGCTTGCCCATTGTGCGCTCTGATGCAGTCCAGCACCTGGCCACTAGGAGCGCAAGTGTACTCGACGTCTTCCACAACATTCCTGCGACCAAAAAAGCTACCCGGATTGCATCACTGCAGTAGCTACATGCGTTCTGAGCGCCATTGGTATGCCCGACTCCTAATGGCGTTGTGACACCATGAGCACCAAACATGAACGATGCATCAGAGCATCCATTTGCCTACCTGTTTCAAATCAATAGCAGGTTGCTGCGGGTGTGCTAATCTAAAAGGCGCTTGCAACTGTGGTCCAAAGGCAAAAGCAACATAATAGTGCCCAGCAAAAGGCGGATCAGTGACGCACGCACGTCGGCTACAGCGCCTGCTGCTCACTATGATCACGCGCGTCCGAGGCGGTCAGTACAACCCAAACTTGGTCCAGTTCCAGTCCAGGCGCACGTCGGCGCCTGGGAATAATGTGCTGTAGTGGCTGATGACCACCGCGCGCATGCCCAGCTCCTGCCGCAGCACCACAGCATGACGTCTGGCTTGCTCTCAATGAGGCCGCTCTCCTGGCAGCCTGGCTTCACGATCAGCATGCCAGCCATCCAACCATACCTGTAGCTTGCCAGGGTCCTTCAACTCGTTACCAAATGTGACTGCTGTCTCCAGCTGCCGCGCCACGCCCAGTACATCCTGGTCGCTTCTGTCACGTCGCAGCACAGAGCCAGCAGCTGCGCCCGCCCCGGCCGCCCGCTCGCAGATGGAGGGGCCCCACAATGGCGGTGAGGCGGCGTACCTGCGCCTGCCGCAGCTCGGCAGCAAACTCCTTGTCGTCTGTGATGAGCACAACCGCGTCGGCGGCCGGCGCGACCGGCGCCAGCATGCGGCGCCCGGCCGCGCCGCGCGGCGCGCGCTCGGCCGCCGCGATGCGCGCCTGCTGCCCGCGCAGCACGGCCAGCAGGTCGGCGCGCAGCGCCAGGTCGGCCGCCTGCGGCAGGTCCGGCACCACCGCCACCTGCACAGGGTCAGGGTTAGGAACCAGGCCAACCACCGCCACCTGCACAGGGTCAGGGTTAGGAACCAGACCAACCACCGCCACCTGCACAGCGTCAGGATTAGGAAACTAGGCCGACCACCGCCACCTGCACGCGGCGCCGGGCCCAGCCGCGCTCCCGCTGCCTCCCTCTGCTGCTCAGCGCTGCAGCTGTGCGGGCGGGCGGCGCGCCGCCCTGGTCTGGCATGCCTCGCGGTGCATGCCATGAGCCGAGCCGTGAGCGCGATCAGCGCATGTGAGGCCTTCCGCGCGACAGCACACACTGCCAGAGCCGCACAAGTTGAGCCCAGGCCACAGCCGGCCACGGCGCGCAGGACGCGCCGCGCCGCACAGCCACGCGCTCCAGACAGGAGCGGCGGCCAGAGCACCTGATGTCAGAGCCGTGGACGGCCGGGCTGCAGGCCCCACAGCGCATGGGCGCGGCGCACCTCGCAGCCCGCGCGCTCTAGGCTGGCGCGCAAGTCGGAGGGCGCGGCGTCGGCGTCGGAGCCGTCGACGTCGGGCGCGCCGCCTTCGGAGCGCCCGTACAGCAGGCGGTGCGTGGCATAGTACTGCTCCGGCGCGCCCGGCGTGCGCATGAAGGCGCTGAATGCGCGCGCGTCCGCGCGCACGCGCGCCATCTGCTCCTCGTGCGTCTCCTTGAAGTGAAGCTGCGCGGCGCGCCCGGCGGCGTGAGCGCGGCGCGCCGGCCGCAGCTGCTCGCATCCCAAACAGGACAGCCCAAGGCAGGCCTCCTAGGCGGCCGTGAAGGCACACTGGGCTGGCTGGGAGTGACTGTCTAGCCTGACGTGCTACACCTGCTGCCCAAACACGGGCGCGGCGTAGCTCCCTCATCGACCTGCTGCTGTGCACACGGCAGCTGTACACTGCCACCTTCATTCCTTGGCGTGTGGCAACAGCGCGCAGCATTGCTGGAGGCCGCTGACACAGTAGGAACCAGCGGCATGCAGCATGCAGCTCTCAAAGGGTGGGCTGGCGCGTGGGGCTGGGGCCACCTCCAGCTTACGCAGGGACGGCTGCATCTCGCCGCAGAGCGCGCACGCGCGCACGTCGCCCAGCTCGCTGCTCGCGCGCGCGCGCGCCTCGGAGAAGTCGAAGCCCGGCTCGGTGGCTCTGCGCGGCACGCTCACACCGCGTCAGTGGGACCCAGGTCAGCATGGGGCTGGTGGGGGCTTTCCGGCTCGCCTGCAACAGGCTAGCTGATGGTCAGCTGCCTGAGCTCTGACACAGGAACAGCAGAGACCGCGCAACTCCCGGCGCACGCGCGGACTGCACCGCCTCATATCTGTGCACAACATGTCTCAAAACAGCCATTTGTGGCAGCCACTGAGGAAGCCTCACACAACTGAAGATCACTGAAACGCTGATGGACATGCAGGTGGATTGCCGCGCGAGCGCGCTATCACTCCTGACACATCACACCGCAATGCTGATGGAAAAGGCCTGCAGCAGCGCCAGAACAGGGCAGGGTCAGCCAACCCCATGGCACGAGGGCGGCCGGCGCCCCACACCTGCCGGGCACGGGCAGCGCGCGGTAGCGCTCCTGCATCGTGGTCTGGTTGCCGTACGCGCGCAGCAGCGCCACGCGCCCGAACGCGCCGGCCACGCGCCGGATGTTGCCCAGCACGCGCTCCGCCTGGCCGCGGCAGCGCTTGTTGTCCAGGTCCCAGAACACAAACACCTGCACGGCGCGCGCGCGGCGGCGTGAGCGGCTGCCCCGAGCAGTGCTCCGCGGCCTCCCCGGCGTCGCTTCCGGGCTTCGCTCCTGGCTGCCGCAAGAAGCCTGCCTGCCCAGCGACTGCCCAGCAAATCCGTGTCCTGGCGGAGCGAGGCCGCTCGCGCCTTGCAGCAGGCGCTCGCATGTGCCGTAGTACACACAGCTCCAGGTCCCCCAGGTGATTGGGTGCGGACAAGTGTGTGGCCAAGCCAGACACAGCAGCGGCTCCCTCACGAAGAGTTGCGAGCGATGCAGGTCTCACACACATAGGAGAGCACACTGCCGCCCCCCCCGCCCCCCCTCCCCCCCCCCCCCCACAAAGCGGCTGGCGGTATGCCAAAACCTCGGTGCCTGGGTGCCCGGAAGAGCACCTGCGGGCCGCCGCTTGCACGCCCCGCGACAGGCGCGTTGCCGCGCTCCGCCGCCGAGCGCCCGACGCGGTGCTCCGTCAGGGCGCCACTGCGCTTGGTGCTGCTCGGGGCGCGCCCACGGCCCAGGACGCCGCGCAACCAGAGGCCGAGGCCCCTGCGCGCGCAGGCCGCAGCCTGTCTGCGCGCGGACTCCGCTTTGCGTGGACTCCGCTTCGCGCCCAGGCGCGCGCACGCACTGCGCTCAGCTCGGCAGGCAGCAACGGCGCGAGCCACCGTGCGACCCAGCTCCCCGCCGGCAGCACTTGCGGAGCAGAGCGAAGGCTGACGCGACGTGCCAGACAGCCAGCGCGGGCGTGCTGCAGAGCTCCCGGCGCAAGATGCTCGGGCACTGCAAAGCTCGGGCGATCGCGGCCGCACCGGCGCGGCTGGTCGCCCACGGCCGCGGCGCGGCCCTGCCGTGCGGCCGGCGACGGCGCCGCTGCGCGCGCGATCGCGGCCGCCTCGCGCACCAGCCGCGCGGTGGCGGGCAGGCCGGGCGCCAGGCGCGCCACGCTCGCGGCCGCCGCGACCACATCCGCCGCCGCGCTGAGCAGCTGCGCGTTGACGGGCGCGCCGCGCGAGCGCTCCGCGGGGCCTGGCAGCCCGGCGGGCGTGTACGGCACGAGGTCCCAGACTGCGGCGGGCGCATCGGCCTGCCGCCGCGCCGCGGCCGCCGCGAGCGCCGCCGCGCCCGCCAGCGCATCCGCATGCGGGCCAGCGCCGAGCTCGGGGCCGCCGGAGTGCGGGGCGACCGCCGGCGCGCGCGCCGCCGCCGCCGCCGCCGCGTTGGCCAGGCCCGCCTGGAACGGCGGGCCGGAGCGGAAGCGCGGGTCCGCGCGCCGGCGGCCGCGCCCGCGCGGCTCCCACCCGCTGCCGCCCGGCCGCAGCGCCTGCCGCGCGGAGCACGGGGCTGCGTCACGCTTGCGCGGCTCCTGTCACTGCTGCATAAAGCGACTCAGGTCTGGCTGACCGTGGTGATGCCGTGCGTGGCGGGCCACGCCAGAGCACGTGAAGCCACGCCGCGCACCCGGCGCGCCGCGCCGCCCCGCTGAGGCACACTCACGCAGCCCTTCGGAAGATCAGGAGAGAGGGTACAGGCGCGCTCAAGGCGTGCACGCGCCTGCTGCTCGAGCTGCTTGTCGGCCGCTGAGCGCCTGATCAGGCTCTCCCTGGCGCGGCGCGCTTCTGCCTGCCCGCTGGCGCTCGCCCCGCTGCCGTCCGGCTCCTCGCCCGCGCCCGCGCCTGCCGCGCCTCCGCTGCTGGTGCCGGCCGACGCCGCGCCGTCGCCGCTGCCGCTATCCACCCCCGCTGCACTTTTCGCGCTGTCCCCGTCGCTCGACAGGCTGTGAGCAGGCGCGCCAGCACCATTCGCTCCGCTGAGCTCCGCAGGCGGGGCAGCGCCGCGGCCAGCGGCCACTGCTTGGCCATCTGTCTGCCGCGCTGCATCACTGTCGCCCATCGCCCAGCGGCCGCCACCGCCGCCGCCGCCCCGCTCAGCGCCCGCTGCGCCGCTGGCTTCCCCCGCCGCAGCGCCGGCTGCGGCGCTGGCCGCGCCCCCGCCGCTTCGCGCCGCGTTGCTGTCGCCCAGCGCCCAGCCCTCGCCGCCGCCGCCGCTGCGCGCAGCCTCGCTTGCGCCGTCATCTCTGCCCGCCGCACCGGGCGGCGCAGCGCCTTCGTCGGCTGCAGGACCCGCGCCGATGGCGCCATGCCGCACCGCATCGCAGTCGCCCAGCGCCCAGCCGCCGGCATCGCCGCCGTCGGCCGCAGCGCCCGCGTCCCGTTCCGCGACCCTCGCGGCCTGCTCTGCGCCGGCCGCGGCCGCTGCCGCCGGCCGCGCGTCGCCGCCGAGCCTGTGCGCTGCAGCTGCGCCGCCGGCCGGCCCAGCGACGGCCGGCGCAGCAGCGCACGGCGCGGCG
>JAABUV010002869.1_pt1 | contig 22656 bp, 32 predicted proteins | sample 5559971 | NCBI WGS metagenome assembly JAABUV01 (sample SAMN10711881, study PRJNA513362) | rock metagenome | isolation source: Antarctica rocks | place: Antarctica: Victoria Land, Knobhead nord | collected 2015-12-19
CCCGCCACCAAAAGCAGCTTGGACGTCTAACAACGGCCTCCCAAGTGTGAAATTGGCTGCGGAGCGGCAAACGGGGCTGAAATCGGCGATGTCGCGCTCAACTGTGGTTCTCAATAACCCCCCTCTAGGAGCAAAATCAAAGCTGCGGAATGAACCACGCGCATTATGTGAGAGGCAAACTGTTTGTAGTACCTGCTCCGTCACTCCTTAAACTGGCTCATCTTGGTGCAAAGCACAGCTTGTGCAGCCTTGTGAGTTGTACATCACCACATCTGCTCATAGAGTCTGCAACATCATCGCAGTCTGGGTGAAGGAAAGCGCTTGTCTTTGATGGGCTGGTCCCTCTGGCCACGCAGCAAGCCGGAGGAGAAGCCTGCGGCGCTACCCGCACCGGCGCAGGCGGCCCGGAAGAAGATTTGCTGCGCGTGCCCGGACACCAAGGTGGGCTGCCTTGGAGCCGCTGCGACTGGCGTGCCTGTGTAAGCTCAGTGTGTGCTCTCTGACGTGTGGTCGCGCTATGCTGCGCAGCTGCCTTGGAAGCGCTGCATGTTGCGTGCCTCCTTAAGCTTTGTATGCAGTCCTGTGACGTGTGGTCGTCCTGTGCCGCGCAGCGCGTGAGGGACGAGTGCGTCACTCTGCATGGTGCGGCGCGCGCCTGCCTCCCGTCGCTGCTCACGGCCTGTGACACACTGCCTCCTGACGCAGGGCTGCCGCAGCCTTTCTGTGCAGGTTTGCGGTGGCAGTGTGCAGAAGCGGTGTGCAGCAGCGCGCGCTGTGCCCCGCGCAGGCCTCGAGGCAGCAGAGTGCCAGCGGCTGATAGAGGCGCACAAGGAGTGCCTGCGCTCTGAGGGCTTCCGCGTGCGCCGCCCGCTTCTGTCTGACCTTGCCAGCCTCCTGTCCTAAGCTGCACCCCGCCTTGAGTGACGCCACCGCAGTCACTGGCGCTCCCATTAAATATGCTACTCTGGTTTCAAGTGTGGGCGTCTGTGCAGGTTTGAGGAGAGCGCTGCAGCTCTGCTGCCCGGAGCTGGCCGCGCTGGGGCTGCGGGCTGCGGGGTATGGCGGCCGCTTGGCTGACCGGCACAGCCGACTGCGCGGTCCGCGCCAGCGCGGTGTCCGCCGCGTCTGTGAGCAACGACGGCACCGAGGTCGGCAGCAGCGGCCCGGCGCGCGCGGGGTGCCTGCAGCGCGCGTGCTCCCCTGACGCGGACCCCGCAGGGGGCGCCGGGCGCCCGGCGCAGCGCCCGCCCCCGACGGCGCTGCGGCGCGACTGGCGCGCGCACCTGCGTGCCCACTGCCTCGCGCGCGTGCGCAGCGACCGCGGCGCGCTGCTGCGCCAGCTGCGCGCCGCCGGCGGCGGCGGCGCCGGTGGCGAGGACGGCATGCACGCGCTGCTGTCGAGCGTCATTGCCGAGGTGGCTGGCGCCGGCGCGGCATGTGCCGTCCGCCCTCCTCTGGAGGAGGCCGGTGAGGACGCTGCAGATGGTGTGGGAGCCACGGGGATGGAGCTCCAGCTCCCGCCGACCCCGGCGCCAGCGGCCGGCGCGGCGCACGCGCGCGGCAGCCGCGACATGGCCGCGGAGCTGTGGGACTGGTCCGTCGCGCCGGCCGACGTGCGCCGCGCGGGCTGCCAGCGCGCGGCCTCGCCCAGCGGTGCGCGCCCGGCCTGCATCTAAGAGGCGAGGAAAGTGCCGCGCGTGGTGCAGCTGTGACTGTGTGGGAGGAACATTTCGGAAGTATGTTACGCGAGCGGCAAAAGCACCTTCTTTTCGTACTCCTCAGGCGGAAACTCTAACGCATTAGCTAGACCAGTGATCTCATTTTAGTTGAGAACAATGCCGGCACGCCAGCTCTATACACAGTGCAGCAGCAGGCCCCGCTGAGGCTGCGGCGCCGCGGCCGCGGCAGGCGCGTTGCGCTTGATGTTCGAGCTGGGCGACGATGAGCTGGAGGGCCTGCTGGCGGACATGGAGGCGGCGCTGCTGGCGGCCGCGCTGGCGGGCGAGGCGGACGCGCTGGCGGCGGCCGAGGCGGCCGAGCTGGCGGGCCTTGCGCGCGCGTTCCAGGCCACGCTGCTGGACAGCCCGGCCGTGCCCTGCCCAGGCGCGCGTGGCGGCCCCCGCGCGCCTGACCCTGACCTAAGCCGGCGCGCGCCCGCGCGGCATGCCGGCCAGCGCGCGCCGCGTCGCTTGCTCAGGGCGGGCTGCGCGCGCGCGCGCGCGCGCGCGAGCCCCTGCATGCACATTGCATTGCATCGTCTCGGCAGGCTCCTGCCTCTGCCAGCGCAGCCAGACTGCACGCCCCGCTCGTAGAGCAGGCCTCAGCGGGTGCGCACCTTGGGGGGGGCGGGGTGGGGGGACCTCCAAGAGACGAGGGCGTCGGCAGAGCCGCCACGCGCGGTCTAACCTCCCGACGAGGCCCTGGGTCGCTCGGGCGGCCGTCGACGGCCCGGCCGCCGCGCAGTGTGCCCGGCGGGCGCGCTGCGGCAGCACGGCGGCGCCGTGCTGTGCGGCGGCTGCGGGCTGACCCTGGACCTGGCGCGCGAGGGCCTGGGCCTGGAGCACGTGCGCGCGGCGCTCGCGGACGCGCTGGGCGGCCACGCGGCCGGCGGCTGCCGCGCCGCGCCCGCCTTTGCGCTGGAGCAGCGCTTTGGCGCGGCCGTGCTGTTCATGCGCTGCGCGGCGTGCGGCGCGCTGCGGGCGGTGGTGTGAGCGGCCGTTCAAGGGCGACCAGTGGCGCGCGCGGGCGGGTGTCTGGGCAGAGCTCTGTTGCACATGTTATTGGTGCAGGGGCCTGCTCTGGGTGCACTGCGTGCGGCTTGTCTGGCTGCCGTGGCGCGCGGGGCAGACAAGGGTTTTGGAGCTGGTCAGGAACTCCTGCTTGCATGTCATAAGTAGCTGTCTAAGACAGGAACCCGGCACTGCTTATGCCTTGCGCCTGATGCAAAGCACAGGTCTGGTCTGTGCCCCCGTTTGTGTTAGAACCAGTGGAGGGTGCTCTTTGGTAATGGGCGGCTTGTAGGCAAGGTGTAGCGGATGCATCAATGTGCACTCCAATCAGTAGAGTGAATGCATGCATTTTCAGCAGATGCTTTGAATCATGCCTGTTACAGCAGTGTGAAGACATGCAGCTGGGTGCATCTGCACAGCTGCGAGTCCGTCCTAGGTGCACTCCTGTCAAGCGGCCCCAGCTGCCTCCCTTGTCCAAGCCGGGGTGGATGGCAAAGTGAGGCCCAGCAGCACAGCAACACCTGCGCACCCTCTCTGCAACACTACGTGGCGACTTGCTGCGACCAGCATGGACTGTTCCTGGCACCAGCAAGGACAGCACATGGCGGAGCTGCACAATCGGGCGCTCAGGCCCGCGCTGCCAACCTCGCGGCGTCACCGCGGCAAGGCCCAGCGCTTGCTGAACAGCAGCAAACGAATTTTTTCACGCTAACTCCTTGGTGCCGCGTGGTGCATCGCCCAAGCCCTGCTCTCTATCTTACATGTCCTAGGGCCAGCTGCAGCAGGCAGTGGCTGACGCTGGGCGCCTGGTGCATCCGCACAAGCGTCTGGCCGAGGCACAGGTCATCCAGAATAGCTGCCACAGCCGCCGCCATCCGCAGGGCAGCACAGCAGCCGCGCGGCCCAAGCCGCCAGCTCCAACACAGTCCCAATACGCGGAACCATAATGCGCGCAGCCAGGAAGAGGCGGTGCCGCAAGTGCTGCCCGCCCCGCCGCTTCCCACAGCGCCTGGCCAAGCCCCACATCACGCGACAACCATCGCGGCGGCTGGCGCCGCGGGCGGCGGCGCGGCGACTGCGGCGCGCTCCGCGGCATGCCCGGTCGTGGGCAGCGGCAGGGTGTGGGCGCGCAGCCACTCCAGTGGCGCGCCGGCCAGGCGCGGCGACGCCGCGGCCCAGACCTGTGCATGGTACGCGTCCACCCACTCCCGCTCGCGCTCCGACAGCAGCTGCGCGCGGCCGGCCGCGCCGCATGTCAGCTGCGGCCGCGGCCGCCAGCGCCCGGGTGGGTACTGAAAAGGTACCAAGATTGGTAGAGATAGGGTTACCAAGGCGAGGCCTGCAATACAGCGCGCTGTCGCGTCGAAGCCGCGGCGCGCCGCGCTGGCGCGGCGCGCGCGCTGCAGCGGGCGCGGGTCTGCTGCAGCCCAGCATCTGCCACTGTCACAGGCCTGTGGCTGCAAGCGAGCAGGCGAGCAGGGAAGTGTCGAGACGTTGGCGATGCACGCGGTGGCGGATCGTGAAGACTCAACTGGCTTAATGAGCACTGTCTACAAAGCTGTCCCGCAGCGTGCGCTCAGCGCAAGGGAGCGAGCAGGCGACCGGGCACACCGGTGGCCGGGCCGCAACCAGAGACAGAGCGCGCTTGAGCCAGGCTGGGCCGGGGGGGCGGCGCGCCTCCAGCGCGATCATCTTGCGCTGCAGCGGGCAGAGCGTGAGGCGCTCGAAGCCGAGGAAGGCCGCGCCGCCGAAGCGGTGCGGCGTGGGCTCCTCGCGGATGATTAGCAAATTCTCAATGCGGACGCCGAACGCGCCGTCCTCGTAGTACCCCGGCTCGTTGCTGACCACCATGCCCGCCTCCAGCGGCGTGTGGTTGTGCCACCTGCGCGCGGGTGTCAGAGGGTGATATTATTGAATAAACCTACACCCCACTCGCTGCTGCCTGCTCAAACTTATGCGTGCCCTTGAGGGAGCACCGCGCGGCAAGAGGAGGGAAATGGGGGGGGCCAAACCGCGCGGAGATGGACTGCGGACCCTCGTGGACGTTGAGCGCAGCGCCCACGCCGTGCCCGGTGCCATGGCGGTAGTTCAGCCCGATGGACCAGAGCGGCATGCGCGCCAGCGTGTCCAGCGCCAGCCCCGGCGTGCCCTCCAGGAACACCGCCGTGTCCAGCGCAATGTGGCCCTGCGCGGCCCCGCCCGCATCATTTTATGAGAGTCTCCGCGGGGGGCACCTGCCGGCGCATTTTGTCCTGCTCTAGGCGCAGCATGCGACGACGTAGCGTCCGGCGAGAGCGCGGCAAGGCGCCGGAAGGGACAATATGCTGAGGGCGGCTGCCTGCTCACGCTCAGTGGCGCATGCGGCGGCGCACAGTCGCCGTGCACGTGGTCGGCGAGGAACAAGGCAGGCAAGGCAGGGCCCCGCTGGCGCCCGCAACAGCGCACACGCGGCGGGCCTGCTGACTTCCGCTCGCAAGTGCATACAGTTCTGGAAGACTGCATGCGGAACTGGGGACCTGCACGCGGTGCTGGGGAAGTGGGCTTTGCACAGGGCCGGCGCACGCGGTGCCTCGATCAGTGCATGCGGTGCTGGGCGGATGAATGCGTTGCACGGCGGGGACCGGCACCCTGCGTATGCGCGGCCGCAGGCAGGCCCGGGCGCGGGCGGCGGGCGCGCCTGCAGCACGCGCGTGAAGCACTCGCGCTGGTGCGCCGTGGGCTCGCCCATGTGGAACGTGCGCGTGACGTCGGTGGTGCCGCAGTCGTACTGGCCGCCTGTGCACGGATCGAAGCCCAGAATCAGCAATAGGCACGCATGCCAGTGGGAGCGCGCTCGAGCGCACAGGGCTGCGTGTCATCACTCACGTCATACTGAGCATCGCTCGGGTCACGCTGAGCACTTGCACTCCCGCTCGCGCCGCGGCTTCGTCGGCCGCCCTGCGCGCGCGCGCAGCGCCCGCGCGCTGCCGCGGGCGGCCGGCCGGGGCGCGCCGCTGTCGACCAGCAGCAGCGTGCGCCCGTCGACGGCCGCGCAGGAACCGGGCTGCGCGCGGTAGTGGATGATGGCGCCGTTGGCGCCCGCGCCCGCGATCGTCGGGAAGCTGGGCTCCACGAAGCCCGGCTGCGCGGCGCGGCGGCCCGTGAGGTGCTCGTCGACGGCCACCTCGGACAGCGCCGCGCCCGCCGCGACCTGCGCGGCGGCGGGCGAGCGCCTGTTTAGGCGTGCATGCCTCCAGCTCCGGCGCTGAGGTGTGGTAGGGCGAAGATGCGCAGAGGAGGCATGGTGTCCTGCTGCGCGGCGCGGCGCGCCGTCAGGGGGGAAGCCATGATGTCCTGCGCGGCGCTGCGCGCCGTCAGGGATTTGTTTAAGCGCACCCGGAACAGCGCCTTGTCCGCCGCAGCCTGCAAAACCAGAGGCCCAGCGTCTGGACAGGCGTCTACGGCTCAATCTTTGGCGGCACGTATGGTTGAGCTTGCCGGCCCCTGGCCGGCAAGCGGGCCCCTGGCCTATACCCTATAACCCCGTATGGTGAGGTGGAGGTGCCGGGGGGCCTCCTAGATGCCCAGCGCGTGGCGCAGCGCGCTGCGCCACGGCGTCACCGTCACATCCCACATGCGCCTCGGCCAGCGCGCTGCCCGCCGCGGCCAGGCCATGGAGTGGAAGGAAGTGCCAAAGGACAGAGAAGGAAGCGCCAGAGGCCAAAGTGCACGGGGTGGAATGCAGCGCCAAAGCACCAAATGCTCATGAGCAGCCCCCCCCGAGGAGGCCGCGCGCGCGCCTGCTGCTCCAGCCACGAGAACGTCTCGGCGAGCGCGACCGCGTCGCGCAGGTGCGCCTCGCGCATGCCGGCCAGCTCCGCGGCGTTCTTCAGCGCCTTGGCCGCGGCCACCGGCGAGGGCTGTGTCACAAACAGGTTCGCCGCGCACAGCGCCGGCGCGCCTGCCGCGCCGCGCCGCGGCGCCGCTGGACGAGGCTAGGAGCTGAGGGCCGGGGTGACACGACATGGCACCACTCTTTAGAGGGAATCCTTTCTGTGATATGTATGGCAGCGATGGCTGGGCGCTTGAGCACGGTGCTGAGTTCCTGCGAGCACATGTAACCTGTGACCCACCCCGCTTCAGAGCTGTGGCCAAGTTGCGAACCAGGGGTGCTCCACCGCAACACATAGGGTGCAGCCAAGAGTCGGAGACCGCGTGGCGGGCAGCCGTGCAAGGGCGGGGCGCTCTTCCCGCTCTTCCTTCAGCCGCTACCTGAAGTGCTGGCATCGGCGTCGGCCGCGCCGGCGTCGGCCGGCGCGCTGCCCTCGCGGCGTGGGCGCTTGCGCGGCGTGGCCTTGCCGCGCGCGCTCTTCGGCTCCTCCGCCATGGACAGCGCCTTGAAGGCCGCCTGGCGGAGTGCATAGCTCACCTGCGCCCAGCCGAGCACCGGCTGAAGCCCGATTGTGCATGCGAATCACTGGAGCACAGACCGTTTGCAGCTTCCGGTGCCCAGGCTCTCGCTTTGCAGGCGCCCCTGGCACACAGCACGGCTTGTTTGCCATGTGCACGTGCGGACCACACGGCACGCCGAGCGCTCAGGCACGAGCGCGCCGCCGTCGCGCGCCGCACGGCAGCGGACAGCCAGGCCGAGGCCGGCGCGCGCCTTTGCATAGTCGGCCCAGATGCGCACGCCGGCCGTCGCAAGGGCGCGCACGTCCGCCAGCACCGCGTCGTAGGGCTTCACCGCCACGCCCGCTGCCTCCAGGTGCTTCGCGACCTCCGGCGTCACCTGCGCCGGCATTCCCGTCAGGGCCCACGCTGCCGCACGCCCGGCAGATGCGCGCCCCGGCACACGCGCCGCCAATCCTGCCCGCATCAGTGTGCGCACATGCACCCTAACCCTATCCTGAGGCAGCAGTACGTGGCGGTCGCGGAGCCTGCGCTCGGTGCTCAAACCAGCAGTCGCTTCACATGACGGTGGAGGGTTTTGCTTGTGTCCCGCGCTATCATCTCATCCACTGGCCGCGCACAGAGTCAGACGCAGCGGGGCGGCCGAACCTTGCCGGCGTCGATGTACAGTGTGGCCGCATCGTGCGTGAGCAGTGCGTAGGACACGAAGACCGGGTTGTACGGCACGTCGCCGCCGCGCAGGTTGAGCAGCCAGGCGACCTCGTCCAGCGCCGTCACCAGCAGCGCGCCCGCGCCCGCGCCTGCGCGGCGCCTCAGCCCCTTGGCCCCTTGCACTTGCCTGGACGCCTGCTCGCACTGGTGCCTGAGCATGTCTGAGCGCCCGCCGCTCTGCGGGCTTCCAGGCAGCGTGGCGGGAGCTTAGGTCTCCCGCCAACGCCTGCGTCGGCAGCATGCCAGCGCTCACAGGGGGTGCCCCAATCAATCTGCCTAATGGTGCCCCGTAAACCCCGCTCGCCCTGGCAGTCGGGCGCGCGCCGGCCATCTCCTGGCGCATGCGCCGGATCTTGTCGCCGGCCGATTCGCCGGCGTGCTCCAGCGCGTGCATGCGCAGCGGCGCGGCCGGCGGCGGCGGTCGCGCCGCGCCCCACACCGCGTCCACCAGGTTGCCGGCTGTCAGCGGCACAAGCGAGCGCCCCGCGGCGGACAGCTTATTGTCCAGCGCGAGCGCGTTGTCCACCTATTTGCAAAACAAGGTTCATTCGGGGCTATCACTGAGGAGGATACCCCGATAAACGAGGAATGCGCGGATGCATGGCACCGGCCCATAACACACCAACTTTATTTGCGCGGCAGCGCAGCACCACATGCCTGTGGCGAAGTCCGGCTGCGTTCTGCCAGCAGCAGGGGCCTGCCGCCTGGCACCCATGGCAAGGTGCCGGCACTGACGTGGGGCATGGGGGGACGCGCACGGTGTGGACAAAGGGATCGATGCCGACGCGGCCGCCCTCGGGCACGGCGCCGGCCAGCCAGTCTGGGATGTCCGGGCAGCCGGGCGAGCCGCCGCGCATGAGCGTCCAGGCCGGGCCCAGCTGCTGCGACGCCTGCAGGAAGTAGCGGCCGTCGGTCCACAGCGCCGCGGTGGACGCCGTGACGACCGCCGTGCCCGCCGAGCCCGTGAAGCGGCTCAGCCAGTGGCGGCGCGCGTCGCAGTCCGGCGCATACTCGCTCTGCACAGACGAGCGCCATCATCGTCAGGGAGGCCAGGCTCTGACAGCCACGCTGCCACAACACGCAAGCCTGACGTGCTGGCGATCAAGAGCTGGTGTGCGCGGGCCCCTCCCGCGCTCGGCCCAGGCAACACGCTCTGTGACTCAGCTGTCAAGCAGCGGAGGGAAGCCTCCGCAGTCTTTGGCAAGCACAGAGCGGTGCAGGAGGTGCACCATGTGCGCGTCCTCGGATGGCACTATGTACGCGTCCACGCCGGCCTGCTTCATCTGCTCGCGCAGGGCCTCCACGCGGTCGTCTGTGACTGCGCCGTTGGCCTGCGCCTCTGCCGCCATGGTGGTCGCCCGGCGCGAGCGCCTGGCCGCCGAGCTCGGCGCAGGCGCGTGCGGCGCGCTGAACCTCCACGCGCCGAGTGCGAGGACGACGCGCGCTGCCTGGCAGCCCGGGACGCTTGGCTGTGAAGGCGACTTGGCTACTGCTACACACACGGGTACACAGTTGATAAGAGCGTGTGGCTCCGCAAGGTCACAGACGGTAAGGCAATGCGCAGCAACGCAGCAGCCTCAAGTACCACACACTGGCCTTCTGCCTCCGGCCCCCCGTCACAGAGGTACCAAGCAGAATAGAGGTGAGGCACTGGCCGTACCTGCCGGCTGGCAGCAGGCGTGGAGGCAGCTGCACGACTTCCTGCGCAGCGTGCACCAGCGCGCAGAGACCAAGCCACACGACGCGCTGAGGTGCAGGCCTGAGTGCCCTGCAGCATTGCGTTTGTGGCTGGGAGTGATGGTGTCGTCCCAATGACTCTTGCAGCAACCACCACTCAGAACACCTAGAAATTATGCATATAAGTTTCTGACTAATCGATAGGCATGTTGGGGCCACACTCGATCACACGGGCGAAGGCAGGCACAACGGAGCCTGATAGGAGACTAGGGAGTGTGCACTAGCCTCATGCCGGCAGACTTGACAAAGCATGAGGCTGCGGTGTACGACCGGCAGCTGCGCGTGTGGGGCGTTGCAGTGCAGAAGAGGTATGTGGGAGTACCGCCTTCGTTGTCGCGTGATTAGCTCTGCATCAAACATAACGCCTAGCGCACGTTTGATGTGCGCCTCGCAGGTTGAACGCCGCACGGATCCTTGCACTGGGGTGCGTCAGCGGCCTTGCAGCTGAGGTATGCCAGTGCAGTTCCTGCTTGGGATTGTCCTTTTGACCGGGGAGCACCCGGCATTGAAGGGGATGACGCCTGACAGGTCGCCAAGAACGTTGTGCTCGCTGGCGTGGGCTCCCTGACGCTCGTGGACGACACGCCCTGCAGCTCGGGCGCCCCGTGCAACTTCCTCGTCCCAGCTGATGCAGACCCGGCACAGAGGTGAGCGCTATGCAGCCAGCGCCCCTGCCTGGCGCCTGGCCCCCCGCCCGCGCCTCCCGCTGACCAGGCGCTGTGCGGCGCCGAGGGCCCGGCCAGAGCCTGACGGCGCGCCGGGGCGCGCCGCGCAGCGTGGCCGAGGCCAGCGCGGGCACGCTGCGCGAGATGAACCCGCTCGTGCGCGTGGCCGTGCGGCCGGGGCGGCCCGGCGACCCGCCGGACGCCGCGCTGCTGGCGGACGTGGACGTGGCCGTGCTCACGGGCGCCAGCCACGCGCTGGAGCTGGCCTGGGACGCCGCTTGCCGCGGCGCGGGCGTCGCGTTCTACGCGGCCGCCTGCCGCGGCTCCGCCGCGTACCTGTTTGCCGACCTGCGCGAGCACGCGTTCACGCCGACGGTGCGTGTCCGGCCCAGCACGCAGGGCGGCCCGCTCTGCGTGCCTGGTCACGCTGCTGCGCGCCCCTGGTCCGCTGCGTTCCTGTTTGCGGCCTACAGACTGGCGCGCCAACAGCACGCGCACACGTTTGCACTGATGCCTGCTGCAGCACAGCGCACGGTCCGACACCGCGGACAGACAGTAGGCTGCTGCGCATTTGTGGTGGTGGCACGCAAGGTTGCGCAGCCTCACGGGTCTGAGGTCGACTCTCTGCACTCGACAGGACAAGGCGTCCGTCGAGCAGCTGGGCGCGGGGGCGGAGGCGAGCTGCAGCTTCCCGCCGCTGGAGGCGGCGCTGCTCCGGCCGTGGAAGGGGCTGCACCCGCGGCGCACCCACCGCCTCTTCTTCACCCTGAGCAGTGCGTGAGCCCCACCGGCTGCTTGCCGCGGCCCGGCAATGCAGAGCATTGGGGCGCGGCGCGCAGCGCGCGTCGCACCGCCGCAGTAGGCGCGCGTGACCCTGTGCATTGCTCTTGTGCTGCCCGGCTATGCATGTGTCCCGTGCGTCCTGCGACCAAGCAAGCTAGTGCGCCCTCTGCGATGTGCCCCATCTGGACCGGGTGCATGTGGCTCTCGCGGTGCCGTGCCACATGCATGTTGCGCCGTACCTGCGGTTGTTCCCACACGTCTGCACGTGCGCGCATGCAGTGTGTGCAGACTTTGAGAGGGCGCACGGCCGCGCGCCCGCGGAGGCCGACCTGCCCGCGCTGGAGGAGCGGGGCGCCGCGCTGGCGCGCGAGGCCGGCCTGCCGGCGGCCGTGGTCGACGGCGCGTTGCTGCGCGGACACGTCGCGCATGCGGGGCAGGAGCTGCCGCCGGCACGCTCCCGGCATCGCGCGCTGGCCCTCCGCTGAACCTGCGCCATGCGGCCAGGCTCACGGAATGCGCGTGTGCACACAGCGGCAGAAGTGCTCGGGCTCAGTGCGGGCTGCCTGAGGCCAGCAACAGCGAAGCAGGCCACTGGCACAGCAATCCACCCTGTGCTCTGTACAGCTATACGACGGCTGCTTCGAGTGCATGCAGTTTGCATGCAGCCGGCTGCGCCGACGCGCGGAGCGGCCGGGCGCGCAGGTGAGCGCGGTGCTGGGCGGCGTCCTGGCGAACGAGGTGCTCAAGGCGGTGTCGCGGCGCGGCGAGCCCGTCAACAACTTCTTCTTCTACAGCCTCGCGGACGGCGCCGGCGTCGTGGAGCGCATGGCCTGAGTCAGGCCGCCTGAGGCCGCGCGCGCGCCGCATGACCCGCACGTCAGAGCAGTGCCCTGATAGCCCCCGCCCGCCAAAGTAGGTCCTGTAACGGAGACGCCACGCAGCTGAGAGACTCCAGAGCGGCAGCGCCGTCTGGCAGTGCGGCCCCCATTTATTCTACAACATGCGCATGTCGCAGCAATTGTTTCCTGGGTGCAAACTTTGCACTGCAAAGTGCATCCGTGAAACAGCTTCCCCCCCTTGACATTCAAGGCTTCGGGGGACCCCCGCCTGGCCCTCGAGCATACAAAGGAGCTCTCCGCAGCTCCGTGCTGCTCAGACTCCTGGCCACCCTGCAGTGATGGCGCTCCTCCTAGGCGGCGCGCGGCGCCTTGCGGCCTGCGGCGCTCGTGCGCGCTGGGCGCGGCCCTTCGCTGCGCAGCCCGAGCCAGAGCAGGCCACCGGAGACGAGATCACCGTGAAGGTGAACGACTACAAGGCCCACAAGCTGGACCCGCCCGGAACGGAGGTGACAACCAGCAAGGGCGAGCTGATGGAGTTCTTCACGACCATGTATCGCATGCGCAGGCGCGCCCGCACGCGCCTGCCGCTGGAATTGGTTGCGCTTGCTCTGCAGCCAGTGCAGACACTGTGTGTGCTTGCAACACGCTCACGACAACTGGCAAGAGCAGTTGCGAAGCGCCTAAAAGGATGGCAGCGCAAGCTCAGCGCTGTTCCAAACGTTGCCCCACACTCGGCCTGTGGCCAGTACGTGTCTCTGCAACACACAGCAGCACTCAAGAACGTGTTTGCTGCAGCTTTGCTGGAACACGCTCGGCGCGGTTGCCTGTTCTTTCGCTTTGCACTCTCCGTCTTGGCACAGGCTGAGCTGATACCCGAGTGTGCACTTAAACCAAGCCTGCCTGGCTGTGGTGTCACAGGCTGAAATACTGGTCAGCGCGGCCGGGCGCACTGGCACACAGGCCCCCTTTGCGGTGCACGCGGGAGCGCCTGGCGCTGAGCGAGCGCGGCGCGCCAGGGTGGAGCTGGCCGCGGACCTGCTGTACAAGCAGAAGCTGGCGCGCGGGTTCCTGCACCTGGCGGACGGCCAGGAGGCCGTGCCGACCGGCATGGAGGCGGCGCTGACCTTTGAGGACAGCGTGATCCAGGTGACCGCGCTTGGTAATGACCGCTGCAAGCGCTCATTGCCTTGCGCCTCGCCTGCGCGCCTAGTACGGGGAAGACGTGCCTTCGTCAAAGCCTGCCGTGAGACACTGCTGTGACAGGCGCCTCCAGGGCGATCAGCGCGCGTCGACCATGACTGTGACTGACAGGCACTGCTGTGCGCGCAGAGCTACCGCGACCACCTGACCTACATAGGAAGGGGCGGCACGGTGTGTCCCTGGTGGAGTGCCTCCCACTTGAAACAGCCTGCTAACGAGTCTTTTCCTGTGCCATAACCGTATAATTCTCCACGCTGTCATGCCAGGTTGGCGCACGGCTTCAGACGCTGCTGTTGTCGACGGGCGCGGGCTTGCTGTGGTGTGCGCAAGTTGTGGGGGCCTCACCTTGAGAAAGGCCGGCGGTCATACACCTAGCGACAGGCTTGTGCGCCGCGTCATCAGCGTGTGCGGTGCCCGCGGCAGGCAAAGGAGGTGTTTGCGGAGCTGCTGGGGAAGAAGGACGGTGCGGCCAAGGGCCTGGGCGGCTCCATGCATCTGTACAAGCGCTCGCACAACTTCTTTGGCGGCATCGGCATCGTGGGCGAGCAGGCGCGCACCGCCGCGCTCCAAATTCCTGCATTGCAGACGCTGGAATAGGGTATGGGTATGACAAAATGTGACGTGGTTGCGAAGGGCCGACGCTCATCAGCCTAGCTGGGGCTGCGTGGTGTAACAAACCTCTCTGTGGTGCCTCTTCTCTGTGGCAGGCTGCATCAGGACACCGCCTGTGCGTGTCCCTTACCTATGCTCCAAAAGCCTCCCTGCCCTTCTGCGTGTACATGCTGTGCGGTGGGTGCTGGGGCAGGTCCACGTGGCGCTGGCATGCGAGGTAGCTCATTGGGAGTCCAGCCCTTGCCGCCCTCTCCACGTGTCATCCCTGTGGGAACGCGTGTGTCGCGCGGCGTGGGGCGCCCCTCGCAGCGTGAGGCGATGCGGGCGTAGGCAGTGGGAGGACCGGGACAGCGCCGGCCTGCGCAGCGTCCCGGCGCGAGCGGGGCGGCGCGCGCGCAGGTGCCGCTGGGCGCGGGCCTGGGCCTGAAGCACAAGTACAAGAAGGACGGCAACGTTGCGGTGGCCATCTACGGCGACGGCTGCCAGAACCAGGGCCAGATCTACGAGGCGCGGTTCCCAGCGCATGCCTTGTCAGTACATGGCAACAGTTGTCAGCCTTTCAAGTACTGCATTACAGAAGAGGCCTATGAGCCCGTTGTGTTAGAGAGCGTGCCTTGGGTACTCATTTTTAGGTCAATATGTAAATACACGCTCCGTGGTCTTTGAGCAGGCGCCGTGGCAGTGCTGGCCGATAGGCCCACTCGTGTAGTGCTGCTTGCTGCGAATACCGCAGAGTTGTGGCAGGCGCACTGTGGGAGGCAAGCAGATGCTCACGAGGGCAACGCAGCTTCAGTCACTGCATGGGGCATTAGCGTCCCACTGAGCACGCAGACATGCGCGCTGTCGCCGCCGCTGCTGCAGCTGCTGCTGTCAAGGCCTGTGCAATGCGCGCAGTCGTACAACATGGCCGCGCTGTGGGAGCTGCCGGTGCTGTTCGTGTGCGAGAACAACCACTTCGGCATGGGCACGTCGGACGTGCGCGCGTCCAAGAGCGCCGCGTTCTACTCGCGCGGCGACTACATTCCGGGGCTCTGGTGCGTCCACGCTCTGGCGTGGGCGCCAGTGCATGCCGCTTCGCTGCTGGGACAGCTGTTCAGACGTGCCTGCGACAGCGTGTGTGCATGGGTGCTGGGCGTCTGGCCCCTATAATTATGCAGCGAGTGGGGGGCTTGCCGCGTCGGGAGATATACAGACCGGTTGTTAACAAGTCTGCGGACAGGTATAGAGCTGTCGCCGAGGCAGTAGTGCACTTGCATGTGCAGAACAGCGCTCCGCGCCGGCAGGGTGGACGGCATGGACGTGCTGGCCGTCAAGAACGCGACCGCCTTCGCAAAGGACTACGCGCTGAAGAACGGGCCTATCGTGCTCGAGATGGTGCGCGCGCGGTCTGCGCGTCAGCCGCCCTCCTGGGAGTGGCAGAGCCCCGATGTGCAGAGAGCATGTCGAGTGCGCGGGGTCCTGGCGCAATCGGCAGCACAGCTGGGACGGGACTTGAGCTCTGGTGGTTGTACGGGCAGCCGATCAAAACCGGTGTGATCCTCTACAGAGCAAGCCCTAGCTCGGGCAGGAGAGGTCAAGTGCCGTTTCTGCGCTTCCCTCTGAGGCCTGCGCTGCGCCAGGACACATACCGGTACCACGGGCACAGCATCAGCGACCCGGGGTCCACGTACCGCACGCGCGACGAGATCCAGGGAGTGCGGCGCGCGCGCGACCCTATCGAGCACGTGCGCACGCTGCTCATGGAGCACAGCTTTGCGGACGCCAAGGAGCTCAAGCAGATGGAGCGCGAGATCAAGAAGGCGCGCGCGCGCACGCATGCTGCATCCTGCCCGGACGCCCGCGCGCGCGTGCTGCATCCTGCCCGGCTGCGATGGTCTTGGTGTGTTGTGGATGTGCTGCTCGTTTGCGAATGCGCACTTCCTTTCTGCTGTGAAGGAGTGAGGCGCAGTCATGTTCAGACTAATGTTTGCGTCAGGGAGTGGCACTTGCAGAGGCAGTGTTCAGCAAGCCCTCGTCAGCGTGGGCAGCCCTTGCGAAATAGCATCCATGTGAGCATCTCGTGCTGTGTGCTGTGCCTGCTGTTTGTAGGACATTCTGACCCTAAGGTAAAGGGCTTTGGATGTGAGCGGCAGGAGATTGACGAGGCCGTCGAGGAGGCTAAGAAGAGCGCAGAGCCGCCCATCGAGGACCTGTGGAATAACATCTATGTGTCCGGTCTCGGCGCCCGGCTGCGGCCCATCGAGGTCGGCAGGCCCCCCATCATCCTGCCTGCTTGAGGCTGCAGCCATCATGGGAGGGGTTAGTTTATGTTGCTGTTTCATGCAGGGTCGACGTGTTGCCCCTGCCTGGTGTAAGCTATGTGCGTGTATGGCACCGCATGAAAGTCCTGCACTGTCTGCCTGCCTGTCAAAACTTGTCCGCGCGGCCTGGACGGGTTGGCCAGCTCTAGGCTGTGCCCGTGCTTTGTGCAAGCTTGCGTCGAGCCTTCAGAACGCTCTGTATAGCCAACGCATGTTTTCAACGGGTTACGCAGTGCTGTTGATGCAGCATGTCTCTCCACTCATTGTACCACCTAGCTTCTATCTGGGCATGTGTCTGTTGTGAAGCAACTTAGCGTCATGCATGTTCGTGTTATGCATGCAACCAAACATGCTTGCTAGGAGGTGATAGGAGGGAGGCGGACATGTAAGCTCTCTCATACCAAGTTAAAACGCACACATGCACACAGGAGGCACAGCAAGGTGAACAGCCGCAAAGCGTGTGAAGTGAACCCGAATGCTGCCTCGCATCCATGACTCCGTGAAAACACCAAGCACACGCAGCAACACTCCCACAAAACGCACAGTGTGTTTGCAGCACACGCCTGACAACTGCCTCAACATTCGCCATTGAGGGAGGACAGAAGGGACTCACTACGGTGAGAGCATAGCATAGCGCTGACAGCCGCTCGCCATGCACTACAGCATACTTCAGAGCACAGCCTTGGCGCGACGCCATGCCTCTCCGCCGCTCACTGCGGCGCGGCGATGGGCGGCTGCGCAAACGGCGGCCGCGCGGCGCCCCCGCCGGGCGGGCCCATGAACACCGGCGGGCGCCAGCCCGGCGGCGGGCCGCCGTAGCCCATGGGCGCGCCGTGCGGCATGCCCGGCGGCGGGCCCCCGAAGCCGGGCGGCGGGCCCCCGGGCGCCCACCCGCCCGGCTCGCCCGCGCGCGCGCGCTTCTCCGCGCCAGGCGGGCCGGCCTCGGCGTCGCCGGGCGCGCGCCGCTTGCGCTCGGCCTCGCTGGGCGCGGGCACGCGCGTGCCGGCCTGCATGGGGTCCATGGAGGGGTAGGCCATGGGCGGCGGCGGGCCGCCGGGCGGCAGGTTGAAGAAGTTGGGCCCCGGCGGCGGCGGCATGAACGGCGGCGGCGGCCCGCCGTAGCCGGCGTGCATCGCGGCCACCTGCGCGCGCGGTCAGGGGTAGGGTAGGGTCGCTGCGGCGCCCAGCACGGCGCGGTGACAGGCGCGGCGCGGCTATGAGCTGGTGGTCACAAGAAACATAGGCCTCGGGGCACATGCGCTCGGGCGGTGAGCCTTCGCGGCTCGTCATGCGCAGAGAGGTCGGTTTCAGGAGCGGGCGCCGCGGCTGGTGCGGGGCCCAGACGATGGCCGCTGACAGCATGCTGGCCGTGAGTGTTGAGCAGGCGTTTGGCACCGCGACCTCCTTCCAGGAAGCTGTTAGCAGAAGGCACAGATGCGGCCACCCACACCGCCTGCCTGCACGTCTGGGACCTGGAGGGCGCAACACTGCTCTGTGGGGCCCTGCAGAGAGCAGCGGCGGGCGCGGCGGCGGCAGCTCTGCGCGGCGCGCCCGCAGCGGGCTCCCACCGCACGCGTAACTGCGCCTCTACAGAAACGGCTGCTGCCAGTCTAGGCAGCGTTATCTCCTGTAGAAAAGTGAGGGTCGTGAGGCGGGCCAAGAAGGCCGGGCGCGCGCCTGCGGCGGCACCATGGACGGCGGTGGCGCGCCGCCCGGCAGCGCGTCGGCGCGCCGCTCCTGCTGCGGCCGGCCCCAGCACAGCTTGGCGCGCTGCCCGCGCACGATCAGCTTGTTCTGCAGGCCCTCCGCCGCGCGCTCGGCCGAGCCGCGCTCCGCGAACGTCACAAATGCGCAGTGCCGCGTCTCCAGCACCTGCGCCGCAGCCACCGGGGCCTTGAGCAACGCCTGTTTAAACTACTCCCTTTTGCATCCTGCAGCAGATCGCAGAGTCGAGCACCAAATGCTATTACACTGTGTCAACAGTCGAATCAAGTGCGAACACTTGGAGCAATGCCAGGGAAGGAACCAAACAGGCGGGGCCGAGCTCACTGCAACTTTCAGCCTCTTGCACAGTCTCATGCTGCAAACCTCCCACTGGCATCCGCATGGCACACAGGGAGCCGTCCTGATCACCGCCCCCGCATGCAGGAGCGACGGCGCCGCACCCGAATGGAGCGTATCTCGCCAAAGGGGTAGAACTGGTCGCGCAGGTCGCCCTCCGCCGCGCCCGGCGCCAGTCCGCCCACGTACCTGCCCACAGCAGAGGCGCGGCGTCTGGCTCGCGCACTACGGTCTCAGCATTTGAGCGCCCCTGGAGATCACACGCAGAAGCCTTGGCTGCCAGAGACAGGCAGCTAATGGGAACTGCCTGGTTGCACACAGCACCCCGGCAGGCAGTCTGGTCGCACATGCGCACAGCAACCCTGCCATAATCTAGCTCATTCAGAGGCACACACGGAGACCAGCCCTCCTCATGCAATCAGGCTGGTGTCGAGTTGCTGCCTGCAGCACTGTCGCTATCAGCCCAGCTGTCCAGGGCTGCAGCGCACAGCGTGGTGATGGTGCTGTCCTCGGGCGGGTCCATCTTGGGCATCGCGTCCACGCGCGACAGCATCTTGCGCGCGACGGGGTCGTTGACCCCGTAGTACCGGTCCTGTCGCGCGTTCACAGCTGCACTGTCAGCGCATTGCTCTACGCCCTGGTGAGGCTCATCACGCAAGCAACACCAGCGTGTTCACTCGGTGTCGTTCTGTGGCCTCCTGAGTGTCTGCTGCGTGAACATACAGCGCACCCAGAATCACATACATGCCAGCACTCTGGCTGTTCACTAGCTCGACGGACTGGCAGATTCACTCAACACCCCCTCGCAGGACCCACCATCCTGCCAGAGCAGCCCTGCATCCTCACCCACGCTGCACTCGCACGCTAGTGAAGCGACAAGCGCCAAACAGCAAGGCGCCCGCGCAGCAGCGTGCGCAGCGGCGCCCTCAGCGCGGCGCCCGCCGCGCACGGGCCAGCATGCACAGGGCCCACTCGGAGGCTCTTACTTGACCACCGAGCAACTTTTACTCATAAGCTTTTACTTATAAACTTTTACTTGCATTTTTAGGCGCCGCACCTTGATGTTCTGCTCCGCCAGCTCGCCGGTCGTGGGCATCTCGTGGCGATACGGGCACTCGGCGCCGCGCTTGCACTCGCCGCGCACGAAGAAGGAGCAGATGGGCGCGCGGTTGCGCTTGTAGTACGGCGTGGTGCGCTGCATGCGCAGGATCGCGTCGTTCGCCTTGGCCTGCGCGGCGCGCGCGTGGGCGCTGTCAGCACCGCTGCATCGACGCTCACGGCACCGCTGCGCGGGCAATCTCCATCGCTTGCGCATACTCAAGCACGCCGCTGGAGTGCACGAACCTTAAGCTCCACATAAAACACAGTGTGTGCACTCCAAGCACTTGCACGCGTGCGCGGAGGCGTCGATGCCTGCGAGTGCGCTCGGCATGCACTGATATGCGTGCACCAGAGTGAGGCAGGGCTGCAGACGCACGCGGGACACATGCCTCCGCAGGGGCTGAGGGGCTGGCAGGGCGCCGTGCGCCGAAGCACTGGCTCAGCGGTGTGCAACCTTCATCAACTAACGTCGACCAAGCAGCTGGCAGCGCCGCTCGATCAACGCCGTCGCCGCTCGATCAACGCCGTTGGCGCGCCGCTTCGATCACACCGCCGGCACGGGGCGCGCGCCTTGGCGAAGGAGGAGTCGGCGGAGAGCGTGCCGTCGGCCTGCATCTTGGCCAGCGCGTACTCCTTGCCGGCGTCGCTCTCCGGCAGCGCCGCGTCCTCCACGCCCAGCGCCGCGTCGCGCGCCTGCACCGGCAGGTTGTAGTCCAGGTCCAGCAGGCACACCTGCGCGCGCAGCACCACATACGACGTCAGCAGGGCGCCTGTGGTACTAGCCGCACTCAGCAGGGCGCCTGTGGTACTAGCCGCGCTCAGCAGGGCGCCACACTGCGCCAGAAGCCTGGCTCAGGCGGCCAGAAGCCTAGCCTCCTCCTATGGTGCTAGCCACGTCCGCGCTCGGCTGCCGTCGCGGCCGCGGCTGCAAGCGCCAGGTCCCCAGCAGGGTTGCGGTGCTGCAAGCGGTCTGCGGACGCGCTCTGCCAGAGCAAGACCCCGCGCAGGCGGCTGGGAGGCAGGGCGCGAGCCCGGCGCTGCATAATGATCGGCGGGATGTGCAGAGCCGGCGCGCGCCTGGCAGACGTTTTTCGCCTTGGCGACCTCCTGGCAGATAATTGTCTTCTTATACCTGCACGGACGGCAGCCACAGTGTCAGCTAGGCAGACGATCCTGCCACAGACACACACCGCTTGAGGCTGTACTAGAAGCAGGCGGGTGCAGGACGGCGCACCTGGCGTCGCTGCCAGGTCGCCAGCGGAACACAGTGTACGGCCGCCCAGAGATGTGGCACTCTGCGCCGTACGATATCCGCTGCATGCGCACGTACGGGTTGGGGCCAAGGCACGTCTCGCATACGATGGGGAAGTCGGAGCGCTCCCATCCGTCCTGCTCTTCGTCGCGCAGCAGGCGGTTCGCCATGCTAGCGGCGGCGCGCCCCCGCGCTTGCGGCCCCTGGGCCTGCTCTCCCTGTCAGGGACTGTCCGCGGCACGCTTGGCACGCCTCCGCCCGCCGCCTGACAGCCAATCCGACAGACACGGGCAGCCGCGCCCCTGCTCCGCCTGTCGTACAGCAGAGTCCGGGGCGCAGCAAGGTGCTGGCAGACACCGCCGGCCGGATTGCTTGCGTCTGCTCCCTTTACTGCGGCTGCAGGTACACGTGAAGTGCTTGCTTTCCTACGATCTCGCTTCAGGTGTGGAGCACTCTGTGCACCTCCTTCCCTCTATGAGCTGTGGGGCCTTCTCGTGTACAATAACATAAGGCTGGCATCTAGAAGAAAAAGAAGAGGAAGGCAACTCTCTTGCAGCAAGTCCAACTCAGGAGTTCAACTTTCAACGATCATCCTGAACAGGGCCCAGGAGCCACCGATGCGGTCTTCTACCAGCTGAGCGGGGGGGGAGCGCACAACAGTGCGGGAGCGGCAGCATGCTGCACTCCAAGCAGTTTGTGAAGAAGACGAAGAAAGGCAAAGTGCTCAAGGTGAGCCCGTGCACTGCTTTGCAAATAGACAGCACTTCCCTTCACACATACTTACCGGTCTGCTATGCGCCGCCGCCTTTTATATGATTCGGCACTCCGTGCTCCAGTCTGTGACATCCATACTGATAACAGAGCCTTGGCTGCGCTTTATAGCGTTCAAAGCAGCTCAGGGCAGCTCTGATAAATAGCAGGGAAAGGGGCGAGCAGTGCCGCTGCAAAGGTGCCGGCTCGGTGCAAAGCTGCTGAGCGGCTGTCGCAGAAAGCTTGGAAAGCACAAAGCGGTCAAGGCCGCCGCAGAAACCTTGGGAGCGCAGAGCGGCCGCGGCTGCGCAGGTCGTGCGTGAGCACTACCTGCGCGACGACATATGGAGCGGCTCGCCGTGGGACCCCGAGTCCGACCCCGCCTGCAACAAGCTGGCCGCCGACGCGCGCGAGTACCTGGTTGTCGACACCAACGTCGTCCTGCAGCAGGCGCGCTTGTGCGCGCTGAGTAAGGGCCAGGACAGCGAGGAGAAACTGTTGCCTTGGTAGGCCCAGGGGCGCGCGGCCTGCCTGCCAGCCAGAGAAGGCCACGAGCGGGCGGGCTCTGCCTGACGCAGCTGGCAACAAGCAGGCCAGCAAGTGCGCATGGTCTCTGGCAGCTAGCAGCCATGTTGTGTTGCAGCAGGCGCGCTGCTCGGAGTGCCTGCCAATGCAGCATGGAAGCCTGGCCGCTCAGGATTTCTTTTTTTTTTCTCTTCAGAGCTGGTTTTGCATGAGCGCTCGAGGTTCCTTGCCTCGCCAGATGTGGACGCGACCGAATGATGTCCCTGTACCCCGTTGCCTGCCAGGCAGCTGCGCATGGCATGCCCTGTGCACTGCTGCTCACCCAAGAACCTGCCAGTCCGTGACAGCAGAAGTGCCCGCCGCCTGCCCGAGGACCGCATGCGGCCCGGCAGATCGACTTCCTGGAGCATGCAGCTATTGAGGATGTCATTGTGATGGGCGTCGTCCTGGAGGAGGTTCGGGGCCCCGCCGGCAGAGGAATGCATGCAGACCGGCACATGTTCATGTGCAGCAGATCGTCAGGGTCTGAGCTGCATTCTCAGCCAGCCTGTACGTGCACAACATGACTGCAAGTGCGTGGTGCTGAACAGCCATCAATCGGTGTGGAGCTGGCAAGGGAGGTGTGAGGCTGAAGTTGCGCAGGCCTGCACGCTTTGCGGGTGGTATGTGATCGCAGTGCTTTCGTGCGCTCTGCCGCGTTGTGCGCATGCCAGATAGTCGCGCACGCACAAGAGCGCTGGTGTGGCGTGTTCAAACTTGGCCTCGCTCCTACGGCTGCTTTTGGTTTGTTGTGAGGTAGTCCATACACCCTGCTTCACATCTCAAGAAGGCAACAGCCCTGTGCCTGCAGGAGCCCGCAGCCAAGCATGGGCATGCCCACAGGTGCGCCACCGCAATGCGTCCGTCTACCAGCGCCTGCGCGCGCTCACGGCCTCGCCCGCGCGCCGGTTTTACGTCTTCTCCAATGAGCACCACCGGTGCGTCGCGCATATGCTTCCTAAG
>JAABUV010002870.1_pt1 | contig 22655 bp, 14 predicted proteins | sample 5559971 | NCBI WGS metagenome assembly JAABUV01 (sample SAMN10711881, study PRJNA513362) | rock metagenome | isolation source: Antarctica rocks | place: Antarctica: Victoria Land, Knobhead nord | collected 2015-12-19
GCTGCACCGTGACGGTCTGGGCCCGGCAGTGGTGACCGAGACCAGCGCGCGCAACTACCAGGCGTGGGTGCGCCTCTCGCCTGCCCCGCTTGCCCCCCTGCTGGCCACGCAAGCGGCACGGGAACTGGCCACCCGCTATGGCGGCGATAGGGCCAGCGCAGATTGGCGCCACTTTGGGCGCCTGGCCGGCCTGACAAACAGAAAACCCAGCCGGGTACAGCCCGACGGCCGCTCCCCCTATGTGTTGCTGCATGAGAGCGGTGGCCGAACGGCGGCACGGGCCGGGGAGCTGCTGGAGGCCGCGGCGGAGCGCCTGCGCAAGCTGGAGCGCCAGACCGAGGCACTGCAGGCTGACGAGGCGCGGCTGCTCACGCGGGTCGCCGGGTCCCACGACGCGGGCCGGGGTGGGGCCAGCCTTTCTCCCGCCCCTCGGGGGAGCGCGGTGATCGTGGACCTGGCCGTGGAGTATCGCCGGCACGCCGAGCGGCTGATCGCCCGGTACCCCCACGCTGACATGAGCCGGCTGGACTACACCGTGCTGCGTGATCTGGCTATGCGGCGGCCCGATGCCACCCGGCAGGTCCTGAGCCAGGCGCTGCGTCAGGGCAGCCCCAACGTGGCGCGGCGCAAGACAAACGAGCGCTGGCTGACCGCGTATGTCGAGCACACGACCACGGCGGTGCTGCTCAACCCCGAGGTGCAGCGGGCGCGGGTCGCCTATCAGCGGGAGCAGGGTGGCCGGGGGCGGGGACCGCCCAGGTCTGGGGCCGCAAGGCCGAGGACGCGGCGCACGTCCGTCGTCGGTCCTGGCGGGCGTGTGTGGGCTGTCTCCCTCGTGTGCGAGGTAGGTGCCTGTGCAACACTGCCAAAAGGAGCACGTCCGTGCCACCTCGCCAGCCAGCTACTCTACGTTACGCACGGTTCTGCAGGGAGGCGGAGGCCGGCGACGATCTCCGCCCACCCAATCAATGCGCCGAGTTGGGCAGCCGGATCTGTCGTGGCCATCTGGCCAAAGAGCGCTTCCTCCTGCAGGTGCAGCGGCGTCTGTGGCGGGGAGATGTGGACGGGGCCTGTGCCTACCTGGAGGCCTACCGGCCACAGGCCAGGAACACCGAGAAGCGGGAGGAGGTGCGCGCCTACCTGCGCGCCCGGCGGGAGTTTCTGCCCAACTATCGGCAGCGGTACACCACGCGCCAGTACATCGGCAGTGGGCACACGGAGAAGCTCAATGATCTCCTGGTGGCGCGCCGGCAGAAGGGAGCAGGACGCCACTGGAGCCAAGAGACGAGCGATGCGCTGGCCGCGCTGCGCACGCTGCTGCTCAACGGAGGATGGGATCGGTACTGGCAGCAGCGGCAGGTGTTACCGTTGCTTGCCAGTTGACCCGGCGCTTATGCGCGCTAACGGGAATTGGGCAAGCACGCCCCGAAGCACCACCAGTGAAGGCCAGGCACCGCGAAGGGCCGGTACAGGCGTGCCGATCCTGGGCGACCTGCACCACACGTATGAGCGCGCCGTGTAAGGCCGACGGATGCATTTCCAGCCAGGACACCGTCCAGCCTCATCGGTATGCCGCTCTGCTGGCGGCAAGCGCTTCGAGCGAGATCTCGCGAGCGCGATGCTGAGTTAGCGCACGCGCCTCCGGCGATAAGAGGCCATGCAGATTCGCCTGGAGCTGTTCTGCCCGGACGCGCGTGCCCTGCCAGGTCGCCGGGTGGCCGAGGACGACCGCCAGCAACGCGGCAGCGTCTTCCTCCGGCGACGATGGGACCAGCTCCCCCACAGCCCGGCGCGCCGCTGCCCGACGCTGGACGAGCAGCTCGGCTTGTTCGACAATCACGTCCAGCGCCTCTGGCAAGACCCGGATGTCGACCAACAGGCTGAGGGCGGCGCCCAGCGTCTGCTCCGCAGCGCCGTCGAGGCCGAGCTGGCGCTCGGCGCGTCCCAGGGTCCTGAGCGCCGCGCCTATCGCCAGCTTGTCCCCGATCTCCCGCGCCATCGCCAGGCTCTCCTCCGCCAGGCGCTTGGCGACGATGGCATCATTGCGGTGGCTGGCGACCTGCGCGAGGACGCCCAGGCTATAGGTGGTGCCGCGCCGGTGTCCGATGCCCTGGTACAGCCTGAGCGTCTCCTCCGCAAGCGCCTGCGCCTCGTCGAGCGCGCCTTCGTCCAACGCGACACATACCAGCTCCAGGAGTGCCAGGCCGACAGCCCGCAGGTGCCCGAGCTGGCGGGCCATCCGCAGGCTTGCCCCGAGCCGTTGGCGCGCCTCGGCGGAGCGTCCTTCGCACTGTGCCACGGCGCCGAGATTGTACAGCACGCCCGCCAGCTGCCAGCCGTGGTCGATGTCGTGCAGCAAGGCCAGGCTTTCCTCACTTCGTCGTCGTGCCTCCGCGTACTCCCCGAGAAAGCGCGCCACCTCGGCCAGATTGTTCAGGAGCCGGGCAAGGCCGTTGCGGTGCCCAAGCCCACGGCACACCGCGCAGGCTTCCTCCCACCAGCGTCGGGCCTCCACGAACCCCCCCTGGTCGTAGGCGACGCCCCCCAGGCACGTGAGCAGCTCGGCCACGCCGAACTGATCACCGGCATCGCGGTAGAGCACGAGGCTCTCTTGGAAGAGCCTCCCCGCCCGCGCATAATCGCCGCCCACCCCGGCGCTGCACCCCTGGACGTACACGCAGACGGCGCGCACCTGCGGGACATCGCGCTCCTGCGCCAGCACGAGGCTCTGCTCGACGAGCCGGTCGGTCTCCGCGTACCGCCCGAGGAGATGGCAGAAGCGCGCCCGCCAGGCCAGGAGGCGGGCGACCACACCTGCCGCTGGCGCATCGCTCAGATTGCCGACCGCCGCTAGCCCCTGCTCCGCCTGCGCGGTCGCGGTGTCGCCCTCCTGGACCCAGCTGCGCAGGGTGTAGAAGAGGCAGAGGCCGTCGAGCATGCGCCCGATCGGTTCTACCCGACCGTGTGCTACCGCCCACTGCCAAGCCGCACGGACGTTGTGAATCTCGCCTGCGATGGCGTTGAGCGCCGCATCCTGGCCTGCACCCTTCAGCTCACGCTCCTGTGCTTCGAGAAAGGTGGCAACGTAGTCACAGTGCCGCGCTCGTGCCGCGGCGTCGTCCTCCGGCAGCGCTGCCAGGCGCTCCTCGGCGTACTGGCTTACCAGCGGATGCATCCCGTACCGCCCGGCGCGTGTGTGACGCAGCAGCGACTTATCCACCAGGCCGAGGAGCGCGGCACGCGGCGCGCCGGCCACCGTGTGTGCCGCCTCCAGGCAGAACCCGCCGCGAAAGATGGCGAGCTGCTGCAGGATCGCCTGCTCGTTGGCGGCGAGCAGCCACCAGGAATGATCGAACACCGCCCGGAGACTGCGATGGCGCTCAGGGACATCCCGCAACGAGGTCGCAAGGAAATCCAGGCTGGCGGTAAGCTCCGTGGCAATGTCCTGGCAGGTGTGCGTCCGAATCCAGGTAGCCGCCAGTTCGAGCCCCAGCGGCATGCCTTCGACCAGCCGGCAGATGCGCGCGATGCTCGGCGCGTTGTCGGCGGAGAGGGCAAAGTCCGCGCGTGCCTGGCGCGCCCGATCCACGAACAACTGCACCGCGTCATACGCCGTGGCACCCTCGGGTGTATCCGGAGGATAGGGCAACCCCTGAACATCGAGCAGGTGCTCGGCCTGCAGCGCCAGCCGCTCACGGGAGGTCACCAGCAGCTTGACGGCGGGCGCGGCGGCGAGGATCTCCAGCAGCAGATCAACACCGGCCAGCAGGTGCTCGACGTTGTCAAGCACCAGCAACAGCGTCTTCCTCTGCAGATAGCGGAGGACCACGGCCGTTGGATCGCCCGGGGCCTGCGCGTAACCGACGGCGCCCGCGATCGCGGCGGCCATATACTGCGGTGCGCTCGTGGGGGCAAGCGGGACGAAATACACGCCGTCGGCGAACGCGTCGCGCAGGCTGGCGGCTGCCGCCAGTGCGAGTCGCGTCTTGCCGATGCCACCCGGTCCGGCCAGGGTGAGCAGGCGGCAGGCGGGTTCGCGCAGCCGCGCCGTGATCTGCGCCAGCTCCGCGTCGCGGCCCACGAACGAGGTATGGGACGACGGGAGGTTGGAGCGAAGCGCCGGGGGAGGCTCTACGGGCGGGAGCGGCTCCACTGCCCTGGCGACCTCCGGGGGCGATGCCGTGCGCCCCGCGCCCTCCACCCGGATGCGCTCGTACAGCGCCATCGTCTCGGGGGAGGGCTGGACGCCGAGCTCGTCGTCGAGGATGCGGCGATAGGTCTCGTACTGCGCGAGCGCGGCGCTCGGCTGCCCGCTCGACACCAGCAGCAGCATCAGTTGGCGGTGCGCGTCCTCGCGCCAGGGGTCGAGCTGGAGCAGGCGGGTGCAGTGATCGATCCCCGCCGCATACGCATGCTGCGCAATATGGGCAGTGACCAGCACATGCAGGGCATGCAGGACGCGCTGGTGCAGCCGCTCGCGTTGCGCCAGCGCCCATTCTTCGAAGATGGGAGCGCCGCGGACGTGGAAGCCTTCCAGAAAATCGCCCCGATACAGCCTAACCGCCTCATCCAGCCGGGCGAGGTCGGGCGGGGCAGCGCCGCGGAGCGCCGCCTCGATCGCTTCGACGTCCAGCCAGGTGGCGCTGGTGTGATCAAAGGCCAGCGTCTCGCGGGTAATAAGCAAGTGCGGGGCGACGAGGTGGCGCAGATTGGTGAGCACCACCCGCAGGTTGCGGCGGGCATCGTCCTCGGCGTGCTCGCTCCACAGCAGTGCGGCGAGACTCGTGCGGGAATGCGGCCGGCCCGTCACCGCGAGGTAGCACAGCAGCGCCGCGGCTTTGGCGGTGACGAAGTGTAGCGGTGCTCCGCCGCGCGTAATCCGCACGCTTCCCAGCAGCTCCAGGTGGAGTTGCGCCTCCATGGGTCGTGACCTCTCGCTCGGGCAATACCTGATCGTTAAACGATTTAACGCTTGGATCGTGCAATATACGCGCCACGTATAACGATCTCTGAACGATGCCCTATTACACTGGCGCCATTGAGATCAATTCGTCCCGTAGCACAATTGAGATCAATTCGTCCTGTAGCACACCGGTTCGCCGGTCACTACAGGGCAGCGCATACGTGGGCTGGTCGATCTTCACGCACCGTCAGTGTACCACGCGCTGGATCGGGCGTAATAGGGATGCACGTGAGGAGATGCACGTGAGGAATGGAGAAGGTTCTGCTATGGTAACGACCGAACGACGGACCAGCGGCGCACGCTGGACCTGCACACTGTTCACCCTGTTCACAGTGGCCTTGGCCGCTTTACTCGTCCCCACTGGCCTGGTCGCCACTGCCTCGGCTAACGCGGCAGCGCCCACGTTCAGCACGCCCTGCTTCACGTCCGCGAAGATCGGCCAGACCGGCAGCTACACAGTGCCCGCGACCGGCGTCAGCACGGTCAGGGCCATACTGTACGGCCAGAACGGCGCCGGGGGGAACACAACGCCCCCAGGCCAGCTGGGGCATACGCCCCCTGGCGGCCTGGGGGCGACGCTGGTCGTGGAGGTGCCGGTCACACCGGGCCAGGTCTTGCTCGTCGGGAGGCTAACGGGGGCACCGGGCGGGACGGGAGCCGGGACTATCGTACTAGACGGCGGGACGTACACCGGGCTGGCGGGCGGCAACGGCGGCGATGCGCAGTATCTCTCCACCGCCGGCTCCGACGGTTGCCAGCATGCGCTCGCGGTGGCAGGTGGCGGCGGTGGCAGCGGCGTTGCAGACTTGGTGGGGCATGCCGTGGGCGGGAATGCCGATGCTGGAACGGGTGCCACCGCCGGCGGAGACGGCGGCTACAATTACGCCGTGGATGGCGCCGCCGGCGGCGGCGCAACGGCAATGGGCGGCGGTTCCGGTGGAGCGGCGGGTCACGATCCCGGGTACTGCCATAATGGCAACGCCGGGAGCTCGGGCGGCTTTTTGACTGGTGGGGATGGCGGGAATGCAGCGGGCACGATGGATGTCAACCCCTGCTACTACCCCGGTGGTGGCGGTGGTGGCGGCGGCGGCGGCTACCGCTACGGCGGCGGCGGTGGCAGCCCCTACGCGAATCATAGTCCGGGCGGCGGCGGCGGCGGGTCGAGCTATATCGATGCGAGCGCGACGAAGCTCTCGCTGTCGGCCGGAGCTCCGGCTGGCGACCCGGTCGTCGTGCCGGTGTACGACACCGCCATCACCATCGCGAGCTCACCGAATCCGTCGACGGATGGCAATTCGGTGACGATTACCGCCCGCGTCACCGTGGTTGGCTTGGGCCGGCCGGTGCCGGGAGGTACCGTCAATATCTATGTCGAAGGAGCGTTCACCGCGGTGCCCGTGGGGACGAATGGCGAGGCAACCCTGACAACCACGGCGCTGCCGACCGGTAGCAGCCGTCTGCAAGCTCAATTCCTTGACACGACGAACCCCGCCGAGGCCGACCGCACCAGCTGGACCCAGGGCTTCATCACGCAGGTAGTCAATCCCTGCGCGCCGGCGCCCACGTTCATCGATCAGCCCGCCAACGTGACGGCCACGGTTGGCACCAGCGTCCAATTTAGTGCCACCGTGTCGGTCGCGCCCGTCTACGGGGGCACTCCCCAGGTGCAATGGCAGACCTCCACCGACAGCGGCACGACCTGGACCAACGCCCCCGGCGTCGTCTTCGTCGTGCCGCTGTCGACCGCTACAGGACGGGTGACCATGAGCTTCAATGCTTCTGTCCCCGTGGGTGACCTGAAGTACCGGGCAGTCGCCACGACCTGTGGCGGGACGACGGCGAGCAACACGGCCACACTGACCGTGAAAGGCATCGTCTTTAACCTGAGTACCCTCCCGGCCAAGGCCTATGGCGACGCCTTCGACATCAGCAGCTACGCCGCGGCGTCCAACGTTCCGGTCAGCTTCAGCAGTGCCACCTCCTCTGTCTGCACCGTCTCGGGCAACACGGTCACTATCCTCGCCGCAGGGACCTGCACCATCAATGCTGATCAGGCCGGAACCAGCAGCTACCCCGCGGCTCCCCAGGTGCAGCAGAGCTTCACCGTGAACAAGAAGGCGATCACGGTCGTGGCCGGCACGCCACCCAGCCAACCGCAAGGTACCGCCTCCGCCCCGACCGTCACCTGCACCTCAAACGGCTTTGTCGGCTCCGACACCTTCGTGACACCGCCGACCGGCGCGGTGTACGTCGGCCTCATCCAGAGCGATGGGAGCACCTTATATAGAAGGATAAGCGTCGGCGCGAGCAGGCCCGCCGGGAATTACGTCACGAGGTGCAGCGGGGGCGATCCGGGCAGCAACTACACCATCCGCGGGTACACGGACGGCACCTTCACGATCGGCCCCCCCCTGCCTCCCCCATTGACCATCAGCGCGAACAGCAAGAGCTACACCTACGGCGCCACCCCGCCCACGCTCGATGTCGCCTACAGCGGCAGCAGCAACGCGCTCGTTGGCACGCTCTCCTGCAGCGCCTACGCGAAGTCGGACACGGGGTACGCGAGCCCGATCGTGCTCTCCGGCACGACCCCAGTGGTCGCGGGAGGCTACGCGATCCACTGCTCCGGCCTCTCCAGTTCCAGCTACACCATCACCTGGGCGGACGGGACGCTGACGGTGAACCCGGCGCCGGTGACCGTCACCGCCAGCAGCCCCACTCCCCAGACATACGGCGCCACCGCCGCGCCGAGCGTCACCTGCTCCGCGACCGGCTTCGTCGGCGCGGATAGCTTCGTCACCAACCCCGCGGGCGCCGTGTACGCCTCATCTGGGACCGACCAGGTGTCTATCGGCTCGACCGCCAGCGCCGGGGATTACGTCACCACGTGCACCGGGGGCGATCCGGGCAGCAACTACACCATCAGTGGGTACACCCCCGGCACCTTCACCATCAATCGCGCCACGCTGACGGTTACGCCGGATGCGGGTCAGTCCATGGTCTACGGCAGCACTACCGTCCCGACCATCTCCTTCCAGTTGGCTGGCTTCAAGAACAGTGATCTGAGCAGCATGCTGACACAGCAGCCGGGCTGCGCGACGAGTGCGACTGCCTACAACGGGACGACGGCCGGCAGTGGGAGCCCCGTCGGGACCTACAGCATCACCTGCTCGGGTGGCGTGGCCGCGAACTACATCTTCAGCGAGAACCCGACCGCTGTCGGCTTCACCGTCACCCCGGCGGCGTTGACCATCACGGCGGACAACCAGTCGGTGACGTATGGTGGCATGCCGCCGGCCTTGACGTGGAAGGCCAACGGGCTCGTGAACGGCGATATAGCAGGGAGCGCCTTCGCCTCACCGAACACGGCGCCATTGTGCTCCACCGTCGCCGCCACCAGTCACGCCGGGGGCTACGCGATCACCTGCTCGGGTGCCGCCAATCCGAATTACACGATCGGCTACACCGGTGGCACGCTCACCATCAACCCGGCGGCGTTGACCATCACGGCAACGAACAAGCCGATGACGTACGGTGGCACCCTTCCGGCCCTCACCTGGACGGCGAACTTCGTCAATGGCGATACCGCCACCGCATTGACGACACTGCCGACGTGCAGCACCGTGCCAGCAAGCAGCATCGTGGGCACCTACGCCATCACCTGCTCCGGCGCTGCCGATCCCGACTACACCCTCAGCTACACCACGGGCACGCTCACGATCAACCAGGCATCGACTGGGACGGCGCTCACCTCCTCGGTCAGTCCTGCCGCCTCCGCTGGCGCGGTGACCTTCCGTGCCACGGTCACCGGACCTGGCAGCATCCCGGGCGGGGTGGTGACCTTCAAGGACGGCAGCACGACGCTGGGCACCGGCACGCTGAGCACCTCCGGTGTCGCGACGTTCACCACCACCACGCTTGCGATCGGTCAGCACAGCATCACCGCCTCCTACGGCGGCGATTACAACTTCCTGGGCAGTGGTTCGTCCACCGTCACCCAGCAGATCGACACGAACCTCTCGAGCTACCCCCACGTGGCGAGTGGCGCCTACAACCTGGCCAACGCCACCCTCTCGAACGCCTACCTCTGGGGCTGGACCCTCAGCGGCGCGAATCTGCGTAACGGCACCTTCACGACTGCGAACTTCACCAACGCCACCCTCTCGGGAGCGAACCTCTCGGGTGGGAGCTTCACCGGCGCGACCTTCACTGGTGCTGTCCTGACCAACGCCGTGCTCAACCAGGCAACCTTGAAGACCGCGAACTTCACCAATGCCACCTTCTCGGGAGCGACGGGCGGGACGACGGCGGCACTCACTGGCGCGATCTGGAACAACACCACCTGCCCTGATGGGACCAACAGCACGACAGACGGAGGAACCTGCATGGGCCACGGCTTCTAACACGCATCTGGAGCACCAAACCCACCGTCCTAGCCATGCCGGGGCGGTGGGTTTTTGTACCAATGGGCACGATCGAACGGGAAACGCCCGCCGTATTTAACGTAGTGCGAACACTGGGCCTGCGCCTGCTCAACGGCGAGATCGGCTTCGAGCGGGCGTTCCTGATCCTGCTGTTGGCCCCGGAATATTACCGACCCTTGCGCGAACTGGGGGCAGGGCGCCATGCCGCCCTGGAGGGGCGGGCGGCGGCGGAACGCATCTTCGGTATCCTACGGACCCCTGTTCCGGCGCCCGCCGTGGCGCCGACTTCGGAGGGGCACGGCCGCCTGCACACGCCCCTGACGATCGAACTGGCCGGCGTGGCGTATACCTACCCCGGCGGGCAGCAGCCCGCGCTCCGCGGCGTGGATCTGCTGTTGCCCGCCGGGACGCTGACGGCCCTGGTGGGGGCCAGCGGCGCCGGCAAGAGTACGTTGGTCAATCTCCTCCTGCGCTTCCTCAGCCTTCAGGACGGCAGTGTGCGGGCCAACGGCGTGGCCCTCGAGAGCCTTTCCGCCGAGGCATGGCGCGCGCTGGTGGCGCTTGTCCCGCAGCGCCCGTACCTCTTTCAGGGCAGCGTGCGCGATAATATCAGCCTGGCCCGCCCCAGCGCCACGCCGGAGGAGGTCGCGCGGGCCGCCGGCGTCAGCGGCGCCGCCGAGTTTATCGCGCGGCTGCCGCAAGGCTACGAGACGCTGCTGGGTGAGCGTGGCGCGCGCTTAAGCGGCGGGGAGGCGCAGCGGCTGGCCCTGGCGCGGGCCGTGCTCAAGGATGCGCCCCTGCTGATCCTGGACGAACCGACGTCGAGCCTCGATCCCCTGAGCGAACGGCTGGTGCGTGAGGCAGTGGGTCGCCTGGTGGAGGGGCGCACGGTGCTCGTCGTGGCCCACCGCGTAGCTACGGTGCGTGCTGCCGACCAGATCGTCGTGCTGGAGGAGGGCCGCGTGGTCGAGAGCGGCCGGCACGCCGATCTGGTGGCCCGCGGCGGGACCTATGCGCGTCTAGCGCAGCGGCAGCACGAGGTCGCGGTATGAGGACGCTGGGACGCCTGCTCGGGTTTCTAGCGCCGGAGTGGTCCCGTGTAGCCCTGGCCAGCGTGCTGGGGGTGGCCACGATCGCCAGCAACATGGGGTTGCTGGCGCTGGCCGCCTACGTGGTGGCGGCGGCGGCGCTGAAGCCGGCCCTGGCCGCCCTGGCCCTGCCCATCTACCTCGTGCGGCTGTGTAGCGTCTGCCGGGGCGGCGCGCGCTACGCCGAGCGATTGACCGCGCACGACGTGACGTTCCGCGTGCTGGCGCGCCTGCGTCCCTGGTTCTACAGCCGGCTGGAGCCACTCACCCCCGCCTGGCTGCGGCGTCAGCGCAGCGGTGACCTGCTCTCCCGCCTGGTGGCGGACATCGACGACCTGGAGAACGTCTACCTGCGCGGCCTGGCTCCCCTGGTCGTCGCCGTGTTGGTGGTGGGGCTGACCGCCGCGCTCTTCGCCGCCTTCAGCCCTCTGCTAGCCCTGACGGCGGTGGCCTTCCTGGTGGCAGGGGGGGCAGGGGCGCCGCTGCTGATCGCCGCGCTGGCGCGGGGTTGGGGCCGCCGCGACCTGGAGGTGCGGGCCGCGCTACAGGCTGAGATCGTCGATGGCGTCCAGGGCCTGCAGGACCTCCTGGCGTGTGGCGCCGAGGGGCGTCACCACCAGCGTATCGTTGCTCTGGGCGATCAACTCGAGGGAGTGCAGCGGCGGCTTGCCCTGCTCGAGGGGCTGCGGCGGGGCCTGCACGACCTGGTGACGCATGGGGCGCTGTGGGCGATCCTGGCGCTGGCTATCCCGCTTGTCTCGCGTGGGACGATCCCGGGGGTGTATCTGGCCCTGCTGGCGCTGGCCATCCTGAGCAGTTTTGAGGCCGTGGGACCGCTGGCGCGGGGTGTCTCCTTCCTGGGGCGCTCCCTGGCGGCGGGCGAGCGGCTGTGGGAGGTGGTGGATGCCCCCGCACCGGTCAGCGATCCCCCGCGGCCCCTACCGCCGCCGGAGGACTGGACGCTGGAATTCGACCGGGTGCGGTTTGCCTATGGCGATGACAAGGCCGTGCTCGACGGGGTGTCGTTCCGCCTCCGTGCCGGCACGCACGTTGCCGTGGTGGGGCCTAGCGGCGCGGGCAAGAGCACATTGGTTGACCTGGCCGTGCGCTTTTATGACCCCACGGGCGGTGCGGTGCTGCTTGGCGGGCAGACTCTGTCCGGCTATGCCCAGGAGGACCTGCGCCAGGGTATGGCGGTGGCGATGCAGGAAACGCATATCTTCAACGACACGGTACGGGCAAACCTGCTGCTAGCCAGGCCCGAGGCCACCGATGCCGAGGTGATGACGGCCCTGGATCAGGCGCAGTTGGGCGCGGTTGTCCGTGCGCTGCCCCAGGGACTGGAGACACGCGTGGGGGAGCAGGGCGCCGCTCTCTCCGGCGGGGAGCGGCAGCGCCTGTCGCTGGCCCGAGTGCTGCTGAGGGACGCTCCGCTACTGGTGCTGGATGAGCCCACGGCGAACCTCGATGCGGTGACGGAGCGGCGGCTTCTGGAGACGGTGCGCGCGCATCGGCGGGAACGCACGACGTTGCTGATCACCCACCGCCTGGTGGCCATGGAGGAGATGGACGAGATCCTGGTGCTGGAGGGAGGGCGCATTGTCGAGCGGGGCACCCATGCCCAACTGCTAGGCGTAGGGGGCCTCTACCGGCAAATGCTTGAGGTGCAAAACGGGATGCTGGAGGAGAGCGCGCATGGATGATCCCACCCTTGTCTCACGCTGGCAGTTCGCCTTTACCCTGACGTATCACTACCTGTTCCCTCAGGTGACCATGGGCCTGGCCCTGCTGATCATCATCTTCAAGACGCTCTCCCTGCTGCGGCGCGCGGACCGCTACAACCAGGCGGCACGGTTTTGGGGCAGGATCTTCGCGGTCAACTTCGTCGTGGGGGTGGTCACCGGCATCCCCATGGAGTTCCAGTTCGGCACCAACTGGGCGCTGTTCTCCACCTATGCCGGGGGGATCATCGCGCAAACCCTGGCGATGGAAGGGGCCTTTGCCTTCTTCCTGGAGTCAGCCTTCCTGGGCATCTTTCTCTTCGGAGAACGCGCCTTTGGCCAACGGATGCACTGGGTCTCCGGCGTGATGGTGTGGCTGGGCACGTGGGCCTCGGGCGGCTTTATCATCGCCAGCAACGCCTGGATGCAGCACCCCGTGGGCTACACGACCCTGCCCAACGGCACGTTGGCCCTGGCCAACTACTGGGCGGTGCTGTTCAACTCGTGGATCGTGCCGCAGTACCTGCACACGATGAGCGGAGCGGCGCTGACCGGCGCGTTCGTGGTGGCCGGGCTAGGCGCCTATTATCTGCTGGCCCGGCAGCATCTGGAGTATGGCCGGCTGTTCGTGACCGTGGGCGTGCTCGTCGGCGTCGTGGCCAGTCTGTTCCAGGTGTTCCCCAGCGGCGACCTGGAAGGTCAGCAGGTGACCGAGCAGCAACCGGTCAAGCTGGCGGCCATGGAAGGGCTCTTTCAGACGCAGCGCGGCGCGGACATCGTCATCCTGGGCCAGCCCGACATGGCCAGGCAGCAGTTGGACAACCCTCTGGTGGTGCCCAGGGTCCTCAGTTTTCTCACCTATCGGCAGTGGACCGCCGAGGTCAAGGGCCTGCGCGCCTTTCCGCGCAACCAGTGGCCCGATAGCGTGCCCCTGCTGTACTACAGCTATCACATTATGGTCGGCTTGGGCACCTTTTTCATCGGCATCATGGGCCTTGCCGTCCTCCTGCTGTGGCGCCGGCGTCTCTTTGACACGCGGTGGGCGCTCTGGCTGCTGATGTTGGCCACGCCTTTCCCTTTGGTCGCCAACACGGCAGGCTGGATGACCACGGAGTTGGGCCGGCAGCCCTGGCTGGTCTGGGGGCTGCTGCGTACCGTCCACGGGGGCTCTCCCACCATCGGCGCGGGCACGGTGCTCTTCACCGTGATCGGATTCGCCGGGATGTACCTGATCTTGGGCCTGCTCTACGTGCTGCTGGTTGTGCGCGCGGCGGCACGGGGGCCGGAGGCAGAGGAAGAGGGCACGCCAGCGGCGGCGCACGGACGCACGATCTAGGGTCCCGCTCTGGACGTCCCACGATCGAGTGGGACGTCCAGAGCGGGGGTGAAGGGAAAGGAAGGAGAGCAGTGATGGCCACGCTGTGGTTTGTTCTGGTGGGGTTTATGGTGACCATGTATGTGCTGCTGGACGGCTTCGACCTGGGCGCCGGCGCGATCCATCTCGCCGCGGCGCGCACCGATGGGGAACGGCGCACCATCCTGCGGGCCATCGGTCCGGTATGGGACGGCAACGAGGTGTGGATCATCGCCGCGGGTGGCACGCTGTTCTTCGCGTTCCCGCTGCTCTATGCCTCCAGCTTCAGCGGCTTCTACCTGCCCCTGTTCATCGTACTGTGGCTGCTGATGGTGCGCGGCGTGGCCATCGAGGTCCGTTCGCACCTGGCCAACCCGGTGTGGGCCTCCTTCTGGGACGGCGGCTTCTTCCTGGCCAGCACACTGCTGGCCATCTTCTATGGCGCGGCCCTGGCCAACGTGGTGCGCGGCGTGCCGCTGGACAGCCGCGGCTACTTCTTCGAGCCGCTGTGGACGAACTTCAGCCCCTATGGTGCTCACCCGGGCATCCTGGACTGGTACACCGTGCTGATCGGGCTGTTGGCGCTCGCCGCCCTGACCGCCCACGGCGCCACCTTCATCGTGGTCAAGACCGACGGCCCGGTCAACGCCCGGGCGCGGCGCATCGCGCGGGGAGCCTGGCTGACCACCATCGCCTTGACCCTGCTGGGCACGCTCGCGACCTTCTCCGTGCGCCCCCAGCTCCTGACGCGCTTTGGGGACCGCCCCTGGGGCTTTCTGTTTCCGCTCCTGGCCCTGGGCGGCCTCGTCGGCATGGGCTACTGGACGGGCACGAGACGTGAAAAGGCCGCCTTTCTCTCGTCGGCGGCCTACCTGGTGGGCATGTTGGCCTCCACCGCCTTCGGGCTCTATCCCGAGGTGCTCCCCGCCACCACCGGGGGCCGCAGCTTGACGATCACCAATGCTGCCGCCGCGCAGTATGGCCTCTCTGTCGGCCTGATCTGGTGGACCATCGGCATCGGGCTGGCTGCCGTGTACTTCATCCTGACATACCGTCTGTTCCGGGGCAAGGTCGCAGCGCCGGAGGGATCCAGCCATTAGTCATCGCCGCAGAGATGATGCAGGCGTGGGCAGGCCCTGCGTCACGCCGAACAGCCTGCCGCTCGCGCCACGTGGAGGACGCGCATGAACCGGGCCGCGCGGCAGGGGAGCACGACGGGGAGAGACGCACAACACCAGGGGCCGAGAAGCGCTCGGCGCGCAGGGAGATAATCATGGAGCCACAGGATGCGGTGCAGGTGGTGGATCTTGAGGCCCTGGCGCGGCACGGCGTCGGGTCGACGGCATGGGCCCACCAAAGTATGGATCTGAACGTCAACCTGCTCGTTCTCGCCTCCAGGGAACGGGTCGGGGAGCATCGGAACGACGAGGTCGATGTCCTGCTGGTCATCCTCGCGGGCGACGGCACGATCACCGTCGAGGGGAGTGTCTACCCTGTGCGGACGGGGCACGCGCTGGTCATTCCCAAAGGCACACGGCGTGCCGTGTCCGCCGGAGACAGCCACCTGACCTACCTGACCTGTCACCGGCGGCGCGGCGGCCTGTGGCCCCACGGTGTCCCGCGGCCAGGTGAAACCCCGACTCATGCCTCCCAGGGGCAGAGGAAGCCGTGATGTGGGTCGGACTTGTGCTTTGGCTGCACCTACTTGCCGCGATCTTCTGGGTCGGCGGTCAGCTATTCCTGGTTGCGGTGGTGCTGCCCGTGCTCCGCCGGCAGGTGGCGGAGGGGGAGCGCGCCGCCATCGCCGGGCAGCTTGGACGCCGGTTCGCCCTCCTGTCGGGAGGTGCCCTGGGTGTCCTGCTTCTGACGGGTCCACTCAACGCAGTGGCCCACGGCATCTCGTGGCCAATCCTGTGGGACACGGTGTGGGGCCATGTCCTGCTCGCCAAGGGTGCCCTTGTGGTGCTTGTGCTCGCCGCGTCGATCCTGCATGGCGCCTACTATGGCCGCCGTTTGGAGCACGTGGACACCACGACCGGCGACAACCCGGCGGGTCGGGCCCAGCGCCGGGCACTCCAACGTCAGTCTGTCACACTCTCCGCCGTCACGCTTGCGCTCAACCTCACCATCGTCGGCCTCGCTGCCTGGCTGGCGACCCTGCCCTGAGGCATCGCCAGCAGGAGGCAGATCGTGGAGGACGGTCACCGTCTGACACAGCCCTAGAATCGCCCGCCTTTGGCCGTGAACCAGCCAGTACAGTCCTCGTATCTTTCTTTGTCTTGCTATCCACCAGGCATGCTTCTCATCTTCGTCCATAATGCCGCTATTCTCACTGCCTTGCGTGTGGCATGAACGATAATGGGGGATGTCGCACACGCGATGCGCTCACCGATTCTGTATCCCACTGCAAGCGCGGCGCTGACACCCCACGCTACGCGCCGCCTGATTATAGGGTTCCTGGGAACCTTGCTCACGTGACGGCTCACCACGGCTCACCCTGAGGGCATTTCGTAACTCAGGGGAATAAGGTAGGCTGACCAGCAGAGGCGCGGCTAGTCCCCGCGCTCTGGAGGTCAGCCCATGGTGCCCACCCTGTGTCACGACACAGCAGCGGTCCCACCCCCAGCATACCAGCGCGCGGTGGCCAAGCAACCGGTGTCCTTGCATCTGACGGCGGTGGTCGTGGTGAGCAGTCTGCACCTGCTGCAGCTGTGTGGCGTGGCCGTGCGCCTGGCCCAGCGGCGGTGTCCGCCCCCGCTGCCCAAGAGACCCGGTGGCGCGCCGCGTGTCTACGCTGAGGAGAGCTTGCTGCTGATCGCGCTGCTGCGCATCGTGTGGCGGCTCTCCTACCAAGACATGCATGACTGGCTGGTGGCCTGGCCGGCGCTGGCCGCCGCCTGTGGACTGCCGCTGGGTAAAGATGGCTGGCCGCGGGTGCCCAGTCCCTCTCAGATGTGTAAACGCGCCCGTGCCGCCGGCGCTCCCCCCTGTGAGATGCTCTTCATTGTGCTGGTACGGGAGGCGCTGCGCTGCGGCGTGGTGCGCGCGCGTGACGTGATCATCGACAGCGCGCCAATCCTGGCCTGGCGCCGGGCGGACCCCGATGCCACCGTGGGCCACGCCCCCGCCCAGCACCCCAGCCGCTTCTTGCAGGGCTATCGGGTGCATACCCTGCTCTGTCGTGACTCGGGCTTGCCTCTGCTCTTCCTGCTTAGTCCCGCCCATCAGCACGATGCCCCCTTCGCCCGCCCCCTGCTCACCTGGGCCGTCCATCTCTATCAGCTACGTCCCCGCATCGTCCGTCTCGACGCGGGCTACTGGGGAGTGGCCCTCATCCCCTGGATCCACACCGCCCTCGGCGCCACAGCCGTGATCCCCTGGAACCCCAAACGCACCAAGAACCGCTCCTGCTTGCCCCCCACCTGGACGGCGGAGGACCTGGGCAAGCGCTCGGGCATCGAGCGCTTCTTTGGCCGGGTCTTCCTCTTCTTCCGTCTGCAGCGCCCGCCCCTGACCGGCTGGTCAGCTATTGCCTCGCGCGTCGCCCTCACCTACGCGGCCACCCTCGTCGTCGCCCTGCTCGCCCACCAGGCGGACCGGCCTGATCTCATCCGCTCGCCCAAACGCGTCCTTGCCCACACCTGGGAGGGCCTCGCCTGAGTTACGAAACGCCCTCCACCCTATCATAAGGGACAGGTCATGTGGGATATGACTGCTAGTGTGGGAGAGACTGCGGGATGAAACGGCAGGGGGACGAGACACTGATCGACGTGCAGGACGGCGCTGCCGTGCGTGCACGCGCTCCGCTCCTCATCGCGCATCGCGGTGGGGCCATCACGCCCAGCACCCCGGAGAATACGCTCGCCGCACTGCACCTCGCAGGCAGCCAAGGCTACGACATGGTCGAACTCGACGTCAGCAGGTCCAAGGATGACGAGCCAATCCTCTTTCACGACTCGGCCGGTAGCTTGATGAGGAATTGTGGAATCCCTGCACGCCTGGTTGATCTCACTGCACGCGACCTGACCGCGCTCCACTACCGCGCGAGCATGGAGCCGATCGCCACCCTCGCCCAAGGGCTCGCGCTGTGCCAGCAGCTTCGCCTGGGGGTCATGCTGGACATCAAGATCCCTGTCGATTCTCCACGGAGGGACGGGTTCGTGCAGCGGATGCGAGACCTCCTTGAGGAGTATGGCCTGGCCTCCGCGGCGGTGTCCATCTCATCCTCTCCGCTGCTGTGGGAGGGTCTGGCCGAGCACGTCTTGTTTCCCGTCGCGGAGGAGGACGTCCGCCGCGTCTCCGTGGGAGACGCACCGTGCCTACGCAGGCGCTTCTGGTTTGGCCTGCCGGAGGAACTGCCTGATGCGGTGGTGCCCGCGCTCCAGCAGGCCGGCGCACTCGTGTTCCCCGCCATCAACATCCAAGACTACCCGCGCCACGCCCATGACGCACTCGCCCGTGCAGATATCGACAGGCTGCACCGGGCAGGAGTGGATGGCTTCCAGATCGACTCGGTCTACAGCGCATTCTTCTGGGAAGGGGATCCATCATGACCTACACCGCCGACCCGCGCGTTAATGCGTACATCGCTGCCCTGCCCGCGTGGCAGCAGGCCAGCTGCCGTGACGTCCGCGATCTGGTCCACGCCGCCGATCCAGAGGTCACCGAGACCATCAAGCGGACCAACCGTCCCTACTTCGTCCTCCAGGGCAACATCGCTGCCCTGTTGGCGGCAAAGGACCACGTCAACGTCTTCCTCTACGACGGCGCCATCGTCCCTGATCCCGAGGGCATCATCACCGCCGGCCACGGCAACACGACCGCCCGTACCGTGGCTCTACGCCAGGGCGATTCGATCAACGCATCTGCTCTCACCATCATGGTCAAGCACATCATTGCCAACAATCGTGCTGGCGGCTGGCGCAAGGTGAAGCGCGACGGCTAGTGCCCAGGTAGTGTCGCGCTGCCGGACTGACCAGGCATGTGCGTGCTGATTGCCTTGTGGGGTCTCGTCCTGGCCACCACAGCAATCTGCCGTGGTGTTTGGTCACTGCCATCCGACTATCGTGACCTACGCTGAAGAAGGTGACGTTAGACGTGCGCTTATGCGCGCTAATCCTTTTTGGGGACCGTGGATGATTTGAGTATATTTCGTGTGTGTTGGCGACGGCTGATCCGCATAGGCCACTGCAGGCTGTCTCACGGGAGGCATCTAAGCGCGCAGAAGGGCTGGGTTAAGGGAGCCAGAAGGTGGGTCAACGACGGTGCGCTGTCACGGTGCCCCGAGAGGCAGCCGACGGAACCAGCCGCAGGCCGCGCCCGGAACGTACGTAACCCAGCCCTTCTGCGCGCTTAGGTTCCGCCCTGTTCCGACGCCGCCCTCACTGCCACAAGCAGCAGCAGCCTGACACCCCCGCCTTTTTAGTGCTCTCCAACACGTGGCTCTGGCGCGGCGCCACACTCCTGGACGTGATAAATTAGAGGAGTTAGGACTTGTGTTCAAGATGGGAGCCGCCATGGATCAGTTGTTCTCACGTGCTACCACATCGGAATTCTTTTACCGTCTCAAACAAAAGCTAGATGCGGCGATTACTGGCTTGGAGCCCCACGACTTCAGCGCCAGCTCGGATGAGCAGATTCTCACAGATCTCCTCCTTCGCCATGGTGTACAGGCTGTGACACTGCATCGCGATCAGGAGCATATCGACGGACCTGTTCAGGTGCAGATCGATGTCAGCCGCAACTTCAACTATGTGCCTACCTTTGATGGGCGACCGAGTCTCGTCTCCGGCGTTCGCTTTACCCTGATTGTCCCCTTCAGCGGGTCGGCCCATCTGCTTGACCTGCGTCCGTCGACGTTCCCCGTGAACTCCCCGCGGGCGACGATCGCCGGCACGACTCTGCAATTCGTTGTTGAAGAGGCACAACCGGATGCCACGAGCATTCAGCAACGCTTCAAAGGCCTGGTGGCCTCCGTGGAGCAGTGGCTTGGTTACGTCAACGCCGATGTCATCAATGAAATGGCCGGTTGGCGCCAGGAGGCGGTCGTGCGGATCGCCACCCAGCGTGCTCGGCTCAGCACGTACGATCAGGTCGGCGACGATCTGCGGCGCGGCCTGCGAGCTTGATGGGCTACCGTGCGAATGCGTGCAGCATGGCCCGAGCATCCGCAGGCGCGGAGCACACTGGTAGTCCGCCATTAGGCTTCGGAAAGACGGAGACAGCGAGGTGAGGTTTCGAGGACTGTTCATTGGCATCGACAGGTATGAGTCGGCGCAGATCAGGTGGCTGAATTGTGCCAGGCGCGATGCAGTAGCCCTGCATGCCCTCTTCAGCGACACGCTGGGCGATGGAGCAGAGCTGCTCATTGATGAACAGGCCACCAGCGCGGCCATCGAGGCGGGCTTCGCCCGCCTTGCCACCAGCGCCGTAGACGACGTGGTCGTCATCGCCTTCTCCGGCCACGGCAGTGAGACGCACGAGCTAGTAACATATGATGCTGATGACAGGGATCTGGCGGCAACCGCCCTTCCCCTGGCTATGATCTCAAGCTGGTTGGACCGTATCCCTGCTCGCCAGGTTATCCTGCTTCTAGACTGCTGCTTCTCAGGGGGCATGGGGGCGAAGGTAGTGGCAGTACCCTCCGCGCCGCGTAGCCTCGCATCAACGACGCAGGCTCTTGAGCATCTCTCCGGCAGTGGGCGCCTGATCATGACCGCGTCCACGGCGACACAGGAGGCGTGGGAGCACATACCTCTGAGGCACGGCCTCTTCACGTACCATCTGCTGGAGGCTCTACAGGGCGCTGAGGAGGTACGCCAGGCGGGCAAGGTGTCGGTGTATCGTCTGCTCCAGTACGTTGCAGCGCGTGTCAGCGACGCGGCCACCCGTCTGCGCAAGTCCCAACATCCCACGATGCGCGGGCAGATTGATGGAGAGCTGCTCTGGCCGCTCTTCCGCCCCGGCCCACTCTATCACATGGCCTTCCCGGAACGGGGCCGTACACCCGTCACAGCCGATGTTGTGAGCCTCGCGTCGTACGGCTTCCCTCCCGACCTCCTGCACGTGTGGGCAGGCGCGATCCCGTCCCTTAACCTCCTCCAGCAGGAGGCCATCAACGACTTCAACCTGCTCAAGGGCGAGCACCTCGTCGTCTCAGCACCCACGTCATCGGGCAAGACAATGATCGGGGAGCTCGCCGCCCTCCAGGGTGTCCTGGAGCGCAGGCGCGCCCTCTTCCTCCTGCCCCTCAAGGCGCTCGTCAACGACAAATATGGACAGTTCGTGCGCACGTACGGCCCGTTCGGCCTACGCATCATCCGAGCCACGGGTGAGATTGCCGACGATATCCCACCCTTGATGCGTGGCCAGTACGATATTTGCCTGATGACCTATGAGAAGTGCGCAGCCCTCCTCCTCGGTAACCCCTATCTCCTCGACCAGGTAGGCACGCTCGTCGTCGATGAGGTACAGATGATCGCTGACCAATCGCGCGGCGCAAATCTGGAGTTTCTCCTGACACTGCTGCGCGTCCGAGGCAGCCAGGAGGGCGGGCCGCAACTGATCGCGTGTCGGCGGTCATCGGCGACACGAACGGCCTGGAACGCTGGCTTGGCGCTCGCTTGCTACGCCGCACTGAGCGGCCTGTCCCCCTTGATGAAGGAGTGCTCCGTGGGGACGGCACCTTTCGCTTTCTCGATCCAGGCGGTGCCGAGAAGGTCGAGCCGTGTATCCAGCCCGAGCGTGGCAAGGGCACAGGCCAGGACTGGGTCATTCCCCTGGTCCGCAAGCTCGTTGGCGAGGGGAAGCAGGTGATCGTCTTTCGAGAGACAAAGGGCGAAACAGTGGGGTGCGCACAGTACCTGGCGCGCACGTTGGACCTGCCATCGGCCCAGGCAGCGCTCGCGGCCCTCCCCGGCGGCGATCCGTCCGGCGCTTCAGAAAATCTGCGTCAGGTCCTCGCGCGTGGCGTGGCTTTCCACAACGCCGATCTCGATCGGCAGGAGCGCCTTGTTATCGAGGAAAGCTTCCGCGCTCCCCAGGCACGCATCCGCGTGATCGTGGCCACGACCACCCTGGCGATGGGCATCAACACGCCGGCCGAGGCAGTGGTTGTCGTGGGCCTAGAGCATCCTGGGTCGGAACCCTACACGGTGGCGGAATACAAAAACATTGTCGGACGCGCTGGTCGGCTGGGCCTGAGCCAGCGCGGCACGTCCTACCTGCTTGCACTAACGCCCCGGGATGAGTTTGACGCCTGGACCAGATACGTGTGCGGCGCGTCGGAAGACCTGCACTCGCGATTCCTTGCCGAGGGCACCGATCCGCGCACGCTGATCGTCAAAGTGCTGACGGCCGCCACGCAGGTCAGTGGGCAGGGTCTGAGCGCTGAGGATCTCAGCAGCTTCCTGGAAGGGAGCTTCGGCGCTTTCCTGCAGAGGCAGACCAGTGGACAGTGGACATGGGACCGCCAGAGCCTGGCGCAGGCTCTGGACGACCTGGCAGCCCACGCGCTGGTCGAGCGCAGTGACGGGCAGCACTATGTACTGACCCCGCTGGGGCGTCTAGCTGGCGAGGCCGGGGTCGAGGTGGAGACTATCACGCGCCTTGTTGACGTGCTGACACCACTTCCCCCAACCGCGCTGACGGATGCCACCCTGGTAACCCTAGCGCAGCTCACCGTCGAGCTAGACGACGTCCTCTTCCCCTTCAACAAGAAGAGCACGGACAAGGAGCCCCACACGTGGCCGCAGCAGCTTGTACGCCAGCGTGTGCCATCTGCCGTCGTGCAGTGGCTAGGCCGTGCGGTACGCGACCAGCACATGGCTACGCTCCGGGCAAAGCGCGCGGTTGCCTGCTTGCTGTGGATGACCAATCAGCCATTGGCCCAGATCGAGCGGGCACTAACACAGTTTGGCGGAGGATCCGACGGCGCCGCCGGTCCCATTCGCGCTGTGCGCGCCCGTACCTGTGATGTGCTACCGGCCGTTGTGAGAGCCGCGGAACTGCTCCATCCTGGTCTGGACCTATCCGCGCAGCAACGGCGTCTGCTCACGCGGCTAGAACTGGGTATCCCGGCTGCCGCGACGGATCTCGCGCTTTTGG
>JAABUV010002871.1_pt1 | contig 22654 bp, 23 predicted proteins | sample 5559971 | NCBI WGS metagenome assembly JAABUV01 (sample SAMN10711881, study PRJNA513362) | rock metagenome | isolation source: Antarctica rocks | place: Antarctica: Victoria Land, Knobhead nord | collected 2015-12-19
GACAAGAATAGTAGGCTCGCTGCTGTCGAGCCAATTGTAGGACGCGATGCATTGAAAATTTGATATCTGAGGGGCGCCATCTGACGGCGAAATATCGGCAGCATTGAGTCCAACGAGCAGGTCGCCTGGTGGCAACTCATCACCATCAGGAGAAGCGGAAGCGCCCCTCCATTTGCTTGTGAGAGACGCTCGGGACGTTCCACAGCGTCCATGGTTAGACCGATAATAAGCAGAGCCTCGGGTAGACATCGATTCAGGACGTACACATGGAACAACTTTTAACCTCTGCAACAACAAAGCTGCAAATACAAACGAGCGCCGTCCAAATTTGGGGGAACAAGGGTGAGGGTTGAACAGCAGATCCTTCGTCGATATGTTGCGAAGGTTTCAAACGGGGTCGAGGGATGATGGTGGGGGCAACCCAGTGGTGCCACGACAAGCCCGCAAATCTTGGCCGAAAAGAGTATAGTGGAGGCACGGGGATCCCCGATAGTGTCCGAACATCCTGAGAGTCCTAGAGGTGCTCTACTCGCCAATTATCACCGAGGCGTCCTGTCCGGAAAGCACATCTTGCAAACCTCTCAGAATGGCAACCTGTTCATTGAGGCCATCTGCGCCCAGGCTGATCCACCAACTTGCCTCCACGAGATAATAACTAGCCACAATGGTCTGCCGTCTGTGCAGGCTTGTATGCGCTTTAGCATCTCCCCCATTTTCATCAATGGTCGTGCTACGGAGCTTCTCCGGTATCTCCAAGCTCCGGCTCTGAAGACTATCTGTGGAGGAGACCTTCTGCGTAAGGTCGTCCTGCGTATCGTGAAGCCACCGATCTTTTGGAATGTATTCGTCAAGGAATGGGCGCTACGCAGTCCTTTGCTTGGCTCCTTGTGGAGCTCCTCTCGCTTCCCCTAGAGAAATCCTTGGAATATCATGACTTGGCGCAAGACCTACCGCACGAGAGCTTCTGCTCAGCTCTCCTCACTTCGAGATTCGGACAATGGGTCAAAAGATCAAACATATCCTCTCGACCCTCATTTCGGCGGCCCCGGTCGACGGCGAATGTGGTCCCGGAGGCCGGCACGAAAATGATTTCGTGGACTTTCGACAAATCTCCATCCTTCCCACGGCTGATGAGCTCACTTCTGCAGAGCCACCTTTTCTTCTTGTTGCCGAAGCAGTCGAAGATCCCGATAGGGAATGTTCTCGTCTGGCAGTCCATCTTGACAATCAATTTCGCCTTCTCCGCGAGGAGCTCCAGATCGTGCTTGGAAAGAAAAAGGGATATCACAGAGGTTTGGTCATCGATTCCTTAATGCCACTCGACATTGATTGCGGTGTACCCAACCGGCGCCAGGCGTGGGGTATGCAGTTCCTGTGCAAGTCCGACATTCCTCGATTATTCAAGGGCAAACCTAAGGACCGGAAAGCTTATCTCAAGGACAACCGCAATCTTTTCAAGCACCAGTCTGTGGCATGCCTTCTAGCCGACGGAGCGGTCGTTGCCTTCCCAACTATCAACAGAAACATAGATTTGCTGGCAGAAGAGCCCCCGATCGTCACCTTGCAACTTGCAAGCGAGGCCGGCACCACCAATGCGCTTCTCAGAGTGAAAACGGCGAAGCAGATTACATTGGTGCAGATAGACACAGCTGTCTTTGCGTTCGCACCGGTCTTAAGGCGACTTCAGGAAGCGAAAGACCTACCGCTGCTAGATGAGCTGCTCTCTTTGAGTTCACCAAGATCCACACTCGAACCATCTTCTCAGCCGTTAGACATCATCCGCAAGATCGAAACCAACCGGGTGGGAGATCTAAAACCCATTCTGAAAACCGCAAGCTCAGTTCGGCTGGATGTGTCGCAGATTGCGTCTCTTCTCTCAGGGTTAACGCAAAGCGTCAGCTTGATCCAAGGACCGCCAGGTAAGAATCAATCTGGCTCATCTAAATGGACTCCCACTCTTACCCGGACCTTTCACAGGTACCGGCAAGTCTTTTATTGGTGCACTGATCGCCAAGATCCTCCACGATTCGACCGATAAGACGATCCTCGTCGTGTGCTACACCAATCACGCCCTCGATCAATTCCTCGAAGACTTGCTTGATATAGGTATCCAGCCAGAAAGTTTGGTGCGGCTTGGAGGGAAGTCGACTCTGCGTACAAAACCTTTGGGCGTCTTCGAACAGTCGACCACCTTCAAACACAGTAAGGCATCTTGGAGAGTAATCGAAGGACTTAGATCGGAGCTCGATCATCTCAAAGATCGCTTGCGAGACGCTTTTGCTAGGTATCAATCGGCCATTGTTCAGAAGGAGCATCTGATGCAGTACCTCGAATTCCCCCCCGAGGATCCGGGTTTTAATGCCGCGTTGACCGTACCCGAAGCCTCGGATGGCATGACACACATTGGGAAGCGGGGTAAAGCAGTCAATCGATTCTACTTGCTCGATCGATGGAGTCAAGGTATGGATGCCGGAATTTTCAAAAAACATATCCCAAAGGCATCCCATCGGATTTGGCGCTTGGACATGCCTGCGAGGCACGTCAAGCTCGCTAATTGGAGGCTGGAGATACTCAAAGAACGAGCTTCGGACTTTCACCTGATTATTCAAGAGTACAACAATTGCTTGAGCCGGCTCGATCGCATGTTCAACGAGAAAAATGCTCACATCATAAAGAGCAAACGCATCGTTGGCTGCACGACGACTGCGGCTGCAATGTATGTGAAGGAACTTCAGGCAGCGTCCCCGGACGTGCTCCTTGTGGAAGAAGCGGGCGAAATCCTTGAAAGCCACATCATCACCGCCCTCGGCTGTCGAACCAAGCAGTTGATCCTCATAGGAGATCACAAAAGGATGCGAAACAAGAAATGGAGAAACATCCTGTTACTAGTCTTGAAACCGTTTTTCTGCAAACGCCCGCAAGTGAAAGAAAAATTGCAGCGGGGAAGAAGCGTGCACGGAAATCGCCACTGTACAAAGGGGGAAGAAAGGTTCCAGTTACCAGCGAGTACGACCTGAGATCAAAGTGCAAACCAGGTGATCTGCTCAAAAACTTTGAGCACGAGCAGGACGAAGATTTCTGGCTGTAATATCGAATGTGTAAGCTGCGGCTATTGAACCCGTAATAACCCGATCCATATGTATGAGATCAATTCCGTCCCAATGACCAACCTCCGCTAGCCTCTTTTGAAGCATTTGACCATGTTTAACGATTGAATCTGGTCCCTTCGGAGTGTGAAGCAGAGGTAGGGGGGGTGGCTAGGGGTCCTGGGGGCCTGAGCCAACTGATTTGCCCTCACTTTCTCCAAAACAATCTCAGGGTCATATAGAACTAGCCCGGTTTCTGCAAACGTATGTTTAATAGTCGACGTTTTGAACGTTTTAATGCGAAAGCTATGGAACGCAGCCAGAAATTTCAGCTTACCGAAATTGTAGTCGCCTAGCCGAACAGTATGATCAATCGCCTCCGTATGATAGGTTGAAACAATCAGACTTGTTTATTGCGTTGGAAGACATGGTGTAGTAAGTTGAACAGTGGTCAGCATTCCAGTTCTCACTTGTACTTGCGTATAAAGAATCTATAGCTGATATTCACTAGAGCCGTACGCGATTTCCTATCCCTTCTACCACCCTGCCCAAGATCATCTATAACCTCCTTCATCGACGTAATATCGTACGCTATCGGACAACTTAAACAAAGATCAGATTGCAAGCTGCCTGGGAGACAAGGAGCAAGAGAGGAGCGCACTTCCTGGCCTTTCGCCCGGCTCTAGGCGGCCATGAAAGGCCCTCAGTAGCCACCGAGGGTTAGAGAACGGATTGGAAGGGGTTTGTACGTCCGGAACATAGTCGGTGTGCGGGCCTATCAAGTATCTAGCCAATGAACGCTGTAGATCGAGCAGTCTCTCGACCGTGCCCAATGTATCTTTCCGACGTGCCTCCAAACACTCAATTTCATCGTCGACGGTTCGAGACATATCTTCGACGTCTTGATCAATTCTCGTAGCAAAACACTTTGTTTTTGCAAGTAAAGTGTTGCTAAATATCCCAATTCTCAAGAAAATCTGCGGTGTAATGTAGTTGGCGGAGATTTTCAGTCTTTGCCCGAAGTGTTTTACGCTCCTCCCTCCAGATCCGATTCCAGGCTACTTCTTTACGGATGGATAGGCTGACGATTGGTATGCCGTAAACAATCCGCTTGCTTGCGTGGGCTTCCATTTACATGAGTTGCCTTCCGCGGCGCCTCCTCCGTCCACACTCTTCAGCCAATCGTGATGTCAGCGTAATCAGATCTATCCGTGGTGTCATATGTGTTGATCTCGTTGATGCTGTTTGTGATTGCAAGAGTCTTGCCTATAAGCTGTTAAATACATTTTTTCCCCTATCAAGGACGGAAGCTCACCTTGACCATAAACTTCAGTCTCGTCTATCTTGAATGGTCAAGAGATCAGCAACAGGCGGACGGTCTTCGAACAAATGATCTTGTCACTCGTGCGTGTAATATACACTCGCAAAGACAGCGAGGATATACTTCTACTTCTTGCGGAAGTCCTTGACAAGGAATCATCATTACTGGAATCACTAGATGGCGTTTCGGATCAGTATTGCGCAAGGAAGGTCCGTGGGCACGACCACACCAGAGCGTTCGAGGAAGTCAGAGAAGGACTTTTCAGATCTGTAGAGACGATATTGGAGAGGGACATGAATGCTGATGCCGAATGGATGGTGATACCAAGACTACCTCTGAGGCTGGTCAGCGCACTGTAAATGTCTTTTAAGTGCATTGTAGAGCACTGTAGCCAAGGCGATGATGTGGCTTTTCTATTCCATAGCCAAGCCGCTAAGCTAAATCTATGTTAGTCCCACAAGAAGATCGGAACACAGCCATTGACTTCAAGACTTCGAACCTCCCAAACATTTCGATGCAGTGCATAAAGCGATCTTTAAGTCTTGCCGAACCTCGGATAAACGACTCATTTCTGAGGAAGAACGCGATGTTCTCTCGGAGGTCTCTCGGATCTTGGAGTGCAAATCGAAGTTACAAGGTCCGCCGACTCCGAGACTTCTCTACCCCTACTAAGATTGAATAGGATGCGATAGAACGTCTCAATAGTCTACAAACAGGATTTGCAACTTTGGAGGAGAATCGACGGATGGGACGTAAATCAAATAAAAGTGGGGTAGTGGAAATGAGAAGATGGCTTGAGAGAATAGGGTATTCGGTAATCGGCAGCGTTCTAATAAGGAAATAGTAAGTGACGCTGACGAGATCCTAGTTGGCCGATCTCAAACATTTGAGCGTTATACATGTCGCAGGGACGAAAGGCAAAGGCGGTACTTGTGCCTTTATCGATTCTATTCTTAGGGAATACCGTCTCAAGACCTGCTACCCGGCCAAGGTTGGACTCTATACCTCACCTCATATGAAACACGTCCGGGAAAGAATCCAGATAAACTCAGAGCCTATATCAGAAGAGTGCTTTGCCAGATACTTCTTCGAAAGCTGGGATAAGATCGCCCCAGGAGACAAACTCGATCCCAACGATAGGCCAGGATACTTTCGCTTTCTGACTCTCATGTCATATGATATCTTCCTGAAAGAGAAAGTTACTGTGGCTATATATGAAGCAGGTGTCGGTGGAGAAAATGATGCCACAAATGTCATTGAAACGCCAGTTGTTACAGGAATAACTGGCCTTGGAATCGACCATGAAAAGACCCTAAGAGTCCCTCGTCAAATACGCCCCACATATTTCGCACTTGAGGCAAAAGATGGCCAGGAAGACGGGGCGACTATTGAAGAGATCGCCTGGCATAAATCCGGAATATTCAAACCTGGATGTCCTGCATTTTCCATTCTTCAGCAATCTCATGCGACAAATATTCTTCGCCGTCGAGCAGAGGAAAAAGGTGTTTCTCTTACCTTTGTCAAGAGTCATTCCGAGTTATTAGACATCAAGTTCCCTGTAGGCATACAGAGGAAGAATGCTGCTTTAGCAGTCGCTATGGCAAATAGTTTTTTGAATCGGGATGCCGAAATAAAATGCGTGGACAACAGCAGGATTTCAGAGGAAGTGCTCCGTGGTTTAGGAAATGCAAGTTTGCCGGGACGATGCCAGCTGCTCAAAGAAGGGCCTTGTGAGTGGTATGTGGATGGAGCACATACTGAAGACAGCCTCATTGTTGCTGGTCGATGGTACGCAGAGAACGTAAAAAGGTGGAGTTATTAATTACGTTTACGAATTGAAAGTATCTAACCTAAGCGTTTCTAGAACTTCGTCGTCGGTCCCACATATCTTAATTTTCAATCAACAATCGCAGCGAGACAGGAATGTTCTACTCAAAAGCCTGTTTCACGCTCTCCAAGATGTTATATCGATTCAGCATGCCATATTTTGCACAAACAAATTGAGTGAAGATAATGCTGAGCGGCCTGGTATAGTTGATAGTGGGACCTCAGTGAGCTTCGCTGATGTTTCCCACAGATTTCGTGAACCGCAATAGTGATCCTGCTGCTGTGCATTCTCTTCATGCTCAGAAGCATTACAGTGCTCTCTGGCAGAGCCTTGACCCAAACTGCCACGTCGCAATTGCACCGACTGTCGAAAACGCCGTTAGGTTGGCTAGGGATATTGGAAAGCAAGGGATGCAGACTCTTGTTACAGGAAGCTTTCACCTTGTTGGCGGCGTCCTTTTTATTTTAGAGCCCAAGATATCTAATTGAGGTTCTCCGATAGGATGTTCAGAAAAATCAGACCTGGTCTTGATCTTCGAACATATAGCGAGATTATATGAGTCTGAGTCGATGCTATAGTATTTCCGGCTTGTGGTCCAGAGAACGCCATACGAAGTCAAGCCAATAAGTTCCAAGGCCGGTCAACCAAAACTGGCGGCCTTCGCGCCTGTAGAGCTCATCTGCTTTCTTAATATGAGACTCGGAATTCTCCTGTTCACCAAGTACAGACTTCACGTGACTGATCGAATAACGAACGACCATCTCGTTAAAGCCCGCCCTCCAGTTACAGTCCTCCGAAGCCCTCAGCGCTTTCTCCCATTGAGTCAAAGCGTCTGACCAAGAGTGCTTAAGATGTGAAATCCTTGCCAATCCCATCCAAAGACGCAACTTATCTATCCCTATGGTGAAGTTAGGATTGGGACAATCTTCGATGACTTCTTTGAGCCTAAGATATATATCTTCCGCCTCTTTGAGCGATTCTTGGTGTAAAAGCGCCTCTGCAAGTGAAAGCCTTAGGCACCGGCCACTAGAAATGTTTTGCGATCCTAACTTTTCCATGATCTTGATTTCTTCACAAAGAAGCATTTGTGCTTTGCCTGGTTCGCCTAACTCACAGAGTACACAAGCGAGTTGAGAGATACGACTGCGGCCAGTCACCCCATCCAACTTAGCATCCACATCCGATAGAGGTGTCAAATGCTCTCGTGCCAGCCGAAATTTGCCCTGATAGCGATCTATTCTCCCTATTGTGACTTCCTTTTTCTTAAGCACGAGTCGCTCCATTGTCGAGGGACTGTCGCTGTTTAACGGAGAGAAATGATCTAGCATAGAGCGCGCGTGGTCCAACTTGTTCCATCGAATCTTATTTGACGCGTAGAACAGGATCAATTGTCCATAGAGAGCATTCGACCTTGCGTCGATCTGATCATGTTCTACGAATTGAATGACTGATTCCGTGATCTCGTTTCCGATTTCCAGGCCAGCCAAAGTACACTCTCGCAGGTTTGACCATATCTGCAAATAGTCTGCTGGCTCGTCTGCCGTGATAGCTTTGACAGCCTCAAGTGCTTTGGACTTCCACGAAATATTCAGGAAATAGGAGGCCGCCAAAAGGACTTCGGCGACTTTGCGTTTTGTACGAGAAGAGAGAAGTGTCCCAAGCAAAAAGTAGTGATTCATGACACACTGAATCTGGTGTATTTGTAGCCTTCCCAACGGTCCATATCTGTTCGACAATGAGGAGAATTCAATCTTCAAAGGGTCAGGCTTTAACAACTTACAGAGGTTCAACATATGGGTGCATTGGAAAGGTATGACATACGAGTATCAAAGCTTGGAATCTCCATGCAAGTGGATCAGCCAAGCATTGAGTCGAATGCAACTGTGCCGCTGAGTCGATGTGCAAGGTTCGATGTCCGTAGGCCCCAAGTTCCGAGGTGATTAGCCTAGCTGCCTCGAGTTGCTTGATAGCCTCATCAATCTTGACGTTATCTGAGACAAGCGAAAGTACATCACTGTTCAAACCGACTTCGGTCACGGGCACCTTTTGAATTTCGCCTGAAGGACTCCAAACATTTTGAGGCTCTTTTACACGTATCAGCATGAACTCTGGAATGCTTGTCCCGTCCAAAAAGCATAACAGTCTCAGAAGAGTCTGTGCATCCCTCGATTCAGGCTCCACCTGTGGGAGGCTTGCCCGATCACAGTCCCTTGAGTTATTCCGAGCCAATTCACCGGCATCGGCAGGTGAAATGAGTTGGTCAGGCGTAGTTGATGAGCTGGCCTCATCGTTCAACACGTAAGCGATAGAAGAAGTATCATTTCTGCGAAGACAATGCTTGCTGTCAGAATGATGCGTTGTGTCCTTTCCAGGAGAATCCGATACTGGAGCCGTTTCATCAGTGGCCGTATCTTCGCTGCCGCTGAGCTTCCGCTTTTTGCAGCCTCTTGTGAGTGGAGGATTCACTCTAATATCTGCGATAGTTCAGTAGATATAACAATATAGCGAGGTATATTCATACGTATTTCGTGGAGATTGCAAGGAACGGCTTTGTCCTTAAGTTTAGAACAGAAGAGCGAGTCACGGTGTTGGGTGATGTGTTTGAAGAGCTTTATACGCTGATCTTCGTCGAGTTTTTGTATTTTGTGCTTTCCCAGGGCGCAAAGTATCAAAAGTGCATAAGACCAACCTATGACTCTTGAGACGAGCCATAAATATTGCCTTGCAACCTTCATGTCATTGCGCTCGGTTTGAGCATCACTCGGATCTGCTAGAAATGTATACAAGTTGTTCAAATAACCCTTATGCTCATTGGTCAACCCTCTTCTGTTTATATGATTGGCATTTTTCAGAAGCATATCATAATAAGCCTCAACCTTCCGGTCCTTCCAGGGTTTCCGCCGGTCAGAAAGCTCGGTGAAAAAAGCAGCCGTTGCGCTGCGACAGTGAATAACGATCTCATCAAGTTCTTCGTCTGTAAGGCCTTTCAAGTCGTCAAACCATTGAAATTTAGGATTGGTCGGCGTGCCGAAAGTGATACTGATTGATGACATTGTGCGCTAGCATGTGGGTCATAGATGAGGCTGCGTGCTCAGGCTGCGTGCTCAGAGATGAAATTTCAGCCACTGACACGTATGTATATCATCAATAGGGCAGTATCATACCTTCTCCACTAACTGCACAAGGTACAGGCGACGCCCGGTTTCGGTTGAAGCACAGATGACAGATGCCACGTTCGCCCATTTCTAAGAGTTGTCGCTGCGCGGATATTAGCGTATGCAGAAAGCTATGGATTCCTTGGCATCGCAATTGTCGCCCCCCCAAATTTACTATTGAATCCAGACATCCTTGCCATTCTCAAACCTTCAACGCTCTATTGGAAAAATCAATAGAAAAATCAATCAAACAGGTAAATTTGAAGCTGTTCAGACCTTTCACAGTGCTGACATCCTTTTAGCTATGACAGGTCAACTGGCTCCGGCCCTTCGCTCGAAGATACTACGCCTCCTGCTTTTACATTGGACCCCCCCCGCCATCGCCGAAGAGGTTCACTGTCATCGTAACACCGTTTATACTATGCAAGAGAATCTCTTCATGTATGGCTCTCCCTTTAGACCTCAGTTTCGTCCGAAGGGCGCCCCCCGAAAGGTCTTTCCAGCAGCTGAAGACTCCCTAATTACATACCTGGAGCAACAGCCATGGGCCATGCAGAAAGAGATGATGTGGTTTCTATGGGAAGAGTGGGGTTTAAACGTGCATCAGTCCACGATATCGAGGATTCTGAAGAAAAGGCGCTGGAGCAATAAAAAGGGACAGCGTGTGGGCATCAGATAGAACGATGAGCTGCGATTAAACTGGGTTGCAGATCTGCTTCGTCTGACTGCTGAGCAGCTTGTCTTCGTTGACGAGACCCTGTTCAACGAGACTACGGGATGACGTCATCAAGCCTATGCACCAATTGGTGAGCCAGCTCGCTATCAAGCCTCTAGAAAGAGAGGGCATTCCTGGAGCGTTCTTCCGGCGTATACAATCGATGGCTATCTACCCTGTACCGGTATTCGTGAAGGCTGGTTCAACGGCGAGGCTTTCTTTCGGTGGCTAGCAGATGAATTGCTACCTCTATGCAGTCCCTTTCCGGCTCCGAGGAGTGTGATCGTCATGGATAACGCCAGCATACACTGTAATGCTCGTATCGAAGAACTCATTACCTCACACGGGTGTGAAGTACGATATCTGCCTCCATATTCGCCGGATTTCAACCCCATCGAGCTCAGTTTTAGTGTTTTGAAGGCCTGAGTCAGAAGGCACTTTCATGAAATATGGCTCAGCTTCGAGGGCTCCTTCGGTGAGTTCCTGCACTATGCAGTAGCTAGAAGTCGCTGTGACCGGTTTCCAAGGCAGCATTTCAAGCATAGCGCCGGTGGTTATATATTTGAGGCGGATATCAAAGCGTTGGAAAGGGAATTGAAAACGAGTAACATAGATTTCGATTCTATTTAAACCGAAGCTTGTCCTATATGTAGAAGATCCTTTGCCTGACGCCATTGAGGCTTGAAGGTCTTAAGATCACCTCTGAAGCTTCGAGTCATTGATGAGGTGCTTGAGGGGATGAGTGAATCCTCCAGAGGTAGGTTCTGACTTCGGCGTGACGATGGCATGATGGCTTCGGGGGTCGAGGGGGCTAAAAGAATGTCAGCACTGTGAAGTTTGAACAGCTTCAAATTTACCTGTTTGATTGATTTTTCTATTGATTTTCCCAATAGAGCGTTGAAGGTTTGAGAATGGCAAGAATGTCTGGATTCAATAGTAAATTTGGGGGGGGGCGCGACAATTGCCCATCAACGTACTATCTAAGCCAGACGCAGGCCACATGTTTCGAAGCGGGACTTTATCGCTCAAGTCTTAGAAGCTGCTCACATGTACAGTGTGAAATCGTCGTACTTGCATTGGCAATCTATTCGTCGATAATGTATCGCGGCGAGTAATGACGGTGCCGAAGTCTACGCGCAAATGGAAACAGGAATGATGCCAAGACGCTTCTGCCTTGAAAGTGTGATTTTATATCTCTAATTCACATATGCTCACCGTGATGTCTTAATTTCTCAATTCATTGTGTTCAATCATTATGCCTGATAAAGGTATACTCCTCGGAGTTCTCCTTGCCTCCGCCACCCTCGTTGCTTTGAGCATCTGGAGTATTGTCAAACTCTTAGAACGCAATTTTCTTGCTTTGTTCCTACTTATTCCATTTTCGGTTACGATGTCGGCTTTTTTCGTCTCTGTGCGTTACTTGCTATCGGGTGAGGAATAATTGTCTTGATCTATGTCAAAGATTGTTTATTTGTAGAAGGACACCCTTCCTAGCCCGTCTCAGCATGCTAATTGACCAAACTAGCAACGCCATTACCATCAAATCACAGAAAACGGTGCACAATGTTCTATGCTGAGCGACGGGCCTTCGAAAATTCTGATCACTCCGCCTTCGAAACTTCTCTTCAGGGTTCTTGATGCTTTTTTAGCTGTAAGCGCGTATATCGACTCTTAGAATTGTGTACGTAAAAAAGCCAATATTAACTGTACCTCTATATACAATGAGTTGATTAATGACTGTATACAGAGTTTAACCCACCATAGCGACGGCGACCAAAACAATTAAATGATCGAGTCCACAAACCCGCATTGTATACAAGTTTGTTCATCTACAATTCATCCGTTTGACGGCTTCGCCAGAAAATTATATATCATAGACGAGAGTCCAAACTGGGCTCAGAGGTCGAAGAATCTCTTCCCAACCACTAAAAATAAACGAAAGTCGCGAGAGCATCAGCCCAAATATTTACAGGTAAACCAAACATGACTATCACCGACATCTCATGTAGACTGTAAGGACCATTGCCTCCATTTTGCCAGGGGAGGTTCGGGGAATACGCTTCAGGTTCCAACGCTGACAGAGTACGGCCACCATCGCCAAGGCGCAGATGGCATGCCACGACGGGCGGACCATCACTTGCACAATATCAAGAAGCTGAGGGTAGTGAGCGAAGAGGCGGGCAAACCAGACGAAGCACGAGTGCCTACGTCCCATCTCAAGGCCTCCTATCATCGGCCGTGGAGCCTCCTCCACCAATGCCTCCATTTGAACGCATGAGTGCGACTAGCATTCAGGCCTCTAATACCTAATACACCAAAAGCGATGTGCAAATTGTGCTTCATGTTTCCTCCGTCACACTTAACCCAAAATCGGAAACGTTCCTCAGGCCGAGCAACATTCATTTCGTTGTGATTCACATTCAAAGATACACCTTGGTCAGTGGTGCAATGGGTAGACGATGGCGGAGGGCCACGTCCCGGAAGTGGTCCCTCTCCTTAAGATAGTGGTCTCTCTCCTCTGCCGTCTCGCGTACTTGAGCCTCTAATTTGGCAATCTTCTCAGAAGTCTCCCGTTCTTTCTCTTTTCGGCGCTGACGAAAACGGTGGGAGGCGGTGGCATTTCGCTTTCGATGCTCGTCAGCGACTTTCGACGCGGCTTGCACGTTAATAGGTACCTGAATGTGCTCTGTCTCCAGCGCCATCATTTGGTATTGACTCTGCGCTGCCGTCTTTGATGTAGGCACCTCGAAGGCCTTCGCACCCAACGGTATCTGCGGCATTGTCGATGAGGGACTAGATGACGGAGTAGATAAAAAGTACTGAGGCTGGCTGGTGGACGCTATGAGTGGTGCGATAGCGGACCTAGTCTGACTGACCTGACTGTACGAAGAGTACTGGGTACTGGGGCTGTCGCTTTCAGAAGTCGGCTGCGGAGGTGCTGAATTGACACCACGTGAGCGCTCACAATTCTGTGCCTGAGAGTAAGGAGCCTCTTGACTTAGTTGGAGGTGTGGAGATGATCTCGCCAGGGGCAGACCAGGAACATGAGATCTTGAAGAAACTGGAAGGCCTGTAGTTATTTCCGAGAGATTGAGAGAACCAAGCGCACTGCTGGGATTTGCATGATCTCCAGGTAGCACGAATGACGGCTGTCGAGCATATATGGTCCCGCTTGGAGCATGATTTGATGGAGAACCAGGCATCATTGATCGACCCGCAGGCGGAGGATACGCGCCTATCAGGGAAGGCGTAACACTGGGTAGTAAGACGTCGATTGGTGAACGGCTCATCACGAAGGCCGTAGACATAAAGGGCGTTGCCCTACGAGACGTCGGTTCCATGGAAGGGGGCCTTGGGGGAGAGTCGGAGCGCTCAGCAGTCCGCTGACAAGTTTTTGTATCAGAGCAATTACCTCCTGCAGGGTTGAGAAGGTTTTGAACATCGACTGAGCGCGAACTTGATTGGTCTGGCGGTATTGAAGAGGGAGGAGAAGGTCGAATAGGAGCATTTTGGGTCGATGGTACTCTCTGGAAGACACTTTGTGATGCTGGGCTCGGGATAGCGTTCTGGATAGGAGGCAAAGTCCGAGCTTGCAGAAAAGTAAATATAATCATACGGCGAGCTTGATATATTTCGTGCTCTGGTGTGCCATTGTGAATCGGCACATCTCGCAGCAGCAAAATAGTCAGAATATTTCTTTTCGAATGAATGACAGGAAAGCATTGATAAGCACAGTCAAATAGTCAGACTTGACATGAAAATGTTGCTGCAATTCAAATGCTTACTTCAGGAAGGTGACGGAATAATTAAAAGTTTCAAGAAAGTGAGGGCAGAAGTATTTGGATTGCATAAGATGATGCGGATCAAGAATTCAATGTGGATTACTCCTGCTCCTTCTGCACCGCTTCGAGGGCAGTCAAGCGCAGAGTTGAATCGTGGCTTGTCCTCGATCTCCCTTGCAAAGTACACATACCTCCTAGCGAAAAGATCGACTAAAATTTTGTGAACCATGCATAAGCCGCGCCTTACTGTATCCGCCTCGTGGCCTGGCCGCGCGACTTGGCCATTCATACTTGGATGGTGCCATGGCTGCTACCCGCGCTCAAGCTATCCAACTTTAAGCATAGCGCTCCCCGGTTCCGCACATCTTTCATTACGACGTCCTCTCTTCAACCATGTACGAGCCCCTCTCCACTGACTCGCAATCTGACTTTGAATCCTCTGCAATCTCAATGGTACCTTTTTTGACTGTCGATATCATTCGTATTCTTCGGATGTCGGCAGGATTGGGATGAGGGCGAACACGGGACACAGTATCAAGCTAAGTTGAATCGGATCCTCGATTGACCACACGACAGTAAGAGCCTGAGAGCCTGAGATTCCTAGAGTGTGCATGAGGTCATCCAACAATGTAGGATCTGATGCAAGAGGAACGAAACACTTTACATATAACTGTGTCGCGATTTTGGGAGTTCATGGTTCGCAACGACTGTAGTTTCTTCCAGGATGCTGGGTCATGGCAGAGCGAGATATTCCACCAATCATTATTAAGCGAAGGTGGTGAGGGGAGCTTGGTTGGCCCCAGATCAATTTGAAAGATATGGGGCAAAAGTCCATCGAGAGCTCCCACAGCCATCACAGCGAACTGGAGTCTCTTCACAGGTTCTTGATTGTAGTCATAAAAAGCGCTATATTCCCATGGATGCTAAAGCACGGCAGGCTCAAGGCCCCCATTCAAGCTGGATAGAACCAAGAACGTCTTAGATCGCATCTTTACCCAACTTGTTCCTTCCTACTTGCATGTTCCCTCCTCTATTGTTATGCTTTGGGATGGCCTCGTCTGTTCATTGCTTGTGTATGCTGCTCCACCTGTTTCCCCTCCCTATCGAGTTCTCGTTACCCCCGATCTCCTGTTTTCCGTATGGTGAGGAGTATCTGAATGTTTGGTCTTTGGATATGTCCTTCACAAACGTTAACATCTGGCTGAAGGAAGCGAAGTGTCATACCTACCTCTAAGGACAGACTGTGAAGTGGCAAGGTACTCTCCGGCTCCCCCTTTTCCTTTGCTTCTCCATCTGGAGTATTGAACTTCAGACGCTTGGCGATTGGAGTTTGGGAAACTTGGACATATCAGTTGGCTTTCTTGGGGAGTCAAGCTGTAGATTGACCTACCGGATTGAGAAGATCCCAAACCGCTGCTTGCGGTCTCGAGAGTGCCGTGCATTTTCAAATCGTTCCATAATCTGATATCGGATCAGTTCATCTTACCACAAAGATAAGGTTTGAGAACATCTCGCCAAATCCCATGAGTCCATGTCGCAGTAACTGGGACCCAGTCGGCCTCCGTCTGCGGTTTCAGTTCACGAACGGCATTAAAGAGAGTTTGTTCAGGTGGAGATAGCTTGGTCCGCTGTCCTCAATTAATACAGCACATGTTCGGGGATCTGATGGGCCTCTTACTGCTTCCATGTGAACACTCATCAATTTGACAACACTAATTCACCGTAAGAAAGTAGCATTGTTGCACGAAGACAAGCTCACTAAACCCTGCCCTCAGGCTTATGTCCGTGAATGTCCCAGATCATGACTTTCTGTCCAATGAGCATGTTGGGAAGAAAGTCGAGTATTGCTGGTGCGAGCTCTTCGACCTGTTCGAGGGCTGTGTCCACATACCAACCTTGGTGGTGGACTTCCGTTGTTCTCAGATGGCGATCTTCGAGTGACGATGGAAGGCTTCGCATACAGTTAGTGATGGTTTGACGGGTGACTGTGATGCACCCTACAAAACTTCCTCATTGTCCTCAAGGCTCTTAGCAGCCAATTCGGTCTCCGAGCCAGCAAAAAGTATCACTACTGTTTCACATTGGTCTGGATTCCATTGATCATGCCCCTCTTGCAGTTGAAAAACCCCCTCCTTGAGGAAGATCTGCTTTAGGAGAAGGATACACAGAATATTGAACGCGTGATTGTGAAAGGAAGAGATTGAGGTATTTGAACTGCATGATGAGAGACTCGCTTTCGACCCTTGATGAACGATTATCTCGATTTGCGCTGAAAGAAGTGCTCGGGGAAAGACTTCGGTGCAATAGAACGCTAATACAAGCCACGTCGTGAACAGGCCTCGATATTTCGTTACTTTACAATTGCGGCATCTGCTGTTTGTGGGTCTTCGCTTTCTCTAAGGATATGGTGGTTAGCACTATGCATACTAAGTTTAGTGGGACAGGTGCATTAGCGGCGCCGCCTTACTGTATCCGTCGCGTGGCCTGGCCGCGCGACCTGACCGTGCATGGTTGGATAGGGCGCCGCAGCTGCAATTTAGTGTAACAGTGGTGGTCGAGAATCCTTGTATTTCCGAACCAAATGTAACTGATGTGGGGGAGAGTCATTGTCAACAACCAGTTTTTATCAGCACCATGCCTGTACTGCGCCTCGTTGTAAAACTCGGCGGAATCTGCAGGCCCTTGTCAACGGAAGGCGCCACATTGAATTAAAAGTCACAGGATCTTCATGCAATGATGAGAAACGAAGTGTACAACATTCAGGAGGGTACGCAAGTGTTAGGACGGGGAGATTATTGGGGGGGGAGAGGACAAAGCAGCGCGGACGTGCCAAGCTGAAACAAACCCAGATCACATCGATCCTGATCTAGTGTGTAAGGGTTATGTATGTTCCCAATTGTAGTTCGCTTTTCATTTGCTACGGAATCCTACATACAAATCTGCCCTACATGTCAGAACATCCGTATTAGGAGCGATTACACAAAACATAGAACAAGTGACTATCGATAGATCAAGATATCCAATGGGCTAGATCTTGAAGACTCATGTTGACTAATGCGTCCGGTTCTGCCGTGCCCAGACGAATCGATCCGCCTGCCATTGCATTCCCTTGTGCCTGATCTCTCAACAGACTATGTACTGTGCTATAATAAAACCAAATGCCAAATGCATCCACCCACCGCTAGGCACCCGGCAGAACGCTTGACGCGTCTCAACCAGATCAGGCGCATGACGTCGAAAGTAAGGAATGACACAAACCTCCCCTGGTATAATCAAAAAGGGCGTCGCTCACAAAAGCCACCCACGAACGCCCGGCTTGATTCAGATCGAAATGAGTGTGTAGTTGATTCGGCATGAGCCTCTACCCATATACATAAAACGATAGAAATAAGACATAAGAAAGGAACGAGTTGAAAGCAAGAAATGCATCGGAAAGGCCACGCTAGCGCCAGTTAGGTGCCGTTGGGGAATATGCATAATGACAATGGCCAGCCCAGTAATTTACATATGACATTTGATGACGAGGTCGTTGAGTATATGATGAGTATATAGTGGTCCCAAGCAGCGGGTTAGCCGCGCTACTGGTAGAAGTGCTGGAGTATGGACATTGACCATGGAGGTAGATTCGTATGGGATCAAGAACAGGATGTGTGAACACCTTGGTAGGACTTTCAATTATCGGCGGATGAGAAAGAGAGGCTCGGCTGTTCAAAAATAACCTGTCGTAGGCTTTCGAGAATCAGTGCGTCTTGGGCGAGCGTACTGGAAATGGGGTGATGGCTGCGCAGAAATTTGATTGTGCGGTCGAATAAGTGCTCGAGCTGTTCAGCTGGGACAAGGAAACGCAAGCTTGATTTGTATGTAGCAGCCAGAACCAGGATGTTGCCGAATTGCCTAATCACACGGTCGTGTTAATTACAAGACTAATATCACGGGTTTGAAAAGGACTGGTTTGATTGCAGATGCTTCGAGGGGTAACAGGAGTGGCTACTTACGCATGAGCTGTGCCAAAAATGTTGGTCACAATCAGACGTTGGCGGTTCAAAATATTGTCAAACGCGACAGTACTTCGCATGGCGGCCTTGACGCAAATTTTAGCTGAATGGAGGATTTCAGCCTGGCCATTTGAGTCAGCGCTCGTCGACCTTGGCGGGGCCATTGCGCCCCGACTTCGCTCGTGAGACTGAGCAGAGTACGCTAATGGCTTGTTGAGAGCTCCTTTGAGAACATCTGATTGAGGTGAGTCGGTTCCTTGAGCGATTATCTCACTGTCAAGTAAGTGGCGGAGGAACGGTCGGTGGATTATATAAAGTGCCCCGTAATATTTTGCGCGTAGTCGGGCATCGTTGATATCCGGAGATGGCTCATCATCATCTTTCCACTGTAACCAAGGTGGAAGCACGTTTCTCCAGTTCTGGAGAGATTCGTCGTGAATATTGCGCATGTTGAAGAAATCCGTCTTGCGCTCAAGATTTTCTGGGGGATGAAGATCTTTCTGCATACTATTAAGGCTATTGCGGATGTGGATCTGAAACGAGTAGTAACTCATCATCTTTTTGACCGCTCCTGGAACGTTAACGCCTTGGTTATCAATATGTTCAAAGTCCGCCAACTCAGAAAAGCCTTTCGGATACTCGAGCTCCATGTCCTGAATCCCGCTTCGAGGTAGGTCAAGTTCCGCCAGAATATCGCTCTCTAATTGCGAACACGTCCAGAACGCAAACTTGATCAGGTCCTTTCGCGGCAGATCCCGCTCCCTTGCTAAAGTTGGATCTCGTACAAGGTATCGACACGCTCTACAAGCCGAATGTATCCAACTCCAGCTCTCGAAGGTTCGCGCTAGTTGACCGGCGTAAAGACCTGCCAACAGGTTGGCTTGCACGTTGGCTAACTCGTTGCTACCGTGCACGTTGCCCAAGATATCTGTAGCTTTGGCGTAGTAAGCCAAACCTGGTATGACGTCAATGTTTCTGGGAGCTGGTGAAGCAGAGCCTTCTTCGGTTGACGACCGAGGACTATAATTGGTAAGGCGGAGGCCAGAAATCGTTGAAGAGGCTGGCATGCTCGTTGCGGGAGGCATTGACAACATTGGAGACTGCCTCAACGATAGAGGAGGTGGAGAATCGGTTTGCGCTCGTGAAGACGTATAAACTCTCGAGGGCACGGGCGTGTCTCCCGAATGTCCAGATACAGGCCCTGGCAGAGGATCCTTCCACTGGCATATCTTCCCCAATGCCATCACAAGGAGAACAATTGCATTAGCAGGCGACTTTTCAGGTGTGATATTCGGGCTTGGCGGATGTGGAATGGAGCCTGGCTCTTGGACAAAATTGCGAGAATAACCATCCGAAAGCTTTCTCTTTGCAGCTCGATGCGAACCATCGAAACTTGTACCCGAGGTAGCAGGTCCAGAGAACAACATCTTTGTCAGGTTCTGCTCGGAGGGGTTATATCGCATCGAGAAACGTTCAACCATACGGGTCAACCGGCCTTTGTCGAGGAAAGGATGGAGAATGTGGATGTTATCTAAATAGCTTTGAAGTAGCTGGCGGAGGGTTTTTGGATCAAGCTTCAAGTGATTCTCAGGAGTAAGACCACCAATTGCACTCGTAATACGCGGCTCGACGTTGTTTGAGTGATCAAGGTCAGTGCCCCACAGGCCTTCCGGTGGTGAAGCTGGACTACGTGCTTCTGCAGTCTCTTCGCTTCGGCCACTAGTAGAGCTGGTTGCGGGACTTGCTGCGCCTGGCTGACCTCCATCAAGATAATCTTTTCCTTCACCTCGACCATACACTCGTAGGACCCCCTTCAACTCTTCATGCTCCATAACATAGTCTTCTCTCACCTGTCGCACGAGCTTCGATTGCTTGACCAGTGCGCTGATCGACGGCCAGCGAAGCAGCCTGTGAGCGGCGGTACTGTGCTCTATTGGGATAGGAATCTCTGGTATAACTCCTGGGCCACTGTCACGTAACAAACCAACATCTGCTCCGGTTGAATCGGTACTAGTGGTAATGTGGGATCCGCTTGGACTTGTGTCAACCGTCCTCTGCTCTCGGTTTTTAGCTTGTTGAGACAACACATACGGTGCGGTCTTTTGTTCTGTTGCAGGCCTTCTCTTTGGGCTTTCCATACTATTCAAGTGTCTGGGTACGGATTTGATGTCTGGACTTTCGCGTGTAGAGCCAGTGGCCGGCTTAGGGCTGTTCATGTTGGACAACATTTGTTCTATACGCTCAAGCCTACCCTCCACGGTTCGATTCAGCGTTTGCATGTCATCCTTTTGAGCGGCCAACTGTTCCAGGATTGCTTGGTTTGCACGATCGGCTCTGAATTGTATTAGCTGGTCATGAGTAAATGGAAGACATGGAAAGTGTTACTTGGCTGGCACCACGGTTTGATAATTACAGCTCACCCGGTTTTCGCGACAAGTACCGCACTCAGGCCTCTGTTCGTCGCACTTTGCTTTCTTGGCACGACAGACGTCACACGCCTATGAGGATGCATTAGTCGTGATCGGTTTCGGCAGCTGAAGAAGCGTACTTGCTGAGCACGATTCCCTTTCTTGGGCCTCTGCATGTTTGAGTGATAGCCAGGCGATGCACCGTAGGAATGGGGCCCGGCGTTGACGGGAGATTGACTATACTCTGGGGCGTGTCCTTGTGTAACGGTGTAGTTCTGTTCGTTGTAATTCGCCATTGGAAGACCATGGTGTGTTGCCATTCAATGGTCCATCTTGGGGTGGGTATCCCGACAAATGCACAGCATGTTCTAGATGTTGCGGTGGAAAATGCTGAGCTTCGCTAGAGGTGGAACTCAAATTTCGCGCAGCAGCATATTGCGGATATTCGTCAGGAGATCGCGTAGCACCATATCCGTGAGGGATCGGATCTGGCAAATTCATATGCTCATGGAGAGCTTCGTAGTAGGTGTTGCTGCTGCGATACATTATAGGAATCCAGCCGTTGCCGTTTCGATGGCTCTGAACCTGGATCTTCCATCTATTCGTCTCACAATAATGATCAAATCCATCTGCTCTACCAGTAATGAGCTCATGCGCGCTCCGGGGTATTCTCCCTATGTGACATCAATCAAGAACCTCATCTGGGCTACCACGAATATAAGAGATGTTTTGAATTGAAGCGTCGCTTGGCATTGATCTTCACTGTGCTTAAGGAGGTGACATATTCCGTACGGAGTACAAACTTTAGTACATACTCGCAACCCGGTTGACTTGCTCTTACTGTACAGGTCCTTCCTGCAGCGGGCTGTTCAGGTATACGGTACTCGATACTGTCTAAAACTAACCTGTCTAGGTTAGAGTGCGCGGAAACCCGGTAAATACGAGTACAGTAGCTGGCTTACGCCCTCATACAAATAATCCTTGTCAAGAGGCTTTTTGCTAATGCAATGTCCAGCCCATTAGGTAGGTAGGTAAGGTAGGTAGCTCTCCCTTGCAAAGTACTTGTACACATACCTCCTAGCGAAAAGATCGACTAAAGTTTTGTGAACGATGTATAAGCCGCGCCTTACTGTATCCGCTGCGTGGCCTGGCCGCGCGACTTGGCCATGCATACTTGGATGGTGCCATTGCTGCTACCCGCGCTCAAGCTATCCAACTTTAAGCATAGCGCTCGCCGGTTCCGCACATCTTTCATTACGAGTTCCTGCAGCATACCTACCTAGCATGAACAGGAAAAGCTAAGGTCTGCAGAGCTCGACCGCGGCACTATCTTTAATGATCACTTCCCACTTGCACAGATTCGACTCCCACCCCTGTCGTATAACCTTCCTCCGATCATTGGTCGAGCATGCCTCATGTCTAGTCCGTTGCCATCCCAGGTATACGGCCACCTTACTCCGGACCTGTTAGGGTAGTTCTACTAGGGAGCCACGGGAGATGACTAACCACGCCAATACCTAGTGAACTGTGCAGCCATAACGACGGTTTACATTGGAAATGTCATATATTGAAGGTTTAGGCATTGCAAATGACCGAAATATACGAATCGGATATAGCTTCTGTAAACAAGGCAAACACTGCATGAAAAAAAAGGGCAAAGAACTCCCGCATGAGAAAGGCTGGAGACTTATCCCTTACATGTAACCATTCTTATGACTACCAGCGTCTAAAAACCCCCAAGTCGAACAGCAGAGAAATCAATCTATAGGTTCAAAAACATCAAAAACGCTAACAACGCTAACGTGTCTACTGTCTACCTTAGGTTCATCAAAGATTCCTGTATCAAAACGCTGGCTCCTGGAAATGACTTCGCTGACTATGCTCTTGCGATTTCCCTGTATTACTCCTCAATCTAGCGTCTCGGCAACTCCGGGCTGTGACGCTATCGCCAATTTGCTGAACAGTGCGCCTAAAAATAAAACAAATCACGTGGGGTATTGCGAGATGAGCAGTCATAATGAACGTGGACTGCGGCTTATGGTTGATTCCGCGGGGCTTGCGCGTTCGGTGTCCCATGGGTCCTGGAGGAAGTTGGAGTGTGTCTTTAAGGGTAGTCTTCCTGGGTGTATCTCCTCCCACTTCCGGGCACAGTAGTTGGCGGGCCACCGCTCGGAGGCCCCGAAGTCCAGCATCTGATCATAGACATGTTAGTGTACTCGGCTCGAAGGGTGAATGTGGTTCAGACGGAAAAGGTATACCTTTGCGGCGATAATGTCAAATTGGAATTTCTCCCAGTACTCGTAGGCTTGTTCGAGAGCTTGAACCTTTCTCAGAATCAGAACACAGATGATTGGGAGTAACAAA
>JAABUV010002872.1_pt1 | contig 22654 bp, 18 predicted proteins | sample 5559971 | NCBI WGS metagenome assembly JAABUV01 (sample SAMN10711881, study PRJNA513362) | rock metagenome | isolation source: Antarctica rocks | place: Antarctica: Victoria Land, Knobhead nord | collected 2015-12-19
TGTTCGGATGCTCCACTCCTAGCACTTTTTCCCTCCCGTTTAACGCTCGTCGGTTCATCTTCTCAGCCGCCTCATACTTCCCCTGATATTGAAGCACTAATGCCAGATTACTGACGCTGATTAATGTATCCGGATGCTCCACTCCTAGCACTTTCTCCCTCCCGTCCAGTGCTTGTCGGGCCATCTCCTCGGCCGCTTCGTACTTCCCCTGGTCTTGAAGCATCGATGCTGGATTATCAATACTGACCAATGTGTCGCGATGTCTCACTCCCAGCACTTTCTCAAACCCGTTTAACACTTGTCGGTTCATCTTCTCAGCTGCCTCATACTTCCCCTGATATTGAAGCACTAATGCCAGATTACCGACGTTGGTCAATGTGTAGCGATGTTTCGCTCCCAATACCCTCTTGTTCGTTTCTATCATTTGTACTTTCAACTCTTCGGCCTCTTTCCACCGCCCTAGTTGCCTGTATATCGTTCCCAAACTTAAGGCGAAGTGCCCTACATACTGACAATTTACTCCCTCAAATTCTATCATTCGAACTTGCACTCGCAGCTTCTCTGCATCTTTCCATCTACCTTCACTCATCATAAGATGAGACAGTTGTACCCGTAACTCTTGAACGAGACGATGACCATCCCCAAGCACAGATCCTATTGTTTCCACTTCTCTTTCATATTGTGATTCAGCTTCACGAGAACGCTGCTCTTCGCGATATCGTTGACTAGAATCAAATGCGTTGAAATGACCTTGTTCTAAGAATTTTCTGAAGATGCCGTTCTGAAACTCTGGTGGCTGCAGGTCTCTCTTCAATTGCTTAAATACATCTTCGAGATCTTTAGTTGATATGTCGTGTGAACTGAGCAAGGTTCGGGAATATTTGACGATGTCTCGTCTAACACCAAATCCAAGCTCATAACAAAAAGCAAGGTTCAAAGTGTGGCAACGACTAGTGAAAATTCGATCCCTCCTTCTTTCTAGGCATTTTGCGATGTGAGAGCGCACGCCATAGTGAGCATCAATAAGCTGATGTAATGATAGAGTAATCTGAATACTGTTAGTTTATTATACAGACTGTGACTCTATGATTTGAAACCGCGAGTCAAACTTACTTGAAAATCCTCGTGAGGTATGAATATTTTGTTCGCCGAAAATGCTGAATGTAAGGCCCTAATATCCCGTTAGCATCTCGTTTCGAATGCAGAGATTTTACTCACCTATATGATGATAAGAGTTGCAAGAGTTTATCAAAATTCGTTGTTCATTCAGCTGAATCTTTAACAATTGTAGACCTGAAGACTTTTTGCATGTCATCTTTTTCCCGACTATCTAGGTCCGATGAGACTGTAAGCAATTCAGAAGCGTAATCTGACACTTTCTTCTGTGAATCTTCTAAATCCTTCTCAAAATTGCGATCTCGATTAGTTCCTTTGTTGTAGAAGAGAAGCCATAGGCAGAGCATGCCAAACGAGTATGCGTCCATCTTCCTAGCTTCTCTCGGCAGAATCTCCCGATGATGCCGTTCTGGAGCCGTTCAGATCCCCGACTCAGGCATTGTGATCGGGTGAGTGTCGGTTGAAAATAGAGTAGAGTAACCGAAATCTGTCACTTTTGCCACATGACGGGCCTCATTCTCAGAGGAAACCAGAATATTCTCAGGTTTAATGTCGCCGTGAATGACACCTTTTTCACTTAACAATATCGCCAAGAGAGGAGAGATTGAGAACCTACCAGTGACATGCAAATCTCTGACCGCGAGAGCAACATCGAACAACATGTCAAGTCTTTTCTTGAAATCCAGCTCTTTTCCTGAGCTTGATGTCATGAATTTGTTCAAATCCCCGCACCGAGTCTTCTCTAACACTAGGACTGGCCAAACTTCCTCACCACCATCGACAACGTCCCAGCAGATTCCTTCGATGTTCGCAACATTCGGATGGTATCGGATGACGGGATGACCTAATATCGATATTTCCGCAATGAGTGCACGCAAATTTCGAGCCTTTCTCATAGCGGACTGGGAAGGCTCCAGACCTTTAAACGTGAAAGTCCCCTGAATATTGACCAATGCTTGATAGATCACGGCGGTACCACCTTCGCCGACTTTGCCTAGTGCTGGCTGCCATGTAATCGAAAGAAAGTCAATCTTCAGACTTTGAGCGACCCCAAGGAAATCGAGGAGGTCATATTCTTCGTTCGAAGTTGAGCTCGCGCTTTGATGAGTCTCTCCAGACTTCGTGTACGTGACTAGTGCTGAAGTGTCACAAACGCTGTCGAAGACTGTTGACATATCGAAGACTTGACCGATGCATCAGGCTCTCTTGAATGAAGAAGCTCGAAATCGATTGAAGATCTTTTGATCTGTGTTATGAATGCTTTCCCCGAAATATAGAGGATATTGAGGCTCGGTTTGTATCTAGTCTTAGAGGGAAGATGTTAAAAGCAAGGGGTGATGAGGTTGTTGTCAACGTGATCTTGCTGCCTAACACATCCAGGCTAGTACATATTAAGGAAGATGCGACTGACTCGGTTCACGGAGGATTCCGTCAAGGCTTACGAGTAGCAGTATCAATTGGATGGTATGGTAACTATCAATCAGCATGATTTGACGGTTACTATCATTCATCAACGCTCAGACCGTGCATCCCTCAAGCTGTGCAAAGTCTCTATTTTGAGGTGGGACTCGTTGCGAAATGCGTGTTTTTCGAGTCCTAGGAGGATTCTGTTCTGCAGCGCGGTGCAACATGTCTGATCAAAGATTACGTTCTAGTGACTTTCAAGACCACATATGCTCTCGATCTTTGCAAAAACCCTCATCAGTCTCGATACAGACAACTCATTCGACAAATCACAATCTCATGGTTTACCTACACTGAAACGTACCTATTCATCATAACGCACCTCTGCTTAAGATCGAGGTACGTTACCAGATAATATCAACAAAATCGTTGCATGAAAGGTCTTCAATCCCTGAATCATAAGACCATTTAAAGCGCATCAAATGCTTCACTAGGCCCAGCACTTTGCTAATTGCTTCACCACGATCTTAGCAAAGCCCAGAGCAACGCTTATGAAGAAATTAGAACCTTCGTCGACATTCTCAGGCTTGCCGAAATCTCCAATCAAGCATGCATTAACGACGTCCTGATAAATAGTACCCATGGTAAATCCTAGTCCTGGAATCTTCTCTTTCCGAAGGTGATTGAGGTAATCTTCTGAAGAGCCATCTGTCATGGCAGTTATTTTATTTAGCGGCTTTCAGTGACCAATCTCTAGCAGAACCATACCAAGACTGTAGTAATCGAACTCAGGCCGATATCGAACCTTACCTTTATGTTTGAGATATTCCGGATGTTGTGAGTCCATGAGAGCGCGATCTGTTTCATACAGCCAGGTGAAATACGAGTCCTGTTCATCGAGTCGGCTGTTTGAGAACCCTAGCAGATAGGGACAATCGACGCCGTTTCGCCAAGGGGAGCCTTTTGGGTACACAAAAGCAATGTTCAAGGACGATATGCTTTTATGCAGCCATGCGACTTTGTGAAATTTCAGCACCGCCGTTGCCAAGTTTTGGGCAAGACGGAATCGACTGCTCAGAGACGGCCCTCGTCGTTTTGCGAGCACAGTCCGAAGCGTTGAAATTTCTGGAGGATCTGAACCTGTCGAGGTGGGTAGGCTGTATACAAGGCCACAAGATAGTTTCGCGGGGTCATGGAAATACCCGAGGCAATGGAGCACTCGAAAGTCATTGGAGCAGCCTGCACTCGCCTGCTGTAGCAACTCAGCCGTGGCCTCGAGACGAAGGTAGAGTTCGAGTCGAATCGAGTCTTCTAAACGATCAGAGCCATAAGGTTTGACTTCACACAGCACTTCAACTGCGTCTCCGTCCTTATCTATGACCAATGTACTCTTGTGATGAATGCCGACCTGATCTCGACCCTTCAGGCGCTCAATTTCTATCCACAGGTCGGGCCGACTGCTCTGCAAACGTTCTGTTACCAATGAACCCATCTGCTTGATAGTTGCCAACATGCTAATTCTATGTCGCTCATGTCCATGAGAGTGATGAAGTGCCTGACCGACGAAATCTTGCGTTCCTGTATCCAGAACTTTCAACTCCAAATTTCGGCGAGAGTTTTCCTGCAACTTGTTCGGGAGCGCATCGATAAGGAAGTCATTGAGACGCTCAATTGACTGGTAGATCGGGCGATTCTGCGATTCGATTGAAGATGCAAGTAGCGTGTTTTGCAGCTCTCTCAGGCACTCCAAAGTCGATTGGTATTCGTCGTATGATGGTAACTTTCAGTGGTATGACAGAGGTGAGTCCTTGTGGATGTAGAGAATCTCGCACGCTTTCATCCAGCTCTCAAACTGCATCCGCTCTATGAAAGCATGGGGCGAGCTGCCTTCTTCACAGATATCATCGTATAGGGGGTTTATTTGCTGAGCAATTGTGTCAATAGCGATGAACCGCATTCTCCTCTCTACTTCTTCCGCTTTGGGACGAGCACTGGGATCAAGCTGAAGAACCTGTCTGACCAACTCGATAAGCAGACGCTCTGATCTCGTACTCGCTTTACTCGACAGATCTGTGAGACACATGGTCACCGCGGGTTCTTTCTTGTTGGGGCCATGGTGGAAACGGTGAAGCGTGATCTGCCCAAACCGATAGCTTCTCTCATCCTCAAATCTTTGGACACCTGCTGCTTCTGACTTCATGTAGACCAGTGTTTCCATCATGATACATCCGAGGAACCAAATATCGCTAGATCGACCAATAATTTGTCTCCTCTTCGTTTCGTCCGACGCGCTAATATCTTCGCACTCCGGGGCTATATAATAGCCGCCGACGGATTTATAAGATGTAGCAGACCCTTTCGTGAGCTCTTTGAACCTAGACAGACCGAAATCGGCGAGAAGAAATGTGGCGTCGTCGACCAAAACGTTTTGGGGCTTTAGGTCATGATGACAATCAATCCGAGTTAACATATTATCTTTGGAGAACAGATTATGGGTGGCGTGCACCGCTGAGCACAATCCAGACAGAGCAAGAATGATATTCTCATCTGATTGAAATGCTGGAGGCCGAGCGCTTTTAAAAAGATTCGCGAGATTTTCACCACAAGCGAGTGGAAATATGAGGTTGTGTTTGTCTCGATAGGTATAAGAGCCTAGTAACTCGATGATGTTTGAATGCTTGATGAGTTTTAATTCAGACAGGTTTCGAAGTTCTAGCTCATATTCAGCTTTTTCACGTTGAGGTTTAAACTCTTTCCGCATGATCTGAAGCGTCCAGTTAGCAAATTAATAGCTCAATTCACAGTGTTCGATAGCTCGTCTCGTGATACGTTTCACGATCAAACTGCTGATAAGAGTGCTCGACCTGAATTCGATGAACTGTCTCAAAGCTTCTCTTCTTGAACTTCTCGTCGCTGAGAAATGACAAAACAAAGTCATCTGAAAGAATTCTTGTGAACACACTTTCTGAGAAGAACGACGCTGTGAATTCTCACTGTTTATCGTGAAAGTTCTGTGTCATCATTTCATCTAGTAAATCTTTAAGCTGATCAGCGATGAAACTCATCTGTACGCGATGCTGACTACGAACCTACTGTCTAGCTACAGTAGAGTCTAAAGATTATCAAAAGTTTGAATGACATTGAGACGTTGCATGATGATGAAGCGCTGTGCATTGATCGCGTGCAGAGTTTTCGCGATCGCACAGACTTCAATAATCTTAATGCGCATGCTACAAGCAATCTGCACGCAGATGAGAAAGTCAAATAAAACGCAGAACTACGAGAAAAATCACTTATGAAAATTATTCGATTCAGTATCTTGTCATCGTGATGACAAGAACTGAGACAGAACATTCTCATGTTTGATCTGTTGAGAATGATTAGCAGAAAGAACTCAAATCATGAACATTCTTTAAATCTACATGCTAATTACATATAAATCTTGTTAAGACTGCATGTCTGTTATTACAATATAAGCAACTCACAAGATTCATTAAGTTCAACATGAGCAAATTTGAGAATCTCATTAATATCATTTAACAGACGTTCAGATATAAACATTCTATACAAGAACAATACATTAATGAAAAGACTTTGTTAAAAGAAGAAAGACACAAGCGAGTTAATAGAAAATGATTGAACTATGCTGTTTGATTAAAAGTGTAATATATGAACATTTTTGCAAAACATGATCAATCTGCATGAGAAAAATCTTTACAAATAATATGAAACAGATGAGTTACACACTTTCAAGCGAAGCGAGCGTCTGTGAGATGTGATATACAATGATGATGATTGTTGATCTTAAGAATTTCATTTTTTCACTGAGCTTTGACTCTTGAATGTCTTGATGATAAAGTTAATCTCTAGTTAAAGACATTGTCTGTATAGTTCAAGAAAACAATAGCACATGTTGATGTGATTAAAGAAAAAATCAACTGTGATATGCATGCGTATTGCAGATGAAACATCTGCAATTCATGCTTAAGAAGTAAACTGTTGAAATCTGAGCAGTGAGAAATCTCATTTATCTTGAACTGTGAATTTGTCACAAGAAATTCTCTCTGAGTAATTTCTCAAGTTTAAGAGAAAAATCAGCATAGAAATCATGCTTTATGTATGTTACATGCAATGTATACAACATATTTTTGATAAATTGCGTAAAATATCTCTGCAGCTGAAGCGAAAGTGAATGAAAGAAACATTTAAATAAATGAAGATGAAGCAAAGTCATTTTTACATAATGTTGAAATCATGTCTAGAAACTAATCAGAGTGCATGCGTGACTAAAATGTTTAATCTATAAAGATAGTTATAACTAAGACTTTAAGAATACAGAGAAAAGAAGATACAAAAAGTAAAAAGAACACGCTCTATATAGTAATTACTCAGATTGACGCTAGTCTCAAAGAGAACGTGTTGAAACACAAGAAAAATGTTGTTTTAAAAGATGTTTATGACACAAAGAAATATGTTTGTCATAGACATCTATTAATTACTCGTAACACAAAGAAGTGTGTTTGTTTAAAAGATAATAAAAGCTGATTAGAAGATGCTAGAAAAGAAAAAAGATGCTGAGTCATATCTGAGTCAAATCTGAGTTAAATTTAAATCAGATCTCGACTAAATCTTGACTAGCTTTAATCAATTCTGACGCATTCATAACATTACTTCTCTCTTTGAAAATTCATGTTTGCATGAAAAGATTCAGCTTGACTGAAGACTATCAACAAGCGAAGATGACTAGTTGACTTGACTCGATCAATGTCGATCGCTAGAGAACAAGAAAATTAAGCAGAAAAAAGAAAATAGATAGATTGTTTCTTCTTCTGTTTCTCTCATCATCTCTTTCTGTTTCTTCATTTCTTAGAATTCAGTCAGAAACGCGCTTTTGTCTCTGCTACTCACTTTGCTACTCACTTTGCTACTCACTTTGCTACTCACTTTGTCATTCACACTGCTACTCACTGCTGTCACTGCTACTCTGCTGTCATCACTACTCACTGCTGTCACTGCTATCTCATTTACTATTCACTACTGTCATCACTGTCGATGATCGCTTCTACTCGTCGTCAGAATCACGTCAACGTCGATGTCATCATCGCTGTCAGCAGAAAACGAAGTCATCGTCGCTTTCTTTTTCTTCATGTGTTTCGCTCTCGCTCGTCTGCATCATCATCATCATCATCATTAAGTTCATCTGCTTCTTCAAATTTTCTTTCTTTGAGTGTCTTCTTGAGAGAAATCGATTCAAAACAAATCGTTGAAACATCAATTACTTTCGTCATGCAACAGAGAATTAAAAACGTTCATCAAATGAATATGAAACGTGAGCTGAAACAGAAGCTTCAATGACTAGAAGCTCAGAGTACAGCGCTGAATCAGTCAAGAAACAACTCAATGACAAAGAGCACTATCAGTCAAACGTCAAATACTATTTTCTCAAGTGACTTTTGCATTCAAACAATGATATCTCGCTATCTCTTTATTGATATCATTCAACTGACTCTCATCTTCAAAAACGAATTTTGAGTCATCAATATCTTCAAGCTGATCAACGATTATATATCAAACTCACTCAATAAACAAGATCTGTGACTATCATGATTCGATGAGCTTCGAGCTCATGACGATGATGTCACTCAGCAGAATCTCAAGAGCATGATTCTCTTTATACGCTGTCTAGAAGTATATAATCAATATCTCATTGAAATGATCAATGATCAATTGAGACATTCTCTGCAAGCAAGCTTAGCTTGATACATCAACTATCTGCTGAAGCTTCATCTGCATTATATCTTTGAATCTCTACGAATCTTTCACTTTCACTTTCATGAGATTCATATGATAAAAGAAGTCAATGACTTGAACGAGTGATATAACGCTAAAGATGAACTGATCAATCGAGCATTGATAAAGAAAACATCTGCTATCGTCTCTCAGACGAAATATTAAAGTCAAAGAATCAGAAAACAGTTCTACAACTTTAGATTCGAAGAAAGAAGCACATTGTCTTCAATATGCAACAAGTTCAACGTCGACAGCTGCATTTATTCTGATTGCACATATCAGCATATTTGCAGCAAATGTGATGAGACTCACGCTGCTATCAATTGCAAAACATCGAATTCAAACAGTCAATCAATTGAAAGAAAATGACATCGAATTTCAATCTCACTGATATCAATATTGAAATTCTTCTCATATCAGCTCATGAAGATTGACGAAGTTTCTTTAGCGCACAGAGACTCTCTAAACGCGAGCGCATGACAAACACAACTAGTCGAACATTCTGATCATATATATGTTCAAACGCTGCTGTTTATCATTGAACATGAAGCAAAAATTGAATATTGAAATTTCAATTAACTGATTTTGAGCGAGAATCTTCTTTCGACAAACGAAGCTTCAGATACTCTTCAAGTTGATTTGATGCAGCAAGTTCGCTGTGATCAACTAATCAAGATTCATCATGTTTCTCATCGCTTTATATTCTCGTCATTGAGACTAGTATCGAAGAGAAATAATCGCTGACATTGAATACATCATCTATTATATTCAAAAGAAAGATCAGTCAACTGCTTCATTCTTAGACTGATCATCAAGTTGAGTTTTCATATCTACTTTCTGACTCGCTCAAGTACTCGATATCAATGTCGTAACTCAACTTGAATACTTGATATCAATCTTGTGACTCGACTCAATATTGATCTTGAGTCGAATCAGAATTTAAATTCTTGACTCGACTCGTCAAGCAATCGAAAATTCAGAATTCAATAAAAAGAAATACTGATTACTACTAGTAGAAGTTTCTCGAGCAGAGTCAGCATCTTCAGAATTCATGAGAATACTGACTACTACTAATAGAGATTTTTCGAGCATGATTCATAGATAGTGATCGACATCTTCAGAACTCATGACTCATGAAAATATTGACTACTACTGATAGAGATTTTTCAAGCACTATTGATAATGTACTATTGATAATGCAACAGAGTAATGCAATTGATTAAAGCTTATGCTTGACTACGTAGTAATTACTAAGCTGAGAAAACACGTATCAATAGTAGTCAGTATTCTCGTGAGTTTTGATCAATACTCGTGGGAAAATCTCTATCAGTAGTAGTCAGTATTCTCATGAGTCATGAAGATGCAATCGAATCAATTGCATTACTTTATTGCATTATTAAATAAATATTAGTAGTAGTAAATCATATCTTGATGAGTTGAGTCGAGAATTCGAATCAATACTCGATATCAACATCATGACTCAACTTGAATACTCGATATCAAAATTCTGATTCAACTCGATCTCAATGACTTGACTTGACGCGATCAGTCTATTCATTCTTGAAAACTGAAAATCAATTGAATATTTCATCTTTGATCAAGCAATTATCACTTTATGTGACGTTGATCAAAACGCAGTTCTCATTAAAAGAAATCTGATCGATGTCTTTCATCATGTGTCGATAGCAACATCAGATCACTGACTGCTTGAATTCTTCTGAGAAGATAGATACTGAATAGATCGCTTTCTTTTCTTTGATTTATGCACGTCATCATATCTGTTCAATCTTTTCGCTAAAAATCTTTGCTGAATGCTCATAGTCACTCTGCAATAAGACTCGATGATACACTATCTGAATGACTTTCTAGTCATACAAGTGAACATGATTGAAGCTCGTAAATACAAGAATGATTTCAATGATTTGTGCGCTCAGTTAGAATTTAACGTTAATTTTAAAAAGAATCTTATCGACATCACATGCATCTTTTTGAGCATTGAGCTTGATTCAATCAATATGATGACTCGTCTATCATTTGACAAGCATCAGAAGACAATTCAGCTCGTCAACAGCATACTTACAAAGAGCTTTTTATCATATGAGAAGCTACAGACACTATTAAACTTTCTGTCATTTGCTGCAAAGATCATGATTTCTGAAAGAGTCTTTCTCAGATGACTGTTCAACGACTTAATCGTCATCAAATCACGTAAGCAGCGCATCAATTATTCAATGTGACAAGATCTACTATGATGAAAGACGTTTCTTTCAAAGTGAAACAACGTACGTCTGCTTCGCAAGCATAAATTCAGACATTCTCTATATCTCTGAATTAACGCTTCAGATCTACACAACATAAGAGATTACTATCTGCGTCATTTTGATCTATCATCAACTGTCAGTCAAGCATTTTCTAATCGATTTAACACTCATTTGAGTAGCAAGCATATCAATGTCAAAGAAATGACGACAGTTCTTCATGCTTTGACAGCATGACTTTTCAATTTTGCGAGATGCAATCTCACTATATATGATGACAACGTAGCTGTTGTCGTCGACATAAACAAGATCTTCATGCGCGAAGAAGCAATGTTGCATCTGCGATGAATAGTTTTGCTGACGACTGCACACGATATCTGCATACATGCTCTGTGAATTTCAATTCATGAAAATTGTCTTGCTGATTTGCTTTCTTGAGCGAAGTTCAGTACTATTGCTGACGAATTTTCTCAGCTAGCTACACTTCAGTCAATCAGCGCGAGTCGTCAAGCTTCTGATACAGCGAGATTCTTCTTGATCGCTCAGCAGTCAGATATCTTTGATGAAATTTAGCGACGTTTATCAGAGATATCTATGACACAGCAAAAAGAAACTACTTAGACTGATCGTCAAGTCGAATTTTCATACCTACTTTCTGACTCGCTCGAGTACTCGATATCAATGTCGTGACTCGATTCAAATACTCGATATTAATCTCATGACTCAACTTGATATCGATCTTGAGTTGAGTCAGAATTCGAGTTCTCAATTTGACTCATCAAGCAATTGAAAATTCAGAATTCAATGAAAAGAAATACTGATTACTACTAGTAGAAGTTTCTCGAGCAGAGTCAACATCTTCAGAATTCATGAGAATACTGACTACTATTAATAGAGATTTCTTGAGCATGATTCATAGATAGTGATCGACATCTTCAGAACTCATGACTCATGAGAATATTGACTACTACTGATAGAGATTTCTCAAGCACTATTGATAATGTACTATTGATAATGCAACAGAATAATGCAATTGATTAAAGCTTATGCTTGACTACGTAGTAATTATTAAGCTGAGAAAACACGTATCAATAGTAGTCAGTATTCTCGTGAGTTCTGATCAATACTCGTGAGAAAATTTCTATCAGTAGTAGTCAGTATTCTCATGAGTCATGAAGATGCAATCGAATCAACTGCATTATTCTATTGCATTATCAGATAAATATTAGTAGTAGTAAATCATATCTTGACGAGTCGAATCGAGAATTCGAATCAATACTCGATATCAACATCGTAACTTGACTTGAATACTCGATATCAAAATTCTGACTCAACTTGAATACTCGATTTCAAAATTCTGACTTGAATCGAGTCTTGACGAGTCGAGAACTCGACTCGACCTCGATGACTCAACTTGACGTGATCAGTTTAAAACTACTCTATGTTCTGCTTCTTGATCATCAGAGTCAAATATTCAACTTCAATCTCAAATCTGATCAACTGATCAGCGAATCTAGAGAACAAAATAATCAAAGTCAAGATCATTAAAATCTATCTCATTGATTTATGATCACATCACATTGATGTTGAATATTCTGATATTGAGATCAAGACATTTCATCACTTTACATTACAGCGAATCATAGTTGAAATTCAAAGACTTCAAGACGACGATTAGACTTGCAAGCAAAGATCTATAACATGAAATCTACTGCTACTATTGCTACGTCAATTTGATCAATCTATCATTGAAGAAACAACATGACATATGTCATTTTGCCTGACGTTTGCGAGCTTTCTGCGCATGAGCGAGTTCACATGAAGTCAATCAAATAAAACATCTGACTTCAAACAGTGACATTTAATTAGAAGTTTAATTATCTTTTAGAATGACTCTTTGCAACTCATTCTATCAAGCTTCAAAATCGATTCTTTCAGACGTGAAATGACATTGATCATCGCTGTCATCGATGACGAAGCGTGCGTTAAAAACTCACTCGTCAATCTGTTTTCAAAGTTTTCTGCATCTCTGCTGATGTCTCTGTTTGACTCAGAATATTCATACATGCGAACTCACGTCATCGAGATTCTGCGTAGAACGCTAGTCACACTGAGCATAGAAAATCGCTACTCGAGTCACTTCTTTCGTCGAGATGCTGCTATCTCAGCTCGTCAAGCAGAGCTTTCAAAGAATGAAATTCAGCTGCTAAAGAGATGAAAATTCGACAGCTATCGCTTATATATTGAAGCTCATTCTAGCTACATACTAAATGTCTCTAGAAGACATCAAAGATAGTCACTTTTGATCAGTCAACTAGAATCAGTTCTTGTCGATCTTGATACTTCGTATCGACGTTTCTGAAGTTTGAGAGTGCTTGACATCTCAGAGCGACTTTCGAAGCAAATTTTAGCTCTGAAGATCGTCAGAGATCGTTGAGTTTGCTCAAACACATATAATATATATTTATTCAAATGAAGACGATGCTCGATAGAAGATTCAGCTTGACTGAAAACTATCGACAAGCGAAGATGATTAGTCGACTTGACTCGATCAATGTTGATCGCTAGAGAACAAGAAGATTAAGCAGAGAAAAGAAGATAAATAGATCGTTTCTTCTTCTGTTTTTCTCATCATCTCTTTCTGTTTCTTCATCTCTTAGAATTCAGTCAGAAACGCGCTTTTGTCTCACTCACTCACTTCATAGACTCAGTCGCTTAGATAGAGAAAGTGCTTGACATCTCAGAGCGACTTTCGAGGCAAATTTTAGCTCTGAAGATCGTCAGAGATCATCGAGTTTGCTCAAACACATATAATATATATTCATTCAAATGAAGATGATGTTCGATAGTAGAACAAATGAAACGCAAAAATTTTCACTGTTTTTCAATTTAGTGTGACTTGTCTGAATAAAGCTTATGAAATTCAACTAGAACTTCTTTCAAGCTTTTAAATTCTTCTTTATTGACATAGTATCATTCGTCGTTTCAATCTAGTTTCGTTCATTTGATCTTGTATTGTATTTGATCTCAATATTGTTTAGAGTTTAGAATGTCATCTATCTTTCAGTGCTCATCATCTTTGATAGTGAGAAATTTAAATGATTTTGAATGCTGTTCTGATAAAAAATCATCGAAATAAGAACGTAATAGCTTTGAACTGAACATTGAATGCAGCTGCTTCATGCTTATCAATAAATGAAGATAATAGAAGATTTCAACTTTGACAGTGATTTGATAAAGTTCTAGCTGTTTATCTTTCAAATTCTTACATGATCTAGTTGTCTTTATGTTTCTAGAGAATAATCAAACTCAGTCGTTTACTTCATAAATAACGTTTCGTCTATGTTTATTGATTTGAGCTTCGATGATTTGCTTTGTCTTTTTCAATTACTGATGATTGAAGATAAGAAGCTCTTTCATTTGAATGACAATATCGTCTGCTTTTCTAGCTTCAAGACGTTCATAAGTAGTTTTGTAGTCAGTCGTATCTGAATCGAAACTCATTCGTGAGTGAAAACTCTTATTGAAGTAGAACAAAGTCATTGAGATGATCAAGAAGATATTGAAATTCTCGCTGAATTCTATCATTGATAGTCATTTTGCTCAGTCGTTCTGCATGTAATTGCAGTAGATTCTTAGTTCTCGTTCAACGTCTTGATTAGCTCGTTTCGATTGATCATCGATTTCAGAATGATAAGCTGTTAATAGACTAACTGTGATCTTGAGTCGCTTGCAAAGACTTTGTCACAGAGTTGATATGAACTGAGAGTCTCTGTTTGAAACAATAGAACTAGATAAATCATGAAGTCGATAGACGTTTCATAGCATTATTCAAATCGTTTCTTCAACTGAGATGTCAGCGTCTTCTTAATGACAGAAAACATAGTGATGAGTCAATATATGATTGTGCAAATGACGTTATAATCTTCTGATAGAAATAACTCAGTGATGAAGTTCATAGCTATATTCTTTCAGCGTTTCTGTGAAATTGAAAGAGAATAAAGAAGTTCATTAATGCTATCTTTAGATGTCTTGCTTCGTTGACAGACATGACAGTTTCAAATGTAACGTCTAATCGTTGCTTAATAATCTGATCAATAGTAGAAACGTTGAACTAGATTGATAGTTCTTCGATTGTCAGAGTGAGAGATGAAAGACTGATCATGAATTTTCTTTAGCAATTTCATATGCATATTCTCAGAAACTCACAGTAGATCTTTTCTGAACAGAAAGTCATCAATGATCTCGCAGTGCTTCAATTCAGTGCTATGTAGCTTGAGCTTGTTTTCGCTTATAGCTTGTCTATACTCATTGCAAAGCTCATTCATTCTGTTGACATCTTTTACTCACTGATAAAGATCAATCTCAGATTCAATAGCTAGAATATTTACTCTATTGAATATCAGAATAATCTGATAGTGATCTTCAGTACGCTGAGTTGATTCAGAAACGTCGATCAAAGACATTCTGATTAAAGAATTGACTTTAGTGTTCATTTTGTCTAATTGAAAAATGATCTGAAAGTTAAACTCAAATAGAATGTCTAGATAATTAACTTGACGTCGAGTTAACTGTTTGTTTTTCATGAAAGTTTTCAAAGTCTGATGATCAATGAACATCTGAATGAGCAAATTGATGCATTCAAGCTTAAGTCTTCAATGTTCAAAACATTGAATAATGATCAGCAGTTTCTTGTCATAGATTTGATAATTGCATTCAGCGAGAATCATGCTTTTGCTGTAGAAAGCTATCGAGTGAAAAACTCTCTCATCATCGTACTGTGATAGAATTTCATCTTTGACGTAGTCAGATGCATCAATTTCTAGAATAGTCTGTTGTTTTGAATCGAAATGTTGTAGAACTAAGATCGAGCTGACTTGTTTCTTTAAATCATTAAAAGCTTGAACACAGACTTCATTTCAAACAAAAGACATGTTTTTTCTAGTCAGCTGAGTGAATGATTTGACTAACTTTGAGAAGTTTTTAATGAAACGACGATAGAAGTTAACAAATTTCACGAAGCTCTGAACTTCTTTTAGATTGATCGACGTAGTTCAGTTGACTATGACTTTCATCTTGACAAAATTCATACGAAGATCTTGTTTTGAAACTATGACTTCTAAGAAGACAGTTTCTTCTACGTTGAATTTGCACTTTTAAATATCTACTTGTAGATCAGCTTCTTGTAGATGATTTAATATCATCTTGACATGTTGTTGATGTTCTCATTGAGTTTTGCTGTAAATCAGAATGTCGTTTAGATAGACTTGACAAAAGTCATTTAGAAAGTCTCAAAGAACGTCATTCATATACTGCTGAAACGAGACAGAATCATTGATAAATTTGAAAAATAACATCTTTGATTTGTATGCTTCTAAAGCAATGATAAAGATAGTGTAGTTCTCACTATCAGAATGCATTCGCAGTTTGTTGAAAGTTGAAATGATATTCAATCAAGTCAGATGCTTGCAATCAACTATTTTGTCAATCATTTCATCTATCAAAGATAAAAAATAGCGATTTCTTTTGATAATAGCATTGAGCTTTTGATAGTCAACGCAGAATCATAGATCTTCATTTGCTTTTAGAGCGAACAGAACAGATGAGAAATACGAAGCTTTGCTAGAAGTTATAAATTCTTTGAAAAGATTCTCGTTCAGATATTTCTTTACTTTCTGAAGCTTGTAGAAAGACATTCAATATGCTTAACAGTGAGATGACGTTACGTTACTAGTAAGCTCTATCTTATGATCATACGAACGATTAGATGATAGCTTGTCTGCTTGAGCTCGATCAAAGACATCTAGAAAATCTTGATACTTCAATGATAACTTGACTTTAATATCTTCTAGATTCTGAGTCGTTTCATTGACTGAGAAGACGTTTATGACATCTAGTTTGCATTGAGTATTGTAGATGATTTTTCTATCAATGTCTTCGACGAACATAGCAAAAATCTCGATCTGATTCTTCTTTTTTCGTTTTACTAATGCTTGAAAAGAAACGATGTCTATGTTTTGAATCAAAAATGACTCTTTCTGAATGATCAAAACTGAGCGCTTGAGAATCTTTGAAGCATTGCTATGAGTTGCTAAAGAAGTGAGAGTTGATCATGATCAACTTAAGTGCTTCGTATTTGACGAGATCAAAAAAATCGAAATAGAAATATTTAATTGATTAGAAAATACGATAGTATTATGTCTCATGTTCAATAATATTTCATTTTTGTTCATTCAAAGTTTGCTCAATATAGCTTCATGATGCTCGATATCAGTTATCAGCATTGACACAGTCAATTTCTTATGACTTTCAATCGTGAGATTGAGTAGAATCTTATGAGTAATAGTCTTTCTAGCTAACTTCTCATCATATTCTCGTATTAACTTCTCTTTTGCTAGCAATATAAATTGTATTTCAAGTTTCTGACATACTTTATCGACTAGCTTGTCATGTATCAGCGTGTAGACGACGAAATCACTGTCTATCAAAGAACAAAGACTGAAAGAATTGCTTTGAGAGATAAGAAAAGCATTGATCAGAAATGACTTCTCAAAATAGTTTTCTTTCGATAAAACTTCGATTTGACTGCACAAAAATATGATCTCTATCTTTTTAATGACTCTGAAAGAGATAATTAGTTTTTTGAATCAGAATCTGACTCAGAGTTCAATGTAAATTGATCTAACTCATTATCTTCTAATGCATTGACTCTCGAAGTTCGATCAGAGCACTCTTTAAAGAAATGATCTGACAAATGACAAATGAAACAGCTTTCAGTTTGTATATTTGTCTCTTTGACGTTAGTTAAAGTCGCGTCGCGCGATTTTGACGAGTCAACTGATATAATAACTTCGATCTTTTTATAGAGATTCAATGAATCTCATTTCTCAGCAAAAATGACTTGCTTTCTGATCTTGATCATGAATTTCTTTTCTTTGATGTCATTCATGACTTGATGCTCATTGTTCAAATGAATCAGATAGCTACGAATTTTATTCAGAGATTCTGACTGAATCAATTGACTACTTCAAGTTGCATGAAAATGATAAACTATCTTGTCTCGTAAATCGATGATCAATTGCTTTTCATGATACTCTAGATAGAAGAACAGACGTTGAAACATTGAATAGAAATCACTGAATTTGCTCTTTTCTTGAGAGAGATTAGCATACTTTCTTTGAAAGTTTATCTCTCTGTTAGAATCATTGTATAGCTGAGCAAGTTCATCTAGTAGATCATTGATTGTTGAATAAGAGTTCAATGAATTTCGCTGACGTCTGACTAGAGTGACTTTGACTGCATCTTCGCTGATTCGAAAATGAATGTAGACTAGTATAGCTCTGTCATTGTTGAAATGATCGACGTTGATTTCTAGCTTGTCGCGAATCTTTTCTTGTCAATCATCTCAGATAGATTCTTTTTTATCAGTAAACAGAGATGAATTTGAAAGCTTCTGAGATCGCTTGATGAAGAGCTTCAGCAGCTTAAGCATCATCAATCTCACTTCATTTTCATCATCATTTCATTTTTCAAAGTCAAGAACATCTTTGCATTGACTAGTAATTCTTTGAGTTTAAAGATCATCATCTTTGTGACTGTTGTTTTGACAGTATCTTTGTCTTTCTTTCTCTCATCTTTTGATGAGTCAATGAATCTAAACTTCATCATTGTCATCATTCAAGATAAGACTTTGATCATTTTTGAGATCAAGAAAATTTGCAACAAGTGAAAGCTGTGCTACTACTGCAAGTTGCAACATTTGAGCAAAATTGCTAAAGAATGTTCAAATAAAAAGCTCTTCACTCTGTGTATCATGAACGTTTACGACAGTGACATCATCAGTATAGATGAAGAAGTCTTGCTGTCTGCGAGAAAAGTTTAATCTCTGAGCTAAGTTACGCTCAGAAATTTGTATACATATTATTTTGTCTACTAGTCTCAATCTTTTCACTTTCACTTCAATCATATAAAAAGCTTTCTGCTAAATCTGTCTTGAAACTCTTTGAATTCAATTCAACATTCAAAGATAATCACATGATAGTATTTTGTATTTTACGTCAAGCTCAATCTAGAGTTCTCGTTCTCGCTCTGATTGATAATGAAGTCTTAACTTATGTCTTTATGAATAAATTCTTCGCGCAACAACATCATCTTTTCTTGCATCAATTAATTCATTCTCGCAGACTTCAAGAATTTGATGATCAAGTCGCTTTAATTGATGACATTACTTATATCATTGAAATCACAATGATTCTTGATGAACACATCAAAAAACGATTCTTTTATGTCACTGAATTAAGTCAATATTTCATTATCATGAATCTATCATGACTTTATTATCACATCATTGATGTCAATTTTGAACACAATATTTTTATTTTATCTTTCTTCTTTTGTCTTAATCATTATTGTTAATTTCTCATTAAGATCTATGATCTTAATCAATAAGAAGAAAATTTCTCACTTGAAGTTAACAAAGTAACTTTCTTTCAGTCTCATTCTTAATTCACTCACAAAAAGCAACTCAGTTCACGAATTGCTCACAAGAAGTAATTCAGTCTACAGATCATTCACAAGAAGCAATTCAGCACTCAGTTTGCTTGCAAGAAGTAATTTAGTTTCTCATTTATTCAAAAGAAGTAACTCAGTTTTCAGTTTGCTTGCAAGAAGCAATTTAGTCTTTTATTCACTTAAAAGAAGTAATTCAGTTTTCAGTTCACTCACAAAAAGCAATTCAGTTCTCAATTTGCTTGTAAGAAGTAACTCAGTTTCTCATCTGCTCACGAGAAGCAATATAATCTCTTGTTCACTCACAAGAAGTCAACTAATATTCAGCTCGCTCACAAGAAACAAATTTCATTTAATCTTGTTTCTCATCTGAAACAAGAAGCTTTTAGTTGTATTCTTCAAGTCATTCAAAAAGAATACTCATTAAAAATCAAGTGTCAAAATTCTTTCTTCTTTAGAACTTCTGTTGTCTTTTAAGCAGATCAATTCAATCGATCTTTTATACAACTTGACATAATTGAGTTGAGAGCTTGAAGCTTTGATCATGCTGCTCATGTCAAAGACATTGAAGTGTTTAGCATCACTTTAAAGAAAATCAACGTCTTTTTGAATCTTGAGTCAATCTCATCTTCTAGTCTAGACTCTGATGAATCAAAATCACGTCACGCGACTTTGACTGTCTGTTCAAAGAACAGTTCAACTCTTGCTCAGTTCTCATCTTGTTCTCAAAATAGTATGTATGATAAGAATTATCATTTGAATCTTCATCAAATGAAAAAGAAATTTCATTTGACTGCATTCACGACACAAGAAGATCTTGAAGTCTATTAACAAAGTAAGAATGTTGATTCAGTCACAATTCTATCATTCAGATATTTCAAGTTTCTAGATGTCTTCTTCAAGAAAAACGTCAATATCTTGTCTTTGCATTGAGTTCATGATCATGTCATACATCTTAAAGAAGATGCTCAATCTTCAGTCTTCGCTTTGTACAACATGAGTCATGATGAAATTCTAGAACTTCGTCGTTATTTGAATGAAAATCTGAGCAAAGATTTCATTCAAGTCAATCATTCTCAGATGATCATCTCTGTTCTCTTCATCAAGAAACTCAAAGAAGAACTTTGCTTCTGCATAAACTATCGAGGTCTGAACGCTATTACAGTCAAGAATTGATATTCTCTGTCTTTGATCTCAGAAACACTGAATCGTCTAAATCGAGCTAAAATCTTTATCAAGCTGAATATCATCTTTGCATTCAATCGACTTTGAATCAAAGAAGAAGATGAAGCTTTCATCATCTTTCACACTTGATTTGAATTATTTGAGTATCTAGTCATGCTCTTCAATCTATGTAATAAATCTGTCTCATTTCAGAAGTACATCAACAATACTCTTCATAAACATTTAAATAAGTTCTGTACAGCTTATCTGAATGACATCTTGATTTATTTCGACAATGAACTCAAGCATGAGATTCATGTCAAGCTTATTCTGCGAAAGTTGCGAAAAGCAGATCTTCAGATGAATATAATCAAATGTAAGTTTCACGTCACTCAAGTCTCATATCTAGAATTGATAATCATCATTGAAAAGATCAAGATGAATTCTTTTAAGATAAACATCATTGTCAACTGACTCATCTTGATCAACGTTAAAGAAGTTCAAAGTTTTCTAGATTTCACGAACTTCTATAGAAGATTCATCTATGACTATAGTAAAATAACTATCTCGCTCACTCGTTTCATCAGAAAAGATGTACTCTTTGTCTGATTTCAGAAATGTCAGATTGCATTCAACACTCTTAAGAAAGTCTTCACTTTCAAGATTATTCTTTGTCACTATAATTCAGATCACAAGATTGTGATAGAAATCAATGCTTTGAACTATGTGTTTGAAGATATTCTCTTTCAATACGATGAGAACGAGATTCTTCATTCAGTCGCTTACTTTTTGAAGAAGTATAATTCAGTCAAGTGTAACTATGAGATCTACGATAAAGAACTCATGATCATTGTTTACACTTTCGAGAAATGATGTTCAAAGCTTGAAGACTTTATCTATTCTGTTGAGATGATCACAAATCATAAAAATCTTGAATATTTCATGTTAATTAAGCAGTTGAGTCGTCATCAAGCTTATTGAAGTGAGTTTCTGTCTAGATTCAACTATTACATCGCTTATCATCTTGACAAGATCAACGATAAGTTGAATGCTTTGACACGTCGCTCAGAAGATCTTTCTAAAAAGAAGAATACATTTGATTCTCAACATCAATATCAACATCAGACAATTTTGAAAACTCATGTTTTAAATCTCAATATTGTTAAAAATCTCATCTTCAACATCTTCAACATCAAAGTCATGAAGCTTCAATCACAAATCATCATTCTAGATTCAGTTCAGTTATATCTGTTTTCAATTATCTCAACATTCTTGCAAATTTTAACTTTCATGAATTTAGAAATTGAAGAATTCAACGTTAAAGATGTCAAGTCTCAACTAGATCAAGACATTCTGAATCTTGATGAAAATTTTGCTGACATTCTCACTCAGACATTGTGAAAGCAAGTCAAAATCAATGATAAATTCGCAGCTCAAATAATTGAAGTGCTTTGCAATGAAGCATGACATCACAACAAGATTTCTTTAATTGAGTGTGAAGAACATGAGAATCATCTGTACTTTCAAGAAAGAAAGTACGTGCTCAACTCAAATAAACTACGTCTTCGTATCATTCAGCTCGCTCATGATAATGTCGTCAATGATCATTCAGAAAGAGCAAAAAGCTATGAACTGATCAGTCAAGTTTACTGATGATCAAACATTTATAAGTATGTTCAACGCTTCATATGAAACTGTCACATGTGCACACGTTTCAAGCTCTCTAGACAATGAACTCAAGAATGATTGTGTTCTTTTTCAGTTCTCGAACGTCGTTGACATGATGTTTTCATGAACTATGTAAATTCTTTATCACTCAACATCTTCATGAATATCACATATAAATATATTCTAGTCTTTATTGATTATTTTATTAAAATGAGACATTTAGTTCTCATCACTTCTATGAAAGTTGAAGAAGTTATCAACTGCTTCTATGCTCATGTTTGAAAACATCATGATTTACTCGAGTTCTTCATGTCTGATCGAGACACACAATTCATCTTCAATGTTTGAAAGCATATGTGTAAAATGTTGAAGATAAACGTTAAGTTATCAACGACGTATTACTCTGAAATCGATGATCAAATCAAGAAAGTCAATGCTGACATGAAGCATTATCTTCGAGTCTTCGTCAACTACATGCAGAATGACTGAGTTAAGTGACTTTCTGAAGTTGAATTCATCATCAATAATGCATCGTTATCAATCATTCTAACATCATTCTTCTTGATCAATTTGAATCAGAATTCACGTTTAAACTTCAAGTCTTCTGAGTCTTTGCTTGAGAATCTTACATCTCAAGCTTGAGACAAGTTAATCAATGTCAAAAAGTTCATTAAGAAGATGAAGAAACTAACTGAGCATCTACATGATGAGATGCTTATAGCTCAGATCATTTATGAATTCAATGT